>OIXA01000453.1_pt1 | contig 59472 bp, 46 predicted proteins | sample 1587721 | NCBI WGS metagenome assembly OIXA01 (sample SAMEA3888900, study PRJEB22519) | human gut metagenome | biome: human gut; feature: human-associated habitat; material: faeces | place: Denmark | collected 2013
TCTTCTCTGTAATGTCGTAAACCTGGTTCAACCATCCTGTAGCACCACCACCATGCAGGCAGTTGCCATTATCATTTGCCTTCAACTGATAGGTAGAACCTGCAAGTGAAAGCTTGGCATCCTTGATGCGGTTAGCGTAACGACCTACTGATGAACCATAATCAGAAGGAGAGTTAAGCGTATCTGCATACTGATGGATATTGTCATAACCAAGAACTACATCAGTTGGCTTGCCGTCCTTGTCTGGGACAGAGATTGAAACCACACGCCCACCATAGTTGGTGAGACATACCTCCATGCCGTTGGCATTCTTGAGGGTTACTAACTCAGTCTTCTTTCCCAATACGGTTGAATCGAAATCTGCAGGATTCAAACCAGACTGTGTAAGACTAGCGTTGCTGCTTGATGAACAAGCAGAGAGGGTAGCGATTGCCGCAAAACCTACTCCCATGAAAAGGGTCTTAAATGTACTCATTTTTAGGCTGTTTTTAATTGTTTACTTTATTTTGGGTGTAAAATTACAATTTTATTTTGAAACGGCAATAGTTTTCCCTAACTTTTTTCATTCTAAAGTGTGTTTTTAACACTATTTGCATGATTACGCCTGCTTTTGGCTAAATTTGGGCAAAAAAAACTGCAGCTAGCCAACACTAACTGCAGTTCCTTTATATTATATAATATGTATATTAGCAAACCTTGTGAGAACCCTCAGAGATAACTACTGGGTAAATTTCAGGAGCATGACCATACTTAGCTGTGAACTTAGCTGTAACATCCTCTACGAACTTGTCATAGATGTCGTCCTTAACCAAGTTGATGGTGCAGCCACCGAAGCCACCACCCATGATACGGCTACCAGTAACACCGTTCTCCTTGGCAACATCGTTCAAGAAGTCGAGCTCCTCGCAGCTTACCTCGTATTCCTTGCTCAAACCGTGGTGGGTCTCATACATCTTCTGGCCTACAGTCTCGTAGTCACCCTTCTCAAGAGCATCGCAGACTGCCAATACGCGGTCCTTCTCGCCCAATACGAAGTGAGCGCGGCTGTAATCCTCTTCGCCTACCTCTGCGCGAACCTCTTCCAGCTGCTCCCATGTGCAATCGCGGAGAGTCTCGAACTTTGCCTCTGGATGCTTGGCAGCGATGTGCTTAACCACGTTCTCGCAAGAGTTACGACGGTCGTTGTATGGTGAACCAGCCAACTCGTGCTTAACCTTAGAGTTAACCAGACAGAGCTTGTAGCCCTTAGGCTCGAATGGGAAGTACTCAAACTCACGGCTGTTGCAGTCGAGACGCATCAACTTGCCCTCCTTGCCGAATACAGAAGCAAACTGGTCCATAATACCGCAGTTAACACCTACGTACTTGTGCTCAGTAGCCTGACCAGCGAGAACGAGATCCCACTTAGAAACCTTGTTGTCACCGAAGAGATCGTTCAAGGCGAAAGCGAAGCAGCTCTCAAGAGCAGCTGAAGAAGACATACCTGCACCGAGAGGCACATCGCCATAGAATGCTGAATTGAAGCCCTTTACATCAACACCCAGCGCCTTCATCTCCTGGCAGATACCGTAGATGTAGCGCGCCCAAGATGCGCGAGGACCCTCTGGGTCGTTTACCTTGAACTCTACACGGTCCTTCAAGTCGATAGAGTAGAGCATCACTGTCTCTGTTCCGTTAGGACGGATCTCAGCCATAATACCCTTATCTACTGCACCTGGGAATACGAATCCACCATTATAATCTGTGTGCTCGCCAATCAGGTTAATACGACCTGGTGACATATAGATGTTACCTGTTTTGCCATCAAAGTGCTTGATGAAACGGCTTCTTACTTTTTCGATATCCATAATTGTTGTTGTTTAAAAGTTATTATTAAAGATTTGATTATAAACTAGTTGTTCCCGGATAAATCAAGTTTTGCTTCACCCGGGAATAAGATGTTACATTATTACTCTACTGGAATGTCCTTGTTTACATTCTTGCAACCAACGAGGGCGTAGAAGAGAATGTATGCAATCATGGCGATGATAACCCAATAAGATGCGATAGGACCAGCAGCCTTAGCAACAGCGTCCTGGATGAGAGGCATTACGCCACCACCAACTACCATCATCATGAAGATACCTGATGCCTGAGCTGTGTATTTGCCGAGACCCTCAACAGCAAGGTTGAAGATTCCACCCCACATGATAGAAGTACACAAACCGCAGATAGCGATGAGTACGCACTTGGTAGGGATAGTAAATGCTACAAGACCAGTACCGTGGTCGTCGAGCTTGAGAAGGTTTGCAATCTCAGAATCACCAGCCAAAGAGAAGTTCAATGTGTTGGTTTCTGGCAAGAAGATGGCTGTGAGCAACAGGAGTATAGCTACTGTTGATACTATTGTCATCTGTGTCTTGGTAGAAACTGCACCGCTGATAAATGAGCTGAGGAATCGGCCGCACATCATGAGCAACCAGTAAACTGCTGCGAAAGCACCACCTACAGAAGCAGCACCTGTGAAGTCCATGCTACTGATGTAGAAAATAAGCTGAGCAGGAATACCAATCTCAACACCTACATAGAAGAAAATACCGATGACACCGAGTACGCAGTGACGGAATGACCAAGGACTGTGATCGTACTGTACGTTCTCCTTCTTGATGTTTGGCTCAGGAATAGCAACAAACCAGATGATGAAGAAGGCTGCAATGAACACCGCCATACCGATGAAGAGGAGAGGAGCAACGTCGCTCATACTTGTGTTAGCTGTAACTGTACCTACGAGTACACCTGCCAACAATGGGGTAAGAGTACCACTCAAAGAGTTCAATGTACCACCAATCTGAATGAGCTGGTTACCGCGGTTACCACCGCCACCGAGCAAGTTCAACATTGGGTTTACCACGGTGTTAAGCATACATACGCAGAAACCGCAGATGAAAGCACCCAACAGATAAATGATAAGGTTGAGGCAAACGGCACCAGAGCTGAGGTTAAATACTGGAATGTCGTCACCGAAGATACTTGACAAGTACTGAATCATCAAACCGATTGTACCGACAGCGAGTGCGATCAATGCTGTCTTCTTGTAACCCTTGCTTTCAATCATCTTGCCGGCAGGAATACCCATGAAGAGGTAAGCGGCAAAGTTCATGAAGTTACCCATCATGGCTGCCCAAGAGTACTTGAAGCCCCAGATGTTGCCAAAAGGTGCTCCCATGTTAGTTACAAACGAGATCATTGCAAAGATAAAACACATCGTGATGATGGCAATGACACGACCGTTGTTATTTACACTTTTTTGTTCCATTGTTTAATCTTGATAGTTGATATTTGTTATTGTTATATTTGTTATTTGCTTGTATTGCTGGTTGTTACCATATGATTGTTCACGGGTTAATTTAACCGCAAAAAGGAGCGGCTGCCCCAGCATTGTGCACTTAGAGGCAGCAACTCCTATATGGTTTAATCTGATTTTATTTGTCTACGCCAAACTTATAGATTGTCTTCTGTGTGTATGTCTCACCAGGGTTCAATCTGGAACTTGGGAAGTATGGATGATTTGGTGTGTCTGGGAACTTCTGTGCCTCGAAGCAAACTGCGCTGCGGCGTGGGAATGTTGCACCATGCTGACCCTTGATGCCTGCCAGGAAGTTACCTGTATACATCTGCAAACCTGGTTCTGTGGTATAAACCTCCATGGTACGGCAGCTAACAGGGTCCTTAATGCGGGCAGCAAAGCTCAACTCGCCCTCTTCCTTCTTGTTTAAAACATAGTTGTGATCGTAACCCTGACCATTCTTGATCTGCTCGTTGTCGGCATCAATGTCCTGGCCGATTGGCTTTGGAGTGCGGAAATCGAAAGGTGTACCCTCTACCTTCAGGATTTCACCTGTTGGGATAGACTCCTTATCGATAGGGAGGTAGTAGTCTGCATTCACCTCACAGATGATGTTGTCAATAGTTGGGGTAGGATTTGCAATACCCTGGATTGCGAAGAATGCGTGATGAGTCAAGTTGCAGATGGTCATCTTGTTAGTTGTAGCCTGATACTTGATGACGAACTCATTGTCGTCTGTCAAGGTGTAAGCTACCCAAACAGTCAATTCTCCAGAGAAGCCTTCCTCGCCGTATGGGCTGGTGTACTTCAAGACAACTGCATTGTCACTCATACGGGTTGCATCCCAAACGTGGGCGTGGAATCCGGTAGGACCTCCATGCAAATGGTTCTTTCCATCGTTGCATGCCAACTGATACTCCTTGCCATGAAGGGTAAATCTACCCTCCTTGATACGATTTCCGTAACGACCGATGAGGACGCTCAAGAAAGGCTCAGGTGAGTTGATGACATCCTGTATGTTGTCGTGACCCTCGATGAGGTTAGCATAGTTGCCGTCCTTATCTGGCATCATGATAGCAACAACAGCACCACCGTAGTTAGTCACTGCAATCTCATTGCCCTGATTGTTTCTCAACACGAAGAGATCTGTCTTCTTTCCATTTACTGTGGTCTGAAAATCTTCTCTTTTCAAACCACACTTGTTAACTGGTTCTGTATTCATAATATATCTTTTTTTAGTTACTCTACTTTATGTTCTAAAGTAATCTACTGCAAAGTAACTAAAAAAAAATGAATATGACAAAATATTTAGCAATTATTTGATTTAAAAAAACTAAAAATTTTTAGGAGAGCAAATCAGCGACTACATAACTTGAACCTCCAACGAAGACAAAATCATCATTTTTTGCATTTGCTTTCGCTGTCATATATGCTTCTTTTACAGAATGATACATCTCACCATGCAAGTTATACTTTAATGCAGTGTCTCGCAATTTCTCCACAGGAATGGCTCTTTTGGTAGAAGGCTGCGTCCAATAGAATTTTACCCCATTTTTGAGCTTATCTCTCAGAAGTTGTAATACGTGCTCAACATCTTTGTCGTCCACCATTCCAAAAACGATGTGCTTGACCTGAGCGTCAACATCATTAATCTGGGTGGCAAGATACTTCCATCCCGCAAGATTGTGACCCGTATCACAGATGACAAGCGGTGCTTCTCCCAGCTTCTCCCATCTACCTCGCAACCCTGTCAGCTCACATACATGCCCGAAACCGTTTCTGATTGCTTCGTCGCTGATGGTCATCGTCTGTCGCAAGACGTTGAGTGCTGCAAGAATGGTCTTTCTGTTACGTTCTTGATAGGAACCTTTCAGTTCCATATCTACCTCCATAGCCGTGTCTTCATCCTGTGCAAAGAGAATAGGAGAATGGCGTTCTTCGGCAACCTTCTCAAAAACAGGACGGGTCTCTTCGATGTATTCACCGATAACTACAGGCACGTCAGGCTTTATGATTCCTGCCTTCTCGCCAGCTATCTCTGCCAGGGTGTTTCCCAGAAACTGGGTATGGTCAAAACTGATATTGGTAATGACAGAAAGAACCGGAGTGATGATATTGGTACAGTCAAGTCTTCCTCCAAGTCCTACTTCGATTACCGCATAGTCTACTTTCTGCTCGGCAAAGTACTTGAATGCCATGGCCGTGGTCAGCTCGAAGAAAGACGGATGAAGAGGTTCGAAGAAAGCACGGTTCTCTTCTACAAAGTCGATGACATACTGTTCCGGCAGGCATTCTCCGTTCACACGGATGCGCTCGCGGAAATCAACAAGATGAGGGGATGTGTATAATCCCACCTTGTAACCCTGGCTTTGAAGGATGGCTGCTATCGTATGAGAGCAGGAACCCTTGCCGTTGGTGCCGGCAATATGTATAGTCTTATATTGACGATGAGGATGACCGAAGTGCTCGTCCAGCTCATGGGTAGTCTGCAGACCAGGCTTATATGCCTTGGCACCAATTTTTTCAAACACCGGAGTACTATTGAAGAGATATTCTGTCGTTTCTTGATAATTCATTTCTTATATATTATAAATGTGTAGGTACAAAAAGTGGCAATCCCAATACTGGCATTGAGCCAATAATCAGGATTGCCTGTTACTTTTATCTTTTATGAGATTTCATCCATAGAATCTTCAGGAATCTATTTGTTGAACAGATTCTTGATGCTGTCAAAGATTGACTTCTTGGTGGCATTGTCTGCCTGGAAGTTCTCGCATTCCTTGAAATTCTTCACCAATTCCTTCTCTTCCTTGTTGAGGGTCTTAGGAATGTAGACGGTAATGTTCACGATGATGTCGCCTCGTCCATAACCATATCCCTTGATGGCAGGCATACCTTTACCACGCAGGCGAACCTGCTTACCTGGCTGGGTTCCTGGTTCTATCTTGATGGTAGTCTTTCCCTCCAATGTAGGGATTTCCACTTCACCGCCAAGAACAGCTGTAGAGAAGTCGAGTACGAGATTATAGTAGAGGTCCTTGTCTTTACGTTCGAAGACATCGCTCTTTTCTACGCGTACGATAACCTGAAGGTCGCCGTTGACGCCATTGTGCTTACCGGCGCCTCCCTTACCTGGTACGGTAACGAACATTCCGTCATCCACACCTGCAGGAATATTGATTTCTACAACTTCTTCGCCAGCAACAATGCCTTCACCACCACAAGCCTTACACTTGTTTTTGATCACGTGACCCTCGCCGCCACATGTAGGACATGCAGCCTGAGTCTGCATGGTTCCAAACATAGAGCGCACGGTACGGACTGTGTAACCCGTACCATGACAGGTAGGACAAGTCTCCTGCTGTGAGCCGCCTTCGCATCCTGTGCCATGGCAAGCAGAACATGTTACGTCTTTACGAATCTTGAACTTCTTGGTGCAACCCGCAAAAGCCTCTTCCAATGTAAGCTTTGCCTGTACTCGCAAATCTCTTCCCTGGTACTGCTGTGGCTGGGCGCTGCCGCCAAAACCGCCGAATCCGCCACCGAATCCACCGTGACCTCCAAAGATATCGCCGAACATAGAGAAGATGTCATTCATATCCATGCTGGCTCCACCACCGAATCCACCGAAACCGCCTTGCGGACCGTCGAATCCGAACTGATCATACTGCTGACGCTTCTGAGGATCATGAAGAACCTCGTATGCCTCTGCAGCCTCCTTGAACTTTTCTTCAGCCTCCTTGTTTCCAGGGTTGCGGTCTGGATGATATTTGATGGCTATCTTGCGGTAAGCCTTCTTTATTTCGTCTTCAGATGCCTGCTTATCAACGCCAAGCACCTCGTAATAGTCTCTCTTTGCCATTTGTTAAATATGGATTTTTATTTCTTTATTCCTGATCGTAATTCTTCATTAGACTTATTGGCCTACAGCAACCTTAGCGTGACGGATTACCTTGTCGTTGAGGGTATAGCCGGTCTGCACGCAGTCGATAACCTTGCCCTTCTTGTCGTCACCCATTCCTGGCACCATAGCGATTGCCTCATGGAAATCTACGTCGAAATCCTTGTCAGCAGTCTCAATCTTCTTTACTCCGAGACCTTCAAGAGTCTTGATGAACTTGTTGAAAATCATCTGAACACCTTCCTTGATAGCCTTAGGATCCTCGCTCTTGTCTGCGATTGCACGCTCGAAGTCATCAAGAATTGGAAGAATGGCAGCAATAGTCTTCTCACCACCGTTGAGAATCAGATCAGCCTTCTCTTTCAGGGTGCGCTTGCGGTAATTCTCAAATTCTGCAGTCTTATAGAGCAGTTGCTTTTTCAATTCTTCTACTTCCTGCTGAGCCTTTGCCAATGGATCTGCTTCTTCAGATTCTGCCGCATTGTCAGTATTGTCAGTCTTACTGTCAGCATCTGCCGCCTTATTGTCAGCATCCTCTGTATTTGTCTCTTCAGCCTTAGGCTCTTCATTATTCTGAGTATCGTTCTGCTCAGCATTCTCGTTGAGAACCTGTTCCTTAGCGTTACCGTCCTCTATATTAATCTTCTTTTCTTTTGACATAGTCTTAAATTTTTTAAACATGATTATTCCTTTTTATGGTTGTTTTGACAAAAAGCGTGCCAACTCGACTCTCATCGAATTGGCACTTATCTCATTTAGGTGTATTTTCTATTACTGCAGACCGTACATCTTAGCTTTCTGCTCCTTGATAGCCTCATCATAGATGTACTCATCGTAAGACATCAGCTTATCGATGGTTCCTGATGGGGTGAGCTCGATAATACGGTTAGCCACGGTATTGATGAACTCATGGTCGTGGCTGGCAAAAAGGATATTGCCCTTGAAACCTACCAGGTTGTTGTTGAATGCCTGGATACTCTCCAAGTCCAAGTGGTTGGTTGGAGTATCGAGAATCAGACAGTTTGCATTCTGCAACTGCATGCGGGCAATCATACATCTCATCTTCTCACCTCCGGAGAGTACGTTTACCTTCTTCAGTACTTCCTCGCCGCTGAAGAGCATTCTTCCCAAATAACCCTTCATTGCCACCTCATTGCCAGGACCATACTGGCTCAACCAGTCTACGAGGTTCATGTCGCTCTGGAAGAACTCGGTGTTGTCGAGTGGGAGATAAGCTGTTGTGATGGTAACGCCCCACTTGTAATCACCTGCGTCAGCCTTGCGGTTGCCGTTGATAATCTCGAAGAGAGCGGTCATAGCCTTAGGGTTGTGAGAGAGGAATACCACCTTCTCGCCCTTCTCGATGTTGAAGTTTACATTGTCGAAGAGAACTGTTCCGTCCTCATCGCAAGCCTTCAGGCCTTCAACCTCCAGAATCTGGTTACCTGGTTCACGATCCATTTGGAAGATGATTCCTGGATACTTACGGCTAGAAGGACGAATCTCCTCTACGTTCAGCTTCTCCAGCATCTTCTTGCGGGATGTGGTCTGCTTACTCTTAGCTACATTGGCAGAGAATCGGCGGATGAACTCCTCCAACTGCTTCTTCTTCTCCTCAGCCTTCATCTTCTGGTTCTGAGCCTGACGGAGAGCCAACTGAGAACTCTCGTACCAGAAAGAGTAGTTGCCGGCAAACATGGTTACCTTACCGAAGTCGATATCCACGGTCTGTGTGCTGACAGCATCGAGGAAGTGACGGTCGTGAGAAACCACGAGAACTGTCTGCTCGATGTTGCTGAGATATTCCTCCAACCACTCTACGGTGTCGAGGTCGAGGTCGTTGGTAGGCTCATCGAGGAGGAGGTTGTCAGGATTACCGAAGAGAGCCTTCGCCAGCATCACGCGTACCTTCTCTGTATTAGAAAGCTCACCAACGAGCTTATCGTGACGATCTTCCTTCACGCCGAGGTTCTGAAGCAACTGGGCAGCATTACTCTCAGCTTCCCAACCGTTCATCTCAGCGAACTTAAGTTCCAGCTCAGCAGCGAGGTTACCATCCTCTTCTGTCATCTCTGGTTTTGCATAGAGGCGCTCGCGCTCCTTCATGTTCTCCCACAATGGCTGATGACCCATCAGAACGGTGTCCATCACGCGGAACTCGTCATACTTGAAGTGGTCCTGCTCCAAAACGGAAAGACGCTCGCCAGGTCCCATTTCTACTGTACCCTTGTTTGGCTCCAAATCGCCACTGATGGCACGGAGGAGGGTAGACTTACCAGCACCGTTGGCACCGATTACGCCATAAATATTACCATGTGTGAACTTGAGGTTTACATCTTTGTAAAGCACTCGCTTACCGAATTGAATTGCAAGATTTTGTACTGTTATCATTCTTGTTTACTAAATATCTTTTTCTGAATTTATCTTTAATTTGTGTGCAAAGTTACGAAAAAATATTTGTATATCAATGATTTATTGGTAAAAGTTGCTTTTTTTTAGTTAAAAACACAGCTCTTTTTTGTCATTTTGCAGAAAAGTCTTACTTTTGCATGCTAAAAGGCATCAACGATATCCCAATACCGTTGAATATGTGTTAAGAACAAATAGATATAAATAACACGAAACTGCAAATTGAAAATGAAACAACAAAATAATAAAGGCTATTTTAATAAGCATACCAACAATGCTTACGGCTATGGCAATCCGAATGAATATGACCACTACAAGGTGGAGAAGCCGGCGCAGTTGTTGGAATGGCTGATGGAGAACGTAAAGGGTCCCAGCAAGACCAAGGTGAAGCAGACGCTGCAGGGTAGAGGAATCAAGGTGGATGGCAAGACCATCACCCAGTTCGACTATGCTCTGAAACCTGGCATGAAGGTGAGCGTAAGCAAGACCAAGAAGAACCAGGAGGTTTTCAAGAGCAGATACATCAAGATTGTTTATGAAGACCGCTACGTCATCGTGGTTGAAAAGAACGTGGGCATCCTCAGTATGGCTGCCGGACATTCTACGCTCAACGTAAAGACCGTACTGGATGATTACTTCCACAAGACCCGCCAGAACTGTCAGGCTCACGTAGTTCACCGTCTTGACCGTGACACTTCGGGATTGATGATTTACGCCAAGGACAAGCAGACCGAGCTTGCGCTGGAGGATGACTGGCACCACAACGTATACGACCGCCGATACGTTGCCCTGGTTTCCGGAGAGATGGAGGAAGACGAGGGAACCGTTGCCAACTGGTTGAAGGACAACAAGGCATATATTACTTATGCCAGCGAAACAGACAATGGCGGCAAATATGCAGTAACCCACTTTCATACATTGCAGCGCACTACCGAGCATTCCCTGGTAGAATATAAGCTGGAGACGGGTAGAAAGAACCAGATTCGTGTACATACAGCAGATATGGGCCATCCTATCTGTGGCGACATCAAGTACGGAAACGGTGATGACCCATGCGGCCGTCTTTGCCTGCATGCTTATGTGCTCTGCTTCTATCATCCGGTGACTCATCAGCCAATGGAGTTTGAAACTCCAATTCCTAATGAGTTCATCAGAGCAATGAAGGAAGACAATAAGCCTTATGATGCTGGCAATAAGCCAAATCATGCAAACCACAAACCATTCAGAAAGGAGGGACGCAATGGATAATTTCCTTTATTATGCTTTTGCGCTAGTAGTCCTGGTGGTGGGCCTGTTTATTCTGAAAAAGGTAGCCACCTGCATGATTAAAATGGCAGTAGGCGTCATCATGATTGCCGTTCTCTTTGCTATTTACTGGCTGTATCTGTCGTAAATCAACGGGTCTTTCATGCCTTGTCCAACAGCATGGAGAGATAGACAAAAATACGTCCTGACGTGGTCTCAACTGCGTCCCGACGTAGCAACCTCTACGTCCCGACGTAGTTCCGGCTGCGTCGCCACGTATTTTCAGCTCCATCGGCAGCTGGCAGATGAGCAGTATCCTTCTTCCACAAAAAGTGATAAAGTCACTCGTCACTTTTTGTTTTTTCCTCTTTTTCCAAAAGTAGGTTGATAAGCCTTAAGAATAAAAGATTATAATAATTATATATATATTAATGTTCGCGCGTACATTATTATATAATAAATATAATATATATATTAATATGATATCTTCTTTTTAACAATAAGACAATATCTCAAAAAATTAAAAGTGACGAGTGACTTTTTCACCTTCAACAAAATAAGTCCGGCAAGAATGAAGCATCACTTCATCTTACCGGACTCTATTACATATCTTTTTACCTTATATTAGTCAATTGAAGATTAGAGGATAGTCTTCACAGCCTCCAACATACCCTTCTCCTGAATGAGGTCGAGGTCCTTCTTAACCAACTCTGTCAAGCCTGGAACTGTCTCGTTCAGGTTCTCATGCCAGATGTAGTCGAAGCCGAGTACGCCTTCTGCTACCTTCTGGGTGTCGCCAGTAGCCCAAAGCTCTGTGAGCTTGTCCATGATCTTCTGGTCGTCGTTTGGCTGGATAGGAGCACCGTCCTCACGAACACCACCCTTATAGTAAGTGATGATGGCAGCAAGACCGAATACCAATCCCTGTGGCAACTCACCCTTACGCTCCAAGTAGATCTTTACGCCTGGGAGGTCGCGAGTCTCGAACTTAGGGAATGAGTTCAGCATGATGCTGGTTACCTGGTGGTCAACGAATGGGTTCTCGAAGCGCTCCAATACGTCAGAAGCGAACTTCTGAAGCTCGTCCATAGGGAGGTTCAATGTCTGCATCAATTCTTCGAACTGTACCTTGTGGATGTACTTGCCCAATACTGGGTGCTCGCAAGCATCGCGAACGATGTTCACACCGCTGAGGTATGTAACAGGGCTCAATACTGTGTGAGGGCCATTCAGGAGAGTAACCTTACGCTCGTGGTATGGCTTCTCGTTGTCTGTGATGAGAACGTGGAGACCAGCCTTGTGAGCAGGGAACTCTTCCTGCATCTGCTCTACAGTCATGTTCTCAGCCTTCTCGATTACCCAGAGGTGGAAGCTCTCAGCCTTTACTACGAGGTTATCCTTGTAGCAAACCTTCTGCTGGATTTCCTTGATGGTGTCGCGTGGGAAGCCAGGAACGATACGGTCTACGAGTGTAGCGCAAACATAGCAGTGGTTGGTGAACCACTCCTTGAAGCCCTCGTAGTCAGCACCCATGTCTTCCTTCCAAAGCTCGATATACTGATAGATGCACTCCTTCAAGTGGTGACCGTTCAAGAAGATCAGCTCGCAAGGCATCAAAATCATACCCTTGGTTGGGTCGCCCTCGAAGAACTTGTAGCGGTGGAACAGCAACTGAACCAACTTACCTGGGTAAGAAGCAGCTGGAGCATCTGTGAACTTGCAGGAATCATCGAATGCAATACCAGCCTCAGTTGTGTTAGAGATGATGAAACGCATCTCTGGCTGCTCAGCCAAAGCCATGAAAGCCTGGTTCTGAGAATATGGGTTCAATGCACGGCTGATAACGTCGATACGCTCCAATGTGTTGACAGCCTGACCGTTCTCTTTGCCCTGAAGGTTCACGTGATAGAGGCAATCCTGACCGTTCAACCAGTCTACCATACCGCCAGGCAATGGCTGAACGACAACAACAGAACCGTTGAAGTCAGTTTTCTTATTCATATTCCATACAATCCAATCAACGAATGCACGGAGGAAGTTACCTTCACCAAACTGAATAATTTTCTCTGGAGCGACGCTCTTAGGAGCAGTGCGCTTGTTTAATGCTTTAAGCTCTTTCATGATTTGTTATTATGTTTGTTATTCGTTTTACTATTAGTTCCATCCCAGATGTCATATCTATTTCTTTAATCAATATTGTTATCTTTCTGAAATCTGATGCAAAGGTATAAAAAAAATCGGTACATTATATCGGAAATGTTGAAAAAACGTGCGTAAAGGTTTACGAAACTTTACAAAAAAATCTTTCCATAACTTCTGGAAAGATGAACGAGCGAGATACGGGAGTCGAACCCGCCTCACAGGCTTGGGAAGCCCGTGCACTACCGATGTGCTAATCTCGCGAAGGAAAATACTAACTCCTTTCACAAGAAAGAGCCACGAGCGGGACTCGAACCCGCGACCCACGCATTACGAATGCGTTGCTCTACCAACTGAGCCATCATGGCATAACTCTTTTCTTAATTATCTGCAAAGGTAATGAATATTTTCCGAACATAGAAAAATATTACCGAATACTTTGTTAAAGTTAACTTTCATTAACGGAAAGAAACTCGTTTATTAATATAATAAGGTGTAATGCCAAGTCCTCATTATATGCCTTCTGCGCTCTTACCCGTATAGGCAAGAGCACAGAAGTGGATATTCATCATGCATGACGCATGAGGAAAATGCTATGGTCGATGCATGCAGGAAGTTCTTCCTTGTAATGCGTAACCATGATCATGGTCTTATTGTTTCGCTTGCAAAAAGCTTCGATGACGTCCTTAACCAGACGGCGATTGTAATTATCAAGACCGTGCAAAGGTTCGTCGAGGATAAGAAGTTCCGGATCTTTCACGAAGGCACGAGCCAGAAGAACCAGACGCTGCTCACCGCTTGAGAGTTTCAGGAAGCCACGCTCCTCCAATCCTTCCAGTCCAAACACCTTCATCCAGAAGCGGCACTTATCCATATCTTCATCCTTCGGCTTTACGTAAAGTCCTACGGAATCCATCAAGCCACTTGCCACGATTCTGATGGCAGGGAGGTCGCGCTGGTATGAGCGGTGGAGCTCAGGAGAAACATAACCGATATGCTTCTTGATGTCCCAGATACTCTCGCCGCTGCCACGAGGATTACCGAAGAGGGCGATGTTGCAGGCATAACTCTGAGGGTTGTCTGCACATACCAGACTCAGCAAGGTACTCTTTCCGGCTCCGTTTTGTCCGCTCAGCGCCCAACGCTCACCATTGTTCACGGTCCAGTCCAGATCCTTCAAGATGATGCGCTCGCCATATTGAATGCGAACCTTGTTCATCTTGACCACTTCCTGGCTCTTATACTCACGGTCACTATACGGCAGATTGATGATTTCCTGTTCTAGCTCATCACTCAACATCCGGCTTGGGACTGGAGTGCGCTGAGCCAGATACTCTTCCTTGGCCAACTTCGGCATAACCTTCATGTCCTTTACTTCCACTACGTGGGTGATAAAGTCAGGAATGTCATCGCTCTTGCTCAATACGAGGATAATCTGCAGGGCATGCTCCTGTGCCAAAGTCTTGAGGAGTTCCTTCAGCTGGTCGCGGGTATCGGCATCGAGTCCGATGAACGGATTGTCCATGATGAGGACGCGTGGTTCTGAGAAGAGGGTAGAAGCCAGCTTGAACTTGCGCAGCTCGCCGCTGCTCAGGAGGATAGTGTATTTGTCGAGCAGATGCTCCATGTGGAAGAGTTCATAGATATGCTTCTGCAAATTGCGTCGCTCCGGAGTATCTTTGCCCGCCATGTTGTAGGCCTCTTCCAGCTTATCCTTCACAATCGGAGTGTTCTCATCTATTTCCAGCTGGTTCCATCTCTGCTGGAGGAAATATGTGCGGTCGTTGTCGCCACCATAGGTATCACGGAAGGTGATATACTTGATGTTGTCGCTCACCATCTTTTTGGTGCTAGGTGAGAAATCATAATCAGGGTCGTGCATTAACAGAGGGTGTCTGCCGACAATGATGTCAACAAACATCGACTTTCCACCACCATTTGGTCCAACGATGGCGATATGTTCACCTTCGCAGGACTCAAAGTTTACAGGCTCGGCCATACGCCATTCCGGCATACGAGTCACGCCATCCTTAATGCTAATAATCTTTTGCATCTCTCTTATATTTTTATTTATGTGTTGTGCGATTGATGGCAGCCAGAAGTTTAGCTTGTGGCCCAGTCATGCCGTTGGTGCCGCCAATGTGCGACTGGTTTTTCTGTGCAAAGTCCTTCCAGCTGCTATAATGCTTGTCGCTGATCTCTGGTCTGCCCATTTGCAGGAAATGGCAGTAGGCAGCGCCCAGTGCATCGGTAGCATCCATGAACTTCGGCATTTCATCCTTCTTGATGTTGAGCATGCGTTGCAGCATCGCAGCCACCTGTTCCTTGGATGCCTGTCCCTGTCCGGTAATTGCCATCTTGATTTTCAGAGGAGCATATTCATGGATGGGCACATCGTGATGGATGGCAGCAGCGATGGCAACTCCCTGAGCTCTACCAAGTTTGAGCATCGACTGCACGTTCTTTCCAAAGAAGGGAGCCTCAATCGCCATCTCGTCAGGGAGATAAGAATCGATGATGCCTGTAACCCGCTCGAATATCTTGCCGAGTCGCAGATAGGGATCTTTCTCCTTGCGCATGTCGATGACACCCATCACCACCAACTCAGCCTTATTGCCCATGATGCGTATCACACCATAGCCCATCACGTTGGTTCCCGGGTCAATTCCAAGAATGATCTTCTCTGTATTATTCTTTTTCAATTTCTGATTCTCTGGTTAAAATTATCGGTCCATGTAAGGATTGTGCGCCAGTTCCTCTCCAATGCTGGTAGCATCGCCATGACCAGGAAGCACCTTGGTTTCATCAGGGAGCATACCCAGATGGCGCAGGCTGTTGATGATTCGGAACATACTGCCACCAGGGAAATCGGTACGGCCGATAGAACTCTTGAAGAGGGTATCGCCGGTAAACGCAACATGCTCAGCCTCGCAATAGAAAGTGACGGAACCGTTGCTATGACCAGGAGTCTCAATAACCTTGAACTCATGGCTGCCGAACTTGATGATTTCATCTTCCTCGAAGAAATGACCGATAGGAGGGAACTTCGTATCCAGCTGCATCTGATAGAAGGTCTCTGCCTGATGGGCCAGCCCCTTCATCAGCTTCTCATCGCCCTGAGCCACTTCCGGCTTCAAGCCAAACTCCTTATAGATGGTGTCGTTGCCGAAGTTGTGGTCAAGATGGCCATGGGTAACGAGCAGATGAACCGGCTTCAGTTCGTTCTTACGGATATATTGGGTGATGGCATTGCGCTCTTCAGGATAGAACGCTCCACAGTCGATGATGACGCATTCCTTGGTCTCATCACTTACAACATAGCAGTTCTCCTGCAACATGTTGACTTGAAATCTTTCTATATGTAACATTTTACTTTATTTACTTTGAACATTGAATTCCTTTATTTTGAACTTTGAGCTCCTTTACTTTGAACTTTGCGCTTTGAACATTGAACTTTATGATTAGTAAAGGCTATTGAATCCTTCACTCTTCACAACTCTTCGTTCTTCACTCTTCACTTCTACGCCGGAACATAGATAAGCTGCTTGTCTTGCTTGAACCATTCTTCCTCGAAGAAGGTGCTGAGCGGAGTGATTTCTGCCACATTGCGGTAATCCTTGAGCTCTTCCTGCAGATTGCCGCCCTTCAGGCAAATCAAGCCATTAGGCAGAGCGTTCTGCCCCTTCTTCTTGAAATTCTTCTTGATGATTTTCATCAGGTCAGGCAACTGCATCACAGCACGGCTTACCACGAAATCATACTTTCCTTTCTCATCCTCACCACGCAAGTGCTCAGCCACAAGATTTTTCAAGCCGATGGCAGAAGCCACCTCATTGCACACGCGAATCTTCTTGCCGGTTCCATCGATGAGCTTGAATTGGCATTCTGGGAAGAGAATGGCAAGCGGAATACCCGGGAAACCGCCACCACATCCGAAGTCAAGAATCTCTGTACCAGGACGGAAATTGATGGCCTTGGCTATTGCCATGGAATGAAGCACATGGTGCTCATAAAGGTTGTCAATATCCTTACGGCTGATGACATTGATCTTGTTGTTCCAGTCGCGATACAGCTCATCGAGCGCTGCTATCTGCTTTTTCTGCTCATCAGTAAGATGGGTGAAATATTTCTCTATGATGTTCATCCTTCTATTATCTTTCGTTTATATTACTTATTTAAGTGAATCTTTTAATATATTAAGGTGCAAAGTTAACGCAATTAGTGGACAAAACAAAATTATATAGCTTTTTTTATATATTTATTTATATTTTGGTCCCAACTTATTAAAAAAATGTGTACCTTTGCATCCGAAAAAAGATGTTGTAGAGCAGAAAAATGCATAAAACTGCTTGTTCGACTCAATTAGATAGTAAAACATAACAGATATTATAGAATAGTTAATATGATAAAGGCTGCATTATTTGACCTGGATGGCGTAGTGTTCGAAACCGAATCACAGTATTCCATCTTCTGGGGTATGATTGGACGTGAATATCATCCGGAAATCCCAGATTTCGAGTACCGCATCAAAGGACAGACATTAGTACAGATTTATGATAAGTACTTCTCTGAAGATTCTGTTTTTGCTCATATCAAAGGTTATACCGATGCAAAGTCAGAACAGGATAAGATTACTACTCGTCTCAATGAATTTGAGAAGAATATGTCGTACCCTTACATCACTGGCTTCGAAGACTTCATCAAAGACTTGAAGCAGAATGGTGTAAAGTGCGCTGTAGTAACGAGTAGCAACGTTCAGAAGATGCAGAATGTCTACAGACAGCACCCGGAATTCAAAGGCTACTTTGACCGTGTATTGACCAGCGAAGACTTCGCCAAGAGCAAACCGGATCCGGACTGCTACCTGAAGGGCGCAGCATGCTTTGATGCCAAGCCGGAAGAGTGCGTAGGACTGGAAGACAGCTTCAACGGCTTGAAGGCTGTACGTGCTGCAGGTGCATTCACCCTCGGACTTTCCACTACCAATTCCAAGGAGTCGATTGAGCCATATAGCGACTATGTAATTGCCGATTACTCTGGCTTTACATTTGCCGACTTAGTGAAAGTTGTAGAAGAAAACAAGAAGTAATCAAGAAGTAATAAATACAGAAAAAGATAATATAATAATCATGGGATATTTATCTACTGACAAAAAGAAAATTACAACCAAGACGTTTGCTGAAATGAAAGCAGCAGGCGAGAAGGTTACAATGCTTACAGCTTACGACTTTACGACTGCAGGCATTCTGGATGCCGCTGGCATCGACAGCATCCTGATTGGCGATTCTGCCAGCAATGTAATGGCTGGAAATGCAGATACTTTGCCAATTACTGTTGACCAGATGATTTACCATGCCCGCAGCGTGGCTCGTGCCTGCAAGCATGCCTTCGTGGTATGCGATATGCCTTTCGGCAGCTATCAGATCAGCAAGGAAGAGGCTCTTCGCAATGCTTGCCGCATGATGAAGGAGACAGGAGTAGACGCACTCAAGCTGGAGGGCGGCATCGAAATTGCTGATACTGTCAAGGCTCTGGTAGACGCCGGTATTCCTGTGCATGGTCATCTTGGACTCACTCCACAGAGCGTCAACAAGTTTGGTGGTTATGGTATCCGTGCCAAGGATGAGGCTGAGGCTCAGAGGCTCATCAGCGATGCTATCGCTCTTGATAAGGCTGGCGTATTCGCCATTGTCCTGGAAAAGGTTCCAGCTAAATTGGCGGCTGAAGTAACACGACAGGTGAAAGCCGTAACTATCGGTATCGGAGCCGGCAACGGTTGCAACGGACAGGTTCTGGTCTATGCTGATGCTCTTGGTATGACCCAAGGCTTCAAGCCAAAGTTCTTGCGCCACTTTGCCCAGGTAGGCGAGGAGATGCAGAAGGGTGTGAAGGCATACATCGACGCCGTTAAGAGTACAGAATATCCAAGCATAGAGGAGAGCTATTAAGCCTCCTCTCTACATTTTAGCGTCATATAGTTCATAAAGTTTTTGGTTATGGATACACAAAACACGCCCATACATATTAAATTATGGCATCGGGACTTCTGGAGACTCTGTTTTGCCAACCTGCTTCTGATGACGAGTGTCTGCATGCTCATCATCGGCATACCTTATTTTATGACCATTGAAGGTTATCGTCACTGGCAGATAGGAGTTGTAGTAGGTGCTTACGGATTTGGTTTATTCCTTCTGGGTGGCTTCTGTTCCTATCTCCTGCAACGCTATCGCCGTAACAGAGTATGTCTGGTTTCTATCTGTTGCGTGGCAATCAGTCTCGTTGCACTCTATTATCTGGAGACCTTCTGGAACATCAAGTTCGGCTTTGGAGTTCTTGTAGCAACACGAGTAGTACAGGGCGCATTCTTAGGACTGGCACAAATGGCCCTGACCAGCACGTTGGTAATTGACACTTGTGAGTCTTTCCAGCGCACCGAGGCGAATTATATCACCTCCTGGTTCGCCCGACTATCTATTGCCACGGGACCAATTATCGCTTGGCTTGTTGATGATTTTTCAGACATGCACCTTATCTTTCCGGTAGCTTCCCTGTTGGCTCTTGGAGCTTTCGTACTTGTATCGCTGGTAAAGTTCCCCTTCAAGGCTCCCTCTGAGCACTTGCCGCTTTTCAGTTACGACCGTTTCTTCCTGCCACAAGGCATCCCGCTGTTCATCAATATTGTACTCATATTGATAGGCGCAGGAATGTATTTTGCCATTCCTCATAACCAGACGGTTTACCTGATGTTTCTGTTAGGACTGCTGATGGCTATTGTTGCAGAGAAATATGTCTTTGCCGATGCCGACTTGAAGAGTCAGGCTCTCGTGGGCTTGGTATTAATGGGAGCAGCCGAGTTCGTTTCATTAAACGACCAGGACTTTGCCGTAGAGGTGCTTGTGCCTTTGCTGCTAGGTATGGGTATAGGTGTGATCGGTAGCAGATTTCTGCTTTTCTACATCAAGCTGGCCAAGCATTGTCAGCGCGGCACCAGTACCAGTTCCTTCTTTCTGGCATGGGAATTTGGGCTATCATTAGGTATTGCGATAGGTTTTATGTTTTTGGAAAATGCTTACAAGCAAGTTCCGGGCGTCAATAACGTCATCTTCAACCCAACCGTTCACGAAGTGCTTATTCCAGGCATGATATTTACAGGTCTGTCACTTGTCCTGTATAATTTCGTCGTACATCCCTGGTATATGAAACATCGTAATCGCTAAGGTTTCTTATATCATCCAGCCCTTCCTAAATATGACATTTTATTGAAAGAAAGATTCCATATATAGGAAGGGTTTCATTAAAAGTTTCTAAAAATAGCTTTTGTGAAACATTTTTAATATTATTTAGTTAGCATTATTCGCTTTTGTCCCCATAATTCAGTACTTTTGCGTTTGATTTAAGAGGGAGGGTGTAGATATGCACCCTAATTCATCGTAAAAAGTAGAATAAAACGTAAAATAATATTATAAGAATTATGGCAGAAGCTATTGATATCCGTGAGTTGAACATCCGGATTGAACAACAGAGTCAGTTTGTTACCAATTTGGTAATGGGCATGAACAAGGTCATCGTAGGTCAGAAGCACCTTGTTGACTGTCTTCTCATCGGTCTTCTCTCTGACGGCCACATCTTGCTTGAAGGTGTGCCTGGTTTGGCGAAGACTCTCGCAATCAAAACATTGTCACAGTTAGTAAGTGCAGACTATAGCCGCATACAGTTTACACCAGATTTGTTGCCTGCCGACGTGGTGGGAACACAGATTTATTCTCAGAAAGACGAAACCTTCCATGTAAAGCGTGGTCCGGTGTTCGCCAACTTTGTTCTGGCTGATGAAATCAACCGTGCTCCAGCCAAAGTACAGAGTGCTTTGCTCGAGGCAATGCAGGAACATCAGGTTACTATCGGCGAACAGACATTTAAATTGCCAAATCCGTTCCTGGTAATGGCAACACAGAACCCGGTAGAACAGGAGGGAACCTATCAGCTTCCTGAAGCTCAGGTGGACCGTTTCCTTCTCAAGGTCATCATTGACTATCCAACTATCGAGGAAGAAAAGCTCATCATCCGTGAGAATATTCAGGGCGGTCTGCCAACGGTTACTCCAGTAACTACAGCAGAAGAAATCCTGAAGGCCCGCAGCATCGTGAACGAGGTGTATATCGATGAGAAGATTGAGCAGTATATAGCCGACATCGTCTTCGCTACCCGTTATCCTGACCGTTATGGTTTGGGCGACCTGAAGGACATGATTACCTTCGGCGGTAGTCCTCGTGCCAGCATCTCACTTGCCAAGGCTGCCCGCGCCTATGCTTTCATCAAGCACCGTGGTTACGTGATTCCTGAAGATGTTCGTGCTGTGGCTCACGATGTGCTCCGCCATCGTATCGGTCTTTCTTACGAGGCTGAGGCTAGCGAAGTGACCAGCGAGGAAATCGTAAGCCGCATCATCAACAAGGTGGAAGTGCCTTGATGAAGTAAGTGAAGAGTGAAGAGCGAAGAGTGAAGAATTCATTTGCTAAGCTAATCATAAAGTTCATAGCTCAAAGTTCAAAGCTCAATGTAAAGGAGTTCAAAGTTCAAAGTAAATAAGTTCAAAGTAATAAGTTGGATACACAAGATATCTTAAAGAAAGTTCGGAAGATTGAGATCAAGACTCGCGGATTGAGCCAGAACATCTTTGCCGGTCAGTACCATTCTGCCTTCAAGGGCAGGGGTATGGCCTTTGCCGAGGTGCGCGAATACCAGTATGGTGACGACGTGAGAGATATCGACTGGAATGTCACGGCACGTTTTCATCGTCCTTTCGTCAAGGTGTTCGAAGAGGAACGAGAGCTTACCGTGATGTTGATGGTGGATGTGAGTGGCTCGCTCGACTTTGGTACGATGCGCCAGATGAAGCGCGACCTGGCAACCGAGATAGCTGCCACCTTGGCTTTCAGTGCCATCCAGAACAACGACAAGATAGGTGTCATCTTCTTTTCCGACAGAATAGAGAAATATATTCCACCTAAGAAGGGTAGAAAGCATATTCTTTATATCATCAGAGAAATGCTCGACTTCCACCCTCAGAGCCAGCGTACCAACATCGGCTGTGCCTTGGAATACTTCACACGCGTGATGAAACGCCACTGTACGGCTTTCCTAATCAGTGACTTTTACGACCAGAAGGATTATCAGCATGCCTTGCAGATTGCCAACCAGAAACATGATGTGGTGGGCATTCAGGTATATGACCCGAGAGCCAAACAGTTGCCTGACGTAGGATTGCTGAAAGTAATGGATGCAGAGACAGGGCATGAGATGTATATCGACACCAGTTCCAAAAAGTTGAGAGTGGCTCATGCACAGAACTGGTTCCGACGCCAGGACAACTTGCGCCAGCTCTTTGCCAAAAGCAAGGTGGATTGGACATCAGTCGCAACCAATGAGGACTTTTCGAAGTCGCTCCTGGCACTGTTCAAACAAAGAGGTTAAATTGAGTGAAGAGTGAAGAATTCTACGGCTTTACTAATCATAAAGTTTAAAGTTCAAAGCTCAAAGTTCAAAGTAAAGCAACAATGTTGAAAATTAAGAATATCATATTGACAATGGCTCTTATTGGCTGTTCTGGTTTGGCTTTCAGCCAGACAGTGGAACAGCGCATCGATTCTTTGCAGATGCTTATCGGACAGCAGACCATCCTGCACCTTAAGGCTACAGCCCGAAAGGGTGCCAAGGTGGTGATGCCATCCTTCAAGCCTCAGGTCCAGATAGTTCCAGGTGTTGAGGTGGTGGAGCAGAGCAAGGGTGACACCATGCATCTAGGTGACAACCAAATGGTGGTAAGCCGCGACTATACCATCACATCTTTTGATGAGAAGGTGTATGCAATCCCGGCACTCAATGTGAAGATAGACGGTAAGAACTGCCACGGCAACCCATTGGCGCTGAAGGTGCTCACAGTACCCGTGGATACGGTTCATCCCAATCAGTTCTATCCTCCCAAGACGGTGCAGGAGAATCCCTTCCTCTGGAGTGAGTGGAGCTTCGCCTTTTGGTTGAGCTTTCTGCTGTTAATCGTCTGTGGAGCAATGCTCTATCTGCGCAACCGATTGAAGAAGAATAAGCCTATCATTGCCCGCATCCGTATCATCAAACGTGTGCCTGCCCATGAGAAGGCATTGAAAGAGATTAACTACATCAAACAGCATCACAGTACATCGAACCAGGAAACACAGAAGGAGTACTATACTCACCTTACCAATGCGCTGCGTGAATATATAGTAAATCGGTTTGGTTTCAATGCCATGGAGATGACCAGTACAGAAATCATTGAGAACCTGCGTGCTTCTGGCGATCAGAAGATGATTGACGAATTGAGAATGCTCTTCTCAACAGCCGACCTCGTCAAGTTCGCCAAATACGAGATTCCGATGAATGAAAATGATGCCAACCTGGTAAATGCAATTAACTTCATCGACCAGACGAAGACCAATGAGCTGCCTAAGGAAGAGAAAATTGTGCCTACGCTCAGCAGCGAGGACCAGAAGTCTCAGCAGCAACGCCGCCTCATCAAAACGCTGCTTTGGATAGGAGGCTTCAGCGCTGTTGCTATCTTAGGCTATATCATCTATCAAGTTGTCATGCTGTTGATGTAAAACCATCACTGATAGACAAAATCATCAGAGTGATGCAAACTATAAATGTTATAAGAAATGGAATTTGCAAGTAAAGCATATTTTCTGCTACTCCTGTTGCTGATACCTTATATCTTATGGTATTTTCTTGGGAGAAAGAAAAGTGAGCCAACTATGCGCATGAGCGATACCCGAATGTATCAGTATGCGCCAAAGAGTCTTCGAGTGCGACTCATCCATCTGCCTATGGTACTGAGATGCATCGCCTTTGTGCTCATTGTGTGTGCCATGGCTCGCCCACAGACTCATCATTCTTGGGACAACAAGACTGTGGAGGGAATTGACATCATGCTTGCTATGGACGTATCAACCTCCATGCTTGCTGAAGACCTGAAGCCAAACCGAATGGAAGCGGCTAAGGATGTGGCAAATGAGTTTATCTCAGGTCGTCCTACCGACAATATCGGCTTGACCATCTTTGCAGGTGAAGCATTCACCCAATGTCCAATGACTACCGATCATGCCAGTCTGCTGCGCCTGTTGCAAGATACAAGAACTGACATTGCCGCACGCGGACTCATCGATGATGGTACTGCTGTAGGTATGGGTTTGGCAAATGCAGTAAGCCGATTGAAGGATTCCAAGTCTAAGAGCAAGGTGGTGATTCTCTTGACGGATGGCAGTAACAACATGGGCGACATATCGCCTATGACAGCTGCAGAAATTGCCAAGAGCTATGGCATCCGTGTTTATACCATCGGCGTGGGAACCAACAAGGTGGCTCCATACCCAATGCCAGTAGCCGGTGGTGTGCAATATGTCAATATTCCAGTAGAAATTGACACGCAGACCCTGCGCGACATTGCGCAAACCACAGACGGTAACTTCTATCGTGCTACCAACAATGCGGAGTTGAAGAAGATTTATCAAGATATCGACAAACTGGAGAAGTCAAAATTCAATGTGAAGCATTATGCCAAACGCTATGAGGCTTATCAGCCTTTTGCCTTGGCAGCACTCCTGGTATTGCTCCTGGAGATTTTGCTGCGCATTACTTGGCTCAGAAGAATACCATAAATATATAGAACAATGTTAAGATTTGAAGATCCTATATTTCTCTGGCTTCTATGGATAATCCCGGTACTCATACTGGTACGCTTTATCGGTTGGAGAAAAAGAAGGGCAAAACTGAGAAGACTGGGAGACCCTGAGTTGCTCAAACAGCTGATGCCCGACATATCCAAATACCGCCCAACGGTGAAATTCGTGCTGATGCTTGCAGCCCTGGCATTACTTATCGTGATGGTGGCGCGACCGCAGATGGGTAGCAAGGTTTCTCACGACAAGCGCAACGGAATCGAGACTATGATCTGTCTGGACATTTCCAATTCCATGCTGGCAGAAGATGTGGCTCCATCCCGTCTCGACAAGAGCAAGATGCTGATAGAGAATCTGGTAGATAACTTCAGCAACGACAAGATTGGTCTTATCGTCTTTGCTGGCGATGCCTTCGTGCAGTTGCCTATCACCAGCGACTATGTTTCTGCCAAGATGTTCCTGCAGAACATTTCGCCAAGCTTGATACAAACTCAAGGCACCAACATAGCCCAGGCTATCAGTCTTGCCTCAAAGAGTTTCACCCAGCAGGAAAACATCGGTAGGGCTATCATCGTGATAACTGATGGTGAGAACCATGAGGTGGGTGCTCAGGATGCAGCCCAGATGGCCAACAAGAAAGGCATCAACGTATTTATCCTGGGTATCGGTAACGCCAAGGGTGCTCCAATCCCTATGGGAGACGGCTCTTATCTGACAGATAATGCCGGCAATACGGTAATGACCGCCTTGAATGAGCAGATGTGCCGCGAATTGGCACAGGCTGGCAAAGGACAGTATATCCATGTAGATAATACTAGCGATGTAGAAAAAGCGCTCAACGATGACTTGGCAAAATTGCAGAAAGGGGATATGACCAGTGTCATCTACAGTGCTTATGACGAACAGTTCCAGGCTGTAGGAATCTTGATTATACTCTTGCTCCTCGTTGAGGTCTGCATGATGGAAGTGAAGAATCCGATGCTTAGGAACATCAAGTTCTTTAAGAAAGATTTGAAGAAATGATATAAGATATGAACTATATACATTATATAATAGTAACGGTAGCTTTTCTGTTGGTAGGTGGGACAAACGCTGACGCACAAACCGACCGCAACTTGATACGCCAGGGAAACAGGGCTTTCAAGTCCCAGAAGTGGGCAGCTGCTGAGACCCAATATCGCAAGGCTATCTCCAAGAATCAGAAGAATCCACAGGCGATATATAACCTTGGCTGTGCCTTGCTGGCGCAGCAGAAAGATTCACTGGCAATGGTTCAGTTTGGTAATGCTGCACAATTGGAGAGCAATATCTTCCGCCGCTCCAAGAGCTATCACAATATGGGAGTAGTGATGCAAAACCACCGGGAATATGCACAGGCCATCGAGTATTACAAGATGGCTTTAAGATGCAACCCTCAAGACAATGAGACTCGTTATAATCTTGCCCTCTGCAAAAAGTTGCTCAAGAACAACCAGCAGAATCAAAATAACAAGAACAATAAGGACAAGAATAAAAACGATAAAAACAAGGACAAGAAGAACGACAAGAACAAAAATAAGGACGGGCAAAATAAGAACGACCAAAACAAAGATAAGCAAAACAAGAATCAGGACAAGACTAATTCTGACAAGAACAAGCAGAATCAGGAAAAAATGAGTCGCGACAATGCCGAACAGCTCTTGAACGCTGCTATCCAGCAAGAGAAAGCTACGAAGCGCAAGATGCAGAAGGCAATGAGCCAGCCACGCCGAAAGGTATATGACAAAAACTGGTAGCTCTGTCTCTTTAGATATTCATTTGTAAGATAAAGAATATAATTTGTAATTAGATAATAAATATGAAACATATAGGTAGGTTTACTATCATCTTGATGATACTGATGAGCGCCAGCATAAATGCTGTTGCCCAACACCTGAAAGTATCGGCTCCATCCCATGTAGCGGCAGGTGAAAACTTCCGTGTTGCGTATACCATCAATGCACGCGACGTGGAGGAATTCCGCATGGGAAACGTGCCGAACGGGCTGGAGGTCATTGCTGGTCCATACACATCGCAACAGTCCAGTTATCAGATGATAAACGGACATACATCATCATCTTCTTCCGTAACGATTACTTATACGCTTTATGCAGCCAAGAATGGTGTTTTCACCATCGGTTCTTCCCAGGTCCTTGTAGGGGGAAAGAAACTGGCATCCCGCGCTGTTAAGATTAATGTTACCGGACAGGCTGCCCGTAATCCTAATGGTTCTACCAAGATGCATGGAAGAAATGATAATGATGAACCTCATATGCGACAGGCTGGTTCCAGCATTTCTGGCAGCGACCTCTTCATCAAGGTTTCTGCCAACAAGAAACATGTCACAGAACAAGAACCTATCTTGCTGACTTATAAGGTTTATACTCTGGTTGAACTTACCCAATTGGAGGGTAAGATGCCTGATTTGAAAGGTTTTCATACTCAGGAAGTTCCGCTTCCTCAACAGAAGCAGTTCCATACAGAGATGGTCAACGGCCGACCATACAAATGCGTGACCTGGAGTCAATACGTCATGTATCCACAGATGACAGGAAAGCTGGAAATACCTTCCATCAATTTCAAGGGAATCGTTGTCCAGCAAAACCGTAATATTGATCCTATGGAAGCTTTCTTTAATGGAGGTTCCGGTTATATAGAGGTTCACAAGGATATCAAGGCTCCGGGTATTACCATTTCGGTTGACCCATTACCGCAACGTCCTGCTGATTTCTCAGGTGGAGTAGGTAAGTTTAATATTTCTGCCACTATAGACAAGAAAGAAGTAAAAGCCGGCGAACCCATCAATATACGTGTGGTTGTAGGAGGTATCGGAAATCTGAAGCTGCTGAAACAGCCTATTATCGAATTCCCGAAAGACTTCGATCAGTATGATGCAAAAATAACAGACAAAACCCGACTTACTGCCAATGGTCTGGAGGGCAATATGATTTACGACTTCCTTGCGGTACCTCGCAATCAAGGTCAGTATACCATACCAGCTATCGAATTTACCTATTATGATACATCATCATCCAGGTATAAGACCATCAAGACTCAACCATTCACCATCAAGGTTGATAAGGGTGACGGCTCAAGTAACAGCAATGAAGGTGCTGATTTCAACAAAGACAAGGACATTCATACCCTGAAGCTCGGCAAAGACTGTCACCAGAACATCAACGACATGTTTTATGGCAGCGCAAGCTATTGGATCTGTCTGTTGATTCCTCTGCTTGCTTTCATCGCATTGATTATCATCTTCCATCGCAGAGCTATGGAAAATGCCGACATCGTCAAGATGCGCTCCAACAAGGCAAAGAAGATGGCAACCAAGCGCTTGAAGAAAGCTCATCTCTTGATGGTAAAGCACAAACAGGGAGAGTTTTATGATGAAGTATTACGTGCTTTATGGGGATATATCAGTTACAAACTGAATATACCTGTAGAAAAGCTGAATCGTGAGAACATCCGCGAGAAAATGATTTCTCACAACGTAGACGAAGATACCATCAAGAAGTTTACTACTGCTATTGATGAGTGTGAATTCGAGCGTTATGCACCAGGCGATTCTGTGGGTAATATGAATCATACATTCAATGCTGCAATAACAGGAATCATGGAAATAGAGAATGCAATCAATATGGCACGTAAGAAGCGCAAGACCAATCGCAACGGATATTCCCTCATCATGCTTCTGGCAATGATGCTTGGCTTCACTCTTGAGGCTAGTGCCATCACCAAACAGAATGCAGATACAGAGTATCAGAAAGGTAATTATCAGCAAGCTATTCGTGATTACGAGGAGATATTGAAGACTAGGGCATCTGCTGCCATCTATTATAATCTCGGCAATGCTTATTTCCGTACAGACAATATCACGAAGGCTGTGCTCAACTATGAGCGTGCTCACTTATACGCCCCGGGAGATGAGGACATCAATTTCAATCTCCAGTTTGCAAGAAGCAAGACCATTGACAAGATTACACCGGCATCAGAAATGTTTTTCGTCACATGGTACAGGATGCTTGTCAACTACACGAGTGTAGACAATTGGGCAAAGATTGGAATCTTCAGTATCATCATGGCGTTGATATTCGTATTGGTTTATCTCTTTGGATCTCAGCTCTTCATGCGCAAGATAGGATTTTTCGGAGGCTTGTTCTTCCTGATTTCCTTCCTGATAAGTAATCTGTTTGCCTATCAGCAGAAACAGGTTCTGATAAACAGGACGGGTGCCATCATTATGGAACCATCGGTAAATATCAAGAAGACACCTGCCAAACAAAGTGCTGACTTGTTTGTCCTGCATGAAGGAACCCGGGTGGATATTACCGACAAGACAATAAATGGATGGCGAGGCATTCGTGTTGCTGATGGCAGAGAAGGTTGGATAGAAACCAAACATATAGAAGAAATATAATGGACTTCAGTAAAATACAAGACATGGACATGCAGGTGTTGAGCATCTTCAATGGTAGCGACAACATCATGCTTGACCAGATGGTACAGATATTAACATCGGGCCTGACGTGGATACCACTCTACGTCATGCTCTTTTTTGTTGTTATGCGCAACAATGAGACGATGGGGCAGATAGCCCTGGTGGTGGGAAGCGCAATCTTCTGCGTTCTATTTGCTGATGGACTGGTTGACGGCATCATCAAACAGCTGGCTGAGAGATGGAGACCTTCAAATGATCCTACATTCAAGTATATGGTGCAGGTTGTGGACGATATCCGTCTGAAGGGTTATAGCTTCTGCTCTGCACATGCTGCCAATACGATGTCGCTGGCTGTTTTCTTCTCCTTACTTATCCGTAGTAAATTGCTCACGATAACACTGGTAATATGGTCTCTCATAAACTGTTGGACGCGATTATATCTAGGTGTACATTACCCTTCAGATATTCTTTGCGGCATGATTATCGGTATCATCGTAGGCATTCTGGTCTATCTGCTTTATTACAAGATTTATCTTCGGATTTCTCCAAAGATTAATTATATCTCCAACCAGTATACAAGTACAGGATATGATCATGACGATATCGATAAGGCAATGGTCATTTTAATGCTCACATTAGTATATGTAGTGACAAGAAGTGTTGTCATGGCTGGTATCGTTTAATAAACTCTACATAAAAGAATTCGATAATAAAACATAATGGATACAAAACATATTAAGATAAGCGATTATAATTACGATTTGCCTGATGAGCGCATCGCCAAGTTTCCTATCTCACAGCGCGACCACAGTAAACTGCTGGTCTATAAGCATGGCGAGGTAAGCGACGATGTGTTCTTCCATCTTCCCGACTATCTGCCAAAGGGTGCCATGATGGTATTCAATAATACCAAGGTAATCCAGGCGCGCATGCATTTCCGCAAGGAGACGGGAGCACTCATCGAGGTGTTCCTGATGGAACCTGCTGCACCTACCGACTATGAGCTGATGTTCCAGACATCGGGTCACTGCTCATGGCTCTGTATGATTGGTAACCTGAAGAAATGGAAAGAGGGAAGCCTGAAGCGAGACTTCGAGATTAAGGGGCATCAGCTTACTCTCTCTGCTACCATGCGCCGTGGAGATGCCCTCAGTGTAGAGGCTTCAGAGATGGTAGCCAAGGGTGGTGGCACCAACTATTGGGTGGATTTCGACTGGGACAACGAGCATGTTTCCTTTGCCGAGATTCTCGAGGTAGTGGGAGAGTTGCCTATCCCTCCTTATCTGAACCGCAAGACAGAAGAAAGTGACAAGACCACTTATCAGACTGTATATTCCAAGATCAAGGGTAGCGTGGCTGCCCCAACAGCCGGTCTGCATTTCACCGATGAGGTGCTCCAGGACCTGGATGCGCATGGCATCGACCGTGAAGAGGTAACCCTTCATGTAGGAGCGGGAACCTTCAAGCCGGTGAAGAGTCTTGAGATAGAAGGTCATCAGATGCATACCGAATATATCGTGGTTCATCGTCGCAGTCTGGAGAAGCTCATCAAGCACGAGTGCCAGGTCATCGCCGTGGGAACCACCAGCGTGCGCACCATCGAGAGTCTCTACTATATGGGAGTGCATCTCATCAAGCATCCTGAGGCAAGTGAAGAGGACCTGCATGTAAAACAGTGGGATCCATACGAGTTGTCGGCAGATGGCAATCTGGTGGATGGCATCAGTCCGGTGCAGGCTATCCAGGCAATCGTCGATTATCTCGACCGCAACGGCTTGGAAGCCTTGCATTCCAGCACACAGATCATCATCGCTCCAGGTTATACCTATAAGATAGTGAAGATGCTGGTAACCAATTTCCATCAGCCTCAGAGCACCCTGCTTCTCCTGGTGAGTGCCTTCCTGCATGGTGATTGGAAGAAGGTATATGATTATGCCCTCTCTCATGATTTCCGCTTCCTGAGCTATGGAGATTCCTCCCTGCTCATTCCGTAAGGAGAAGAAGACAGAGCAATAACAGAACTGCTAATCATAAAGTTCAAAGTTCAAAATTCAAGTTCAAAGTAAAATAGTATGATTTCAGTAGAAGGACTGAAAGTAGAGTTTGGCGTAAAGCCACTTTTCAATGATGTAAGCTTCGTAATCAACGACCGCGACCGCATTGCCCTGGTAGGTAAGAACGGTGCCGGCAAATCTACGATGCTGAAGATTCTCTGTGGCTTGCAGAAGCCAACCTCCGGTGTGGTGGCTATCCCTAATGAAACCTCCATCGGCTACCTGCCTCAGGTGATGAAACTGCAGGATGATACCACCGTGAAGCAGGAAACCCGCAAGGCTTTCGCCCACAATACCGAGATGAAGGCGCGCCTCGACAAGATGCAGCAGGAAATGGCCGACCGCACCGACTACGAGAGCGAGAGCTATGCCCAGCTGGTGGAGAAGTTCACCCAGGAGCACGAGCGCTACATGATGATGGGCGGTGAAAACTACGAGGCTGAGATTGAGCGAACCCTGAGCGGTCTGGGTTTCACCCGTGAAGATTTCGACCGTCCTACCCGGGAGTTCTCCGGTGGATGGCGTATGCGTATCGAGTTGGCAAAGATCCTGCTCCAGAAGCCTGATGTACTCCTCCTCGATGAGCCTACCAACCATCTTGATATCGAGAGTATCCAGTGGCTGGAGCAGTTCCTGGCTCAGAGTGCCAAGGCGGTGGTGCTGGTAAGTCACGACCGTGCCTTTATCAATAATGTAACCAACCGCACCCTGGAGATTACCTGCGGAAGGGTAGAGGATTACAAGGTGAAATACGATGAGTATGTGGTTCTTCGTGCCGAGCGCCGCGAGCAGCAGCTCCGCGCTTACGAAAACCAGCAGAAGGAAATAGCCGATATCAAGGACTTCATCGAGCGATTCCGCTATAAGCCAACCAAGGCTGTACAGGTGCAGAGCCGCATCAAGCAGTTGGAGAAAATCGTTCCTATCGAGGTGGACGAGGTGGATACCAAGCAGATGCATCTCAAGTTCCCTCCTTGTCTCCGCAGCGGCGATTATCCTGTCATCTGCGATGAGGTGAAAAAGGATTATGGCGATCATACCGTCTTCGACCATGTGACCCTTACCATCAAGCGTGGCGAGAAAGTGGCATTCGTAGGTAAGAACGGCGAGGGTAAATCTACTCTGGTGAAGTGTATCATGGGCGAGATTCCTTTTACGGGCAATCTCAAGATAGGTCATAACGTGCAGATAGGTTATTTCGCACAGAACCAGGCACAGCTGCTAGATGAGAACCTTACCATCTTCCAGACCATCGACAATGTGGCTACCGGCGAGATGCGTCTCAAGGTGAACGATCTGCTGGGTGCCTTTATGTTTGGTGGCGAAACTTCCGAGAAGTATGTCAAGGTGTTGAGTGGAGGAGAGCGCAGTCGTCTGGCGATGATCAAGCTCCTGCTCGAACCGGTGAATCTCCTGATTCTCGATGAGCCTACCAACCATCTCGACATGCAGTCGAAGGATGTGTTGAAGGAAGCCATCAAGGCATTCGACGGCACCGCTATCATCGTGAGCCACGACCGTGAGTTCCTCGACGGACTGGTAGATAAGGTATATGAGTTTGCCGGTGGAAAGGTACGTGAGCATCTGGGCGGTATCTACGATTATCTCCGTGCCCACAATGCCGAGAGCATCAGTCAGGCGCTGGCCAGTCAGGGCGTAAGTCAGAATATGTCATCTGCCGGATCTCCATCTTCTTCTTCATCTTCATCATCATCTGCAGATTCTTCCGAGGCATCCTCCGGCAAGCTCAGCTATGCCGAGCACAAGGAGCAGCAGAAGAAGATTCGCAAGGCTGAGAAGGCGGTGAAGGAATGCGAGACGAAGATTGAAAAGCTCGAAACCCGCAAGGCTGAGATTGATGCCCTCCTGATGAAGCCTGAGAACGCTACGAATATGGAACTCGTTACCGAATATACCGAGCTGATGAAGAGCCTGGATGAGGAAAACGAGAACTGGATGATGCTTTCAGAAGAGCTGGAGGAAATCAAGAATTTATAGTTAACTGAACTTTTGCATATCAGGAAGTTAAAGGAGTTAAGGAAGTTAAGGAGTTAAGACGTATGTCTTGCAGCTTAATAACTACGCCAAAAAGACTATTGTCTTAACTCCTCAGCGACCGTAGGGAGCGATAACTCCTTTAACTTCTTTAACTCCTGAACTTTCAAAACTTGAATAATTAAATCAATAATAAATAACGAGAAAATGAAAATGAAAATGAAGTTTATCCTTCCGATGATGATGCTCGCAGCCATGCCTTTGGCTGCTGATGCCCAGAACAAGTCGGGACTTGTCTTGAGCAATCTTGACAAGACAGCAAAGCCTGCTGATGATTTCTATCAGTTTGCTACCGGTGGCTGGCAGAAGAACAATCCGCTGCCTGCTGCCTACAGCCGTTATGGTAGTTTCGATCAGTTGGCTGAGAACAACAACAAGCGTATCAACTCTATCCTTGATGAGCTCAAGAAGAAGACCTACAAGGCTGGAACCATCGAGCAGAAGCTTTCCGACTTCTACAAGTTGTCGCTCGATATCGACCGCCGCAACAAGGAGGGCATTGCTCCTGTAAAGCCTCTCCTCGACGAGATTGCAGCTGCCAAGAACAAGGCTGAGCTCCAGAAACTGCAGGTGAAGTATGCCATGCAGGGCTTGGGCGTAGGTTTCGGTACCGGTTTCGGTGCTGACGAGAAGAACGTTACCATGAACATCTACAATGTGATGCAGGGTGGCTTGACTCTCGGTTCCAAGGATTATTACCTCAACAACGATGCTGCTACCGTAGCTATCCGTGAGGCTTTCAAGACCTACGTGGCAAAGATGTTCCAGCTCTATGGCTTCTCTGCTGCCGATGCAGCCAAGAAGGCACAGAAGGTATTCCTCCACGAGACCAGTCTTGCTACTATCTCCAAGAGCCGTACCGAACTCCGTGACCCACAGGCTAACTACAACAAGATGAGCCTGAAGCAGTTTAAGGAGAATTATCCAAACATCCCTCTCGAGGCATTGGCTAACGGCGAGGGCATCAAGAGTGAATATATCCAGGAGATGATTGTGGGTCAGCCTGCATTCATGGCTGGTTACGACAAGATTACTGCTGCTGAGGATGCTGAGACCTTGAAGGCATTGATGGAGTGGAGTGTCATCGGCAGCTCTTCTGCTTATCTCACCGATGAGATCCGAGAGGCAAACTTCGATTTCTTCGGCAAGACCATGAGTGGCAGAAAGGAAGACCATCCATTGTGGAAGCGTGCTACCTCTCAGGTAGATGCTCAGATGGGTGAGGCACTCGGCAGAATCTACTGCAAGAAGTTCTTCCCTGAGTCATCCAAGAAGATGATGGAGACTTTGGTCAAGAATCTCCAGGTGAGTCTCGGTCAGCGTATCGATGCTCAGAAGTGGATGAGTGCAGAGACCAAGGCTGCTGCCCACAATAAGCTCGATAAGTTCTATGTCAAGATTGGTTATCCTAACCAGTGGACCGACTATAGCAAGCTTACCATCGACCCATCCAAGAGTTTCTATGAGAACGTGATGGCCTGCCGTCAGTTCCGCAACAATAAGGAGATTGCTGAGAAGGCTGGTAAGCCAGTCAACAGAGATGAGTGGTATATGACTCCACAGACTGTGAATGCTTACTATAATCCTACCACCAATGAGATCTGCTTCCCTGCAGGTATCCTTCAGTATCCATTCTTTGATGCCAAGGCAGACGCGGCATTCAACTATGGTGCTATTGGTGTAGTGATTGGTCATGAGATGACTCACGGATTCGACGATCAGGGTCGCCAGTATGATGCCAGCGGTAACTTGAAGGATTGGTGGACCGCTGCTGATGCAGAGGGCTTCAACAAGCGTGCCGATATGTATGCTGATTTCTTCAGCAACATCAAGGTATTGCCAGACCTGAATGCCAACGGTCGCTTTACATTGGGTGAGAACCTTGCCGACCACGGAGGTTTGATGGTATCCTTCAATGCATTCAAGAATGCGACAGCCAAGAAGCCTTTGAAGAACAAGGATGGCTTTACTGCTGATCAGCGCTTCTTCCTTGCTTACGCAGGTGTATGGGGTCAGAACATCACCGAGAAGGAGATTCGCAACCGTGTGAAGAACGATCCTCATGCGCTTGGCAAGTGGCGTGTAGATGGTGCTCTTCCTCACATTGATGCCTGGTATGAGGCATTCGGTGTAAAGCAGGGCGACAAGATGTTCATTCCTAAGAATGAGCGTCTGGAACTTTGGTAAAATGAATAAATCGTAATTAATTAAAGGATGCTATAGAAATTTAGCATCCTTTTTTTGTTTAAATCGCCTAAAATTAGTAACTTTGCACCAAATTAAAAAGAAAGGGAAAAACAGAATATGCCATTAAGACTACCAGATAAGCTTCCTGCAATAGAATTGCTGAAGCATGAAAATATATTTGTCATGGATGAAAGCCGTGCTCATAGCCAGGAAATTCGTCCATTGAAGATTTGTGTGCTCAATTTGATGCCACTTAAGATTACAACGGAAACAGACCTTGTACGTCTGCTCTCCAATACGCCACTCCAGTTGGAAGTTTATTTCATGAAACTGAAGAGTCATACTCCAAAGAATACACCTATAGAACACATGATGATGTTCTATAAGGACTTCCAGGAATTGTCTAAACAGAAGTTTGATGGCATGATTGTAACTGGTGCACCTATCGAGACCATGGAGTATGAAGATGTGCAGTATTGGAAGGAAATCACGGAAATATTCGATTGGGCACGCACCCACGTTACATCAACATTGTATATCTGTTGGGGTGCTCAGGCTGGATTATACCATTTCTATGGAGTTCCAAAATATCAGCTGGATAAAAAGATGTTTGGTATATTTCCACAGAAGCCGCTTGATTCTACTCTTCCTATTTTCCGCGGATTCGATGATTATTTCAACATGCCGCATAGTCGCCATACTGAAGTGCGCCGTGAGGATATCATCAAGGTTCCGGGACTCGACATTATTGCCGAATCACAGGAAAGTGGAGTCAGTATCGTGATGGCACGAGGTGGAAGAGAGTTTTTTGTTACCGGTCATCTGGAATATGCCCCAAATACGCTTGACAAGGAGTATAAACGGGATATGGGAAAACGTGATGATGTTGACTTGCCGAAGAATTATTATTATAATGATGACCCGATGCAGGCACCATTGGTAACATGGCGTGCCCATGCCAATCTCTTTTACAGCAATTGGATCAACTATTACGTTTACCAGGAGACACCATACAATATTGATGATATCAAGTAAGCTAAAGTTTAAGAAGATATAGATAATGAGAACACTGGAACTTTTGGCACCAGCCAGGAATCTTGAATGTGGAATTGCAGCCATTGACCATGGTGCAGATGCTGTTTATATCGGTGCACCAAGATTTGGCGCACGTGCTGCAGCCGGCAATTCTCTGGATGATATCAGACAGCTATGCCGCTATGCCCATCAATATCAGGCAAGGGTGCATGTTACTGTCAATACCATCATTTATGATTCTGAGCTCAATGATACGCTGGATATGATCCGTGACTTGCAGGAGGCTGGCGTTGATGCTCTCCTGTTGCAGGACATGGGAGTATTGTATGCATTGCAGGGTAAGGGTCCTTCAGCTGTAGACTTCACCTGGACAAGGGAATTACACTCTAGTACGCAATGCGATACGCGAAGTGCTGAAAAGGTAAAATGGCTTCAGGCTCTGGGATTCAACCGTGCTGTCCTGGCAAGAGAACTGTCCGTTAAGGAAATCTCCGACATACATCAGGCTGTTCCGGATATGGACCTGGAGGTGTTTGTTCACGGTGCATTATGCGTAAGCTATTCCGGCGTATGCTATGCTTCCGAGAGGTGCTTTGGCCGCTCTGCCAACCGTGGCGAATGCGCCCAGTTCTGCCGCATGAAGTTCAACTTGCTGGATGCGGACAACAAGGAAATAGAACATCAGCGTCATCTCCTTTCCTTAAAGGATATGTGCCAAATCGACCATCTGGAGGCTTTGGCTGATGCGGGTGCCTGCTCATTCAAGATAGAAGGAAGATTGAAGGATGCAGGTTATGTCAAGAACGTTGTTTCAGCCTATAGCCAGCGCCTTGATGAAATCTGCAGGAAACATCCCCAGAAGTATGCACGCCCGTCTTTTGGACGTCCACGATATGAATTTGAAGCCAATTTAAAGAAGACATTCAATCGTGGTTTTACAAACTATTTCCTGAAAGGACGCCAGCCGGATATTGCAAGTTTCGATACTCCGAAGGCAATCGGCGAGTTTGTAGGCAAGGTCAAGGAAATCCGTGGCAACAGTTTCAATGTAGCCAGTATCGCCAGTTTTACCAATGGTGATGGCTTGTGCTTCATCAATGATGAGCACGAATTGGAAGGTTTCCGCGTGAACCGTGCACAGGGCAACCGTCTGTACCCATTGAAAATGCCGATGAACTTACGTCCGGGAATGGGCTTGTACCGTAACAATGACCAGGCTTTTGAAAAGATTCTCGCAGGGAAAACGGCAGAAAGAAAGATTCCTGTCAGGATTACGTTCAGTCTGTATGATGAGGATGGTCACTGCGGATTCTCTGCCGAAGCGCAATATGTCAGAGAACAGGGAATAGGATGGGGTTCTGATGATTCCAACTATCTGGGCAAGGGTATTGTGGCTTTTGAACACAATCCGGCTCAAAAGCCTCAGCATGATAATATCGTCAGACAGCTCAGTAAGCTTGGCGGTACCATCTATGAGTGCAGGGAAGTGGAGATAAAGAACCAGGCTGACAACTATTTCATTCCGAGCAGCGTACTGACTGAGTTGCGCAGAAATCTGATGGAAGACATCGAAAAGAATGCTGATATTTCATCAGAAGCAAAGACTGTTTCCAGCCATCTGAGTAATGCGGAAGGAGATAACAAAGTGAAAGTCTGGCAGAGGGAATATGGCAAATATGGTTATCTCTACAACATTGCCAACAAGAGTGCACATGAGTTTTACAAGCAGCATGGGCTGAATCATACGGAGAATGCCTTCGAATTAAGCAAGACCTCCATTCAAGGCACGAAGACCGACGATTGCCTCATCATGCAGTGTCGCCATTGCATCCGCTACTCCCTTGGCTATTGCGTAAAGCGTGGTGGCAGGAAGCCAACATGGAAAGAACCGCTTTATCTGGAGTTGGGCGATGGCAGAAGGTTCAGACTGGAATTTGCGTGCAACGTTTGTCAGATGAACATATATTCTGACTAAATTCATAAACGATAGAAAATGATGAGAATGAAACACATATACATCTTACTGTTACTGGGCATCACAATGATGCTCAGTAGCTGCTATCATCGTTATAATTCTCATCAGCAGCATGCTGCACTCATTGAATATAGCAACAAGCAGCTGGATTCCATTTCCTTTTCTACGACGCACCATTATACCAATAAATTCAACTTTATGGTATTCAAGGATTCACTCGTACTTGTCAAGCAACAGCCTGAGGAACTGATGAGTGAATTGCCGGTAGATTCTTTTGCAGTAAAGAAAGACATGCTGTTGGTAGTAACGGATATCCGTATGGTTCCAAAGGATTCCATCGATTCCGTATGGGTTCAGCTTGCAACAGAAGATAATACATTCGGCTGGACACGGGAATCGAAAATGCTGCAACAGGTTGTTCCTGCCGACCCGATATCTGAGTTTATCATGACATTCAGTAATGAGCATTTACTGATTTTCATGGTCATTATAGTTGTGATAGCCATAGCTTACCTGATACGCAAGGTGAGCTGCAGCAACATCTATATAGTGCATTACAATGATATAGATTCTCCATATCCTACGGCACTGGTCATACTGGTAGCAATCTCAGCTGCATTCTATGCCACCATTCAGACCTTCGAACCGGAAACATGGCGACATTTCTATTTCCATCCCACGCTCAATCCTTTTGCCGTACCCCGCATCCTGGGAGTCTTCCTTGCTGCTGTATGGGCTGTTGTCATAGTAGGACTGGCTTGCGTAGATGAGGTGTATCATCGGTTGCCATGGGGCGAAGGAGTCTTGTATCTGGGCGGATTGGCTAGTGTCTGCGCCATGGATTACATCATCTTCAGTGTGCTTACTTTATATTATATCGGCTATGTATTATTGGTAGCCTATATCTGGTTTGCCATCACGGCATACCTTAAAAGGAAATGATATTTTTTCGTTTGCCCCTGCAAAAGCCCTCTCCTGAACATAGGGAAACAGGAGAGGGCTTTCAGAATGGAGAGGATATTAAGAACCTAAATTTACATGCAGTTCGTTACAGCTATTACATGCAGCACATTACTGCTATTACATACAGCTCGTTACTCCGAGCGATGCGGCTACTGCCGTTACGATTGACAACAAGATCTGAATGATTGTCTTCCAAGTTTCACGCTTCATTTTCATTTCATTAGTGATTATTTATTAGTGATTATTTATTAGTGATTAACTGAACTTTCGCATAAGGGGAAGTTAAGTGAAGTTAGGGAAGTTAGAAGGAACGACCGTAGGGAGTGATAACTTCTTTAACTTCAATCAATTCCCTCACTTGCGAAACTCGAATTTATTAGTGATTAATTCAGTTTCAGTACCTGAGCAAAGCCCCCGAAGGGGCTATGCCTAGAAGCCTACGTCACCACTATCGGTGTTACCGCCACCGCCTTCCTGGGTTCCGCCGCCGCCTTCCTGAGAGCCGCCGCCCTCTTGAGTGCCGCCACCCTGAGTGGTATCACCGGAGCCTGAGCCTCCGCCAGGAGTACCGGAGGTTCCGCCTCCTTCGCCGGCTACATACTCATCGTATGCCACGATCTTGGTGAGCTTCTTGAGCTCGGCATTACTCCAGTTCTTGGTATTTCTCACAATCAGGTGAACCCCCTGCACGCTTGCAGCCGTCACCTTCTCTCTGGTTTCCTCACCGCGCGAGGTCATACCGATGGAGAACAGGCCGAGGTCGGAGAGTCTCACGCTCTTGCCGTCGAGAATCAGCTCCTTCAGGCAGTCGAGCGTATCCATCAGCACTCCGTGGATGGTGCCTCGGCTGTAAGGCGAATTGTGTTCAGAGATGTGAGTTACGAAGTCCTCGAAGTTCATCTCTCGGTCGCTCACTGCAGTAGCATACCAGAGTTTCTTACCAGCGTTCTCACCACTTTGTGGGGTACGCATTACTTTACGATACTTACTAGTTCCAATTCCCATAATCAATTAATTTTTAAAGGGGTTAATAATTCAGTTTTCAGTTCGTTCATCGGGCTGGCGCCTATCCCTCAGAACGGTGATGCAGTTGTCATATACCTGCATTTCGCCTGTCTTTCAACAGTGGAGCAGTTATCTCTTAACAACGGTGCAAAGAAAGTGCAAACGAGCGCAGAGTCAAGCTTGCTTGAACTATGCCGAGTGCAGCCTTTCTTCTAATGACAATGCAAAGATACGAAGATTTTCTGTATCTACCAAATTTTTGCATGTGATAAGGAGCGATTTTCAGCAACTTACGATTTGAAACTTAGTTAAAGAAATCAAACTCTATGTTTTGTGGGGCGCATCTCTATGTTTTGTGGCACAGAAAACTATGTTTTACCATATAAATCAGCATATTACAAAGTAATACCCGTTTTCGGGAAACGTATTCAGTATTCAGTTATTCAGTTTTTTCGCTGTTGTTACAATTCTCTGTATAGATAGTATATTATATATATATATAAATATATATATATAATATAAAATAATTACTTACAATTTATAACTACAAAAAGGGTTACTATCGCGAAAAAAACTGAATAACTGAATACTGAATAACCTTTTAGGTACCATACGCCCTGGGTATCAAGGCAGCATAAGGGGAAGTATAATAGAGGAATGGAGCAGAAGATGACGAGAAAATTCCTGGATGAAATATCCCCTTTACTGAAGGTAGTACTAGTACGCGTACGTAGTACGTACTAGGTAAATATAAAAATATATTCGTATCTTTGCACCCGTAGTCAGACAACTAAAGTCTGGTTGCGGGCGTTTTTTGTTTATAGGAATCCGGTGCCGTTCCTGAAAACAGAAATTTGGCGAATATCTCGCAGTCCAACCCTTTAACATTAAGAAAAATCGTGAGCGTAAGTTGTTTTGCAAGTGGGTCAAGGATTTTATCCAGCCAGTGATGGAGGACAAGGACAGCTCACCTATACCCAGGCTGAGATGGTGCGTCTGCAGGACGAAAATGTCGACGGAGCTGACGGAAAGCAAGGTGGAAAGGTGTTCAGTATTCAGTTATTCAGTTTTAAGAAGCTGTTATTTCGTTGCGACGGACTCGACCTGAGAGGTTTTAGCGTTTAATGGTTTGGAAACACTTAACATTCAGACTAATGGAAATAGTATTAAAGCGTATAGCTAAAAAAGGAACTTATACCATCGGCAGACTCTATCTGCTGTCCGATAGTAGTGTAAAGCGTAACTCGCTACCCGGCAAGAAGAAGGACGACAAGTGTACATTGGTTCATACCTTTGACAGCCAGCTGTTGTCCAAGGATACATATCTCTGTGAAACCATGGAGCCTACATGGCGCAATCTGTTGGGTATCAAGCTAAAGCCAGAGAAAGTGGATGCCCGCTATAGCCGCAAGAGCGGCGTGAAGGCTCGTAAGGTACCTGGCCATACTGCCATTCCTGAGGGTACTTATCCTGTGGTCATATCGTATTCTCCAAGATTCAAGCGTTGGCTGCCATTGCTGGTGGGTGTGCCGAATTTCGAGGGCATCCGCATCCATGCAGGCAATTATCCTGACGACACACAAGGCTGCATCCTTGTTGGAGAGAACAAGTTCGAGGGCATGGTGGTGAACTCCCGCATCTGGCTGCAGCGGCTCATCAACGCCATGACTGCGGCGCGCGACCGAGACGAAAGTATCTGGATTACCATCCTATAGGTTACAAGTGATAAACAGATAGGGAACGCACTGCGTTCCCTATTTTATTTCTTTATCACCTTCAGAACCTGGTCGGCAAGGCTTCGCATTCCCTTTATCATATGGTAATTCCTTCCCTTGTTACATTATGATTAAATAAAGTATAATGGTTCTCCTCCCATTCTTTTTGGGAGAAAAGTATAGGATTGATAGTTTCATCAATATCCCATCCTAATTCTCTTAGTGGATAGGAATACTTGTCGTAATCTTGCAGAGTGACCTTTGGCTTGTCGAGAAGAATAAGAATGTCCCAATCGCTTCCTTCGTGTTCTGTACCTCTGGCGCGAGAACCGAAAAGGATAGCCTTTGCATGAGGGTCTATCTCATACAATTTGTTGTGCATCGCTTCTATAATTTGGTTCTTCTTCATACGCAATCATTCACTATTTCACCGCAAATTTATATACTCATTTTATTCAAGTTTCGCAAGTGAGGGAATTGATTGAAGTTAAAGAAGTTATCACTCCCTACGGTCGTTCGGGAAGTTAAGGGACAATAGTCTTCTAGCGTAAAACGTAGGACATTTGTCCCTTAACTTCCTTCTAACTTCCCTAACTTCACTTAACTTCCCCATATGCGAAAGTTCAGTCATTTTACGCCTTGTTGGCCAATGGCGCTGCCTGGGTATAGACTCTTGCGCCAAGCTCCTTGTCGAGCATGTATAGACCATAGCCGTTGTCCTTGATCATGCGAAGGTTGTCGATGATGTTCTGGGCGTTCTCCTCTTCCTCCACCTGCTCATCTACAAACCACTTGAGCATGCTCTGTGTGGCATAGTCATTCTCCTGGGTAGTGAGAGCGAAGAGGTTGTTGATGAGGGAGGTAACCTTCTGCTCGTGTGCCAAGGTTGACTCGAAGACATCCAATGGATTCTCCCATGTGGTAGGAACGGCATCTATAGCCTTCAATTCCACGTGACCGCCACGCTGGATGATGTAATTGAATATAATCTTGGCATGGTCTTGCTCCTCCTGAAACTGAACCTGGAACCAGTTACCCATACCTGGGTTGCCGTTGGCATGGCAATATGCCGCCATAGACAAATATAGGTAAGCTGACCACATCTCTGCATTAATCTGGGCGTTGAGCGCCTCTTCTACTTTCTTATTAAGCATGGTTTTCTAAATTTAAAGGGTTAGACTTTTTGTTTGTACCATATATGAAGAATGGCAATTCTTTGCCTATTCTTACAAGCACATCGCAAAGTTACGGCTTTTATTTGAAATGACAAAAAATATTAGGAAAATTTTATTTCTGGAAGAATCAATTTCTGAAAGTATGGTTACTCAACTTTCGCGTGTACGAAAGTTGAGTTAATTATCTGTAATAAAATAATACCATAGAGTTGTAATCAAATAAAATTTTGTACTTTTGCGGACGAATATTCAGAATAGCTTATGAATAAAGAAAAAGACGATTTCTTCCTCCATTCTAACGAGGTGAATCATATCAACAGAGAAGATTACGAGAAGATTGAATTATTGGTGAATGCGGCAAAAGCTTTTGCCCGCAGCACCTACCAGTGTGTCTATATCATCGACTATTTTCATCAGGACTTCATCTATGCATCAGACAACCTCGCTTATCTCTGCGGATTGGAACCCGAGCAATTGATGGAGGCTGGCTATCAGATGTATATCGACCATGTTCCGGATGCCGACCTGCAGATGCTGCTCGAAGTGAACAAGAAAGGTTTTGATCTTTTCAATGAATTGCCTGTGGGCGACCGTCTGGACTATACCATCTCGTACGACTTTCATCTTACCAATGGCAGGCATAGCCGATTGATTCATCATCACCTCACTCCGATACTTCTTTCTGATGATGGAAGAATCTGGCTTGCCCTCTGCACCGTGTCATTGGCAGCAACCGATGAACCGGGACACATCATCATGCAGAAGAATGGTGAGTGTAGCTATTTTGAATATTCCACGTTGCGCCACAAGTGGGAAAAGAAAGAAGGCATAACCTTGAGCGAGACAGAGAGAGATGTTTTGAGATTGTCTGCCCAAGGTTACACGATGAATGACATTGCCGACAGAATGTGCAAGTCGGTGGATACCATCAAGGCTTGCAAGCGAAGTCTCTTCGCCAAGTTGGGCGTGAAGAATATCGCCGAAGCCTTGTTTCATGCTGCGAACTATCAGCTGATTTAAGTTGCCTTTCCCTTTTGCTAAAAGAAAGGGAAAACCACTCTTTATAGTTCTTCCAATAAGGGAGATAGATAGAATTTCGGGAAGTATTTCACTTCTCTGCCTTCCGCAAGGTTTTGGAGAATGTTTACGCAATAGCCAGCAGCTATCCATGCGCCATTCCCCTGCCGTGAAAGGACAGCCTCATCTATCCAAGGCACAGGCTTCTGCCAAAACTTGCCATATAGCGAGATGTATTTGCCAAGGTTTCTGCGGAATGCAGAAGTCTCATTAATATTCCTCTTCATGATTTCAAAGAAAGGATATCCCTTGGGCTTTTCGACGGCAAGGAATGCTGCCTTGCCAAGATTAACGGCATGAACCACCGTAATACCCACCTCCTTGCATTTCTCATCGAAAGCTAATGATGCTTCTGTATCGTGCAAGGTGGCATTCACTGCATATTGGATACCCGACAAGTTGCATTCCTCCACATCTTCCCTTGTCAGCGTATCTTTTTCGAGGCGCAAGATATGGAAGTCGATGCTGTTACTGGGAACTTCAACTATCCCTGTTTCGTGCAAGGCACAGGAGGCTATCAAGCCTCCCATGTCTGCACCTGCTATGATAATATTAACTTGATGATTCATTTTACAAAAAGATTAGAAACGGTTTATTTCTGCGTTGCCTGCACCCTTGCCCTTATAACGGTCTCTTGATGTATTGAAGTTATACTGTAATGTCAAGAGCAAGGCACGATTGTCGCTTGTGCCGTTTTGCCAGAGCGTAACATCCTTGTTGTAGAATGTTATGTAACGATTACTCTTGTTGAAGATGTCGTTAGCTTCGAGTGATATGGAGAAACGTTCCTTGCAGAAAGCCTTGTAAAGTTTGGCATTGAGGCATGAGGAATAACCAAGTTTCATATTGTCCTTGTTTCCTCGGCTGTTCCACTCCATGTCAATGTTCATCCAAATGTCACCAGGCAAATGGATAGCATTCTGAAACTGTACAATTCCTAAAGGATTGCCGTAGGATTTGTGTCCACCCAAATACTCTCCAGAGAACCACTGTTTGATGATGCCCATGTTAATGCTTGGCTGCCAAATTCCTATTTGGAATTGTGCGCCGAGGAAAGCCTGTAACTGTTGTATCTTTGGAGTATTCTCCATTGTGAGCAACTTCACCTCTCCATCTTCTCCATAAGGTTTAGTGGTGCCAATAGTGGCATTCTTTCTGTTCTCGTAGGCAACCTTGACAAAGAATTGCTTCCATGCGCCCATTAACTCCACTGTGTGAATCTTCACAGGGGATAGGTAAGGATTACCACTTCCTAAGGTTAGGCGATTGATATAGTTGATGGTTCCGTCAAGGTCATCATACGATGGACGTTGCATCTTGCTGGTGTAGTTCAATGCCAATTGAGTCTTTCCAATCTGTGTGGAAATTGACAGAGAAGGGAATACATTGTTGTAAGTTTTGCTTTGATCTTCCTTGAATTGACCATTTTCCGTGTATTTGAAGTTGACATGCTCGTAACGAAGTCCTGCCTCTACGGCGATTTTCCCGAATAGCTGACTGACGGTAACGAATCCTGCCATGTTCTTCTCATCGCTCTTGGTGTTGCTATTTCCGATAGTAGCCATATTGATGTTGAAATCATTCAACATCTGAGAGGCGGTATATTCGTTGCCTACTTCAAGCTGTCCTTTCCAAAGAGGATAACTCAATATCAGTTTTTCGGCAAACATACGTGAATGTCCGATGCTCGTGGAGGTAACCAAGTTTTTCTCGTGGTTTATGTTTATTTCCGACTGATTGGAAGTTTCACGTTTCTTTCTCCACATATAGTCCATGTTGAAGTCAATGCCAAGTTTGCCAATTTCTCCGTTATAATAGATGTTGGCATGGTGCTTTGGCACAGAATGTGTTCTCTTGCGTACAGCAGAGGAAACCACATCTTCCAAATTCCCATTGGCAAACGAAGTGGAAGTATAATCGGATGCAGGTTTTTGTAAACCAGCTCCATTTATGTAGTATGCACCGATGGAATGGTGTTCGTTGAGCATCCAAGACAGTCCAAACTTACCGAAGAACTCGTTGTTTCTCATGTGGTTAAAGCTCTCTATTTTTTGAAGCCAATTGGTGGAACCTTGCGTCTCCATGTTCGTGGATTCATAGCTATAGAATTTTCCACCATAATAATTCAGATTGGTGAATACTTCCAAACCTCCTTTGCGATATTTCAAGTTTGCTTGTTCCATACTCACAAAATAGTGACGGTAACCATTTTGGGCACGAAGTGTTCCACCAAAGCCTTCGCCTTGCGATGGTTTGGTGCGAATGCGGATGACTGACTTTACGGAAGCATCATATTTTGCACCTGGATTGGTGACAACTTCCACGTTCTTGATGTCTTGTGAGTTAAGTTGTGCAAGTTCGTTTTTATCTTGTACGACACGCCCATTGATATAGATAAGTGGCGTACCCTTGCCAAACACCTCGAAATTACCGTCTCGTCCTGTGACCATTGGCACTTGGCGCAACACATCATTTGCTGTGCCAGCATGAGAAAGTTGGGAGTTGGCTACAGTCGTAACCAAGGCATTGCCTTTGATGGCAGTAACAGGGCGTGATGACTTCACGACTACTTCGCCGAGCATCTTACTGTCTTCTTCCATCTTGATAATGCCCACATTCTCGCCCGTGCAATCCTTGCAGATTGTCTTATAGCCTACGGATGTCACCTTGATGATTTCACCGTTGCAGGAAGAGTCGATGGCAAAGCTGCCATCCTCTCCACTCACTGCGCCCTTGACGAAAGCCGAGTCTGTTCTATTCAATAATACTACATTGGCAAACGCCAAAGGTTCTCCCTTGGTATTCATCACCTTGCCGGTGATATTCTGCGCCATCATCGGAGTCATAGCCGAGAGGCACAACGCTGTGGTAAAAATTACTTTTTCCTTCATATTGCTACAGTTTTGCTTGATTTTTTATTTTTCTGCTGCAAAAGTATAGCTTTATAGGAAAAAGCCTTTGACACAAAAGTGTATTTCTCAAGAGTGCGGTTTAAGAATTACACTTTTGTGTATAAAAAGAAAGGATAAATAGCGTTTGGTGATAGATTTTTGATGAATTTACCTTATTTTTCCATCACCAAATCAGCGAGCACGATGGCGGATTCCTTCTCATCCCTCGGTGCATCCTTTGACTTCCATGCCACGATGAAGCGGATTCGGGCAGCGGTTACCTTGTAACCTTTCAACTCCCATTTGCCTAGTTTCTCCTTCATCTTGATGGAGAGCTGGGCTATGTCTCTGCCTGTTGATGGGAGACAGAGGCAATGGTCGTGGTAGGTTAGCGGCATACCGCTTCTCAAGGAAAGAATAGCGTCCTTGTGAGGCTTGGAGAAGCCCAGGTTTACATCCTTGTGTGAGAGCTGAAGCACTATTTCGTTGGGCTCATCGTAGGCTTGGGCATCATAGAGATGCTGGGCACTGTTCAGGCTGTCGAAGAGATTGCCGTTGGTGTGGATGGTTAGTGTACGCTTGGCACGGGTCATACCCACATAGTATCGGCGCAGTATGTCATCTGTAGGATGCTCGGGATGGGTAATGAGCATCAGTACATGGTCGAACTCATGGCCTTTTGCCTTATGGATGGTGCTGACCACGATGTCTGATTTCGAGATATCACAGAAGTCTTCTACTGATGATTCGAACACGAACTCCCTCAGGTCGCTGTAGTACTTGGCACGATTGGTCTGTTCAAATATCTGGAGGCTGCGGCGCAGGTATGGCAAAGCCTGGCTGGTGGCATATTTTTGGAATGTCAGCTGCTTGGTTGTTTCCCAAATATCATCAGGGATGATAGGGGATTTCGTCTCCTTGATGCCTTGGTCTATCTTCTTTAAGAAGTATCTTACCTCTGCCAGATTCCAGAAGCGCAAGCCGTCCATTGATTGCACCAGCTTGGCCTTGATGCCATGACAGTGAAGAAGAGCCAGCATGATGACAGCCTCCTCGTTGGTCTGCGTGAGGATGCTGATGGTTTCGTTCTTCTTGCGGGAAGATGCATCGGCTTCTTTTGAAGCGTTACTTCCCAGTAATCGCGTAACATCTTCTAGGATAGGATGATACATATAAACCTTTTTCTCCTGAATCTCGTATGGATGCTTCACGATTCTTACTTCTCCATCTTCTTGACTCATGGAGATGATAGTGGTAGATTTGATTCGCTGACGGATGTTGCGGGCGAAGTCGTTGGCAGCATCCACGATGTGGCGAAGACTGCGGTAATTCTCCGTCATCTCGATGAAACGGCTGTGCTCTGTCTGGGTCAGTTCATAGAGATACCGCGAGTTGGAACCTCTAAACTCATAGATGTTCTGGTCATCATCGCCTACGGCAATCACCCTCATCTCTTCGTTGGCTTTCATCAGAGCAGAGACAAGGGCATAGTCATCCTTGCTCATGTCTTGCGCTTCGTCGATAACGAGCACGGTCTTGCTGATGCGATTGGGTTCCACTTCTCCATTGTTAATCATTTCGGCGGCTTGCTTAACCACATCTCCAGCCTCATCCAGATTGCCAACCCTGCCCAGCAGGTCGAAGCAGTAAGAATGGAAGGTCTTGATTTCTACGAAATGGGCGGCATTGCCGATGAGTTGCATCAGGCGCTGCTTGAATTCGGTAGCGGCTGCACGAGAGAAAGTGAGCATCAGGAGTTGTTCGTGCTTTACATCTTCCAGCAGCAGGAGAGAGGCAAGCTTATGTACGAGTACACGTGTCTTGCCGCTGCCAGGACCGGCAGCGACTACGATGCAGCGGGACTCGTGGTCGTCGATGATTTCCTTCTGTCGCTTGGAGAGTATTCCGAAGAGTTGTTTGTACTTCGAAGGTGTTACGTTGCGCTCTATCTCAGTCTCCCGGTTGCCCTTGAAGTACTTTGAGATGAAGCGTTGGTAGTCCATCTGGAAGTAATCCTGCACATATTGCAGGGCGGCGTCATAATCCCTTACCATCAGGTTGGCATATTCGCCCACGATGTGAATCTGCTGAATCTTCTGCTTGTAGAATTCATTGAGCATGCGATAATCCTCCTGCTTATAGCGCAGGCGAAGTTCCTTGGTGCGCTTAATCGCCATTGCATTGTAGAGTACCAGGAATCCTCCTTCCAGCTTCATGGCTCCTATCTTGGAGAGATAGAGCAAGGCTTCCTCCACGTCCTCCAACTGCAGGGAAGAGAAGTCGGAGAAGAGTGACTGGCTGCAGGATTTCAGATCGTTCAGAAGTTCAACTACCGAGAATTGAAGAGGCTTCTCTTTTTTATTGTCTGTTGCGCCAGAGGCTTTTCCTAAACCTTTTTCTTCAGAGGGATTCTTTTCTTCAGAAGAGCTATTGTTGCTCTCTTCTGTTACAGTTTTACTTATTTCCTCAGCTAGGCTGTATAGTCTTTCGATGATGAATCGGCAAACCTCAATTCGTCTTTCGAATCGCTTGATGATGGTCTCTATGTCCTTGTCTCTTGTCACGATGAGATTGCGACCACCATCTTCCTTCTTGTGCGCATATCCCTTCACTGCTAAGAAGTATAGCAGTGTGCGGATTTGCTTTTCTGTTGAAGTGTTGATGCCGTCATGTACGGCATTGTCATTGAGTTGTTTGTATGTGATATGCAGCGATTCATCCGGGATATGTTCCAGGATGTATCTTTCCAGTTTGGCGAAGTTCTCCAGCATCTGCTGAGGCTTGCGTTGCTTGTCGCTGATGTCTTGCAGATAGGCTGAGATATCACGGGTATCGGCAAGAATGCCTTCCTGTCGCATTCGGTCAACGGAGGAGATGACGTCTCGCTTGCTGAGTCCTAGGATGTCGGCGAGGTAATCGATGCGGGATTCAGCCTCGCTATCCTGTGCCTTGGCTATATGCTTCTGGGTGATGAGCGACTTGATGATGCGGATGGCATTCTTCATCTCATCTTCAGAGAACAGGGGTGATTCGGTGAGGCGCAGTCTTGCCTCGTCCATGTTCTTGACGGTGATACCTGTGGCATAGACGTGCGGAATGTTGTTGCCACGCTCTATGTATCCGCTCTGTTCTAGAGCAGAAAGGGCGGTGCGAACACGGGTTTCTATGTCGGATACCGAGTCATCCCAACCGGCTTGGCGGGCTATCTCCAGTGCCGAACAACTTACATGTGGGCGCTGCTTGGTAAAATCCTTAACGGCTTTCCATACCTGTTGTATCTCACTGATGCTCAGTTTGGTTTGGTTGAGTAGGATGAAGTGCTTATCTAAGTCCTCATCGCTATAGAGTACATAGCATTTGGCATTGAGGTGTGGATCTCTTCCTGCACGTCCAGCCTCCTGTACATAGTTTTCTAGAGAGTCGGAGATGTCGTAGTGGATAACCAGCCCCACATCGCTCTTATCTACTCCCATGCCGAAGGCGGAGGTGGCAACGATGATTCTTACCTTATCGCTCATGAAGGCATCCTGATTGTGTATCTTCTCATCGGCATCCATCTTGCCATTATAGGGCAGGGCGGATATACCGTCACGGGTCAGTTTCTGGGCGAGTTCACGGGTGCGCTTGGTGCGGGATACGTAGATGATGGTAGGGCAATCTGCCTGTTCCACCAGTGAACGCAGTAGATTGTATTTGTTGCCGTCACTATCTACGTGGATAACGGAATAGTGCAGGTTGGTACGTGAGGCTGATGAGGCGAAGAGCTGGAGGTCGGTGCCCAGCCAATGCTTGAAATAGTCGCAGATGTCCTGCACCACCTTCTGTTTTGCAGTAGCGGTGAAGCAAGATACGGGTATCAGGGTTTGATCATGATTGCGGGCCATAGCATCTTTGCCAAACTTACGTTCCTGGTATTCCTTGATAAACTTGCCGATATATAGGTAATCCACACGGAAGTCTTGTCCCCATGCAGAGAAGCAGTGAGCTTCATCAATGACGAATCTCACCACATGCCGTGCCATCAGAATGCGCTCGATGGTTTTGGAGCGCAACATCTCTGGTGCTATATATAATAAGGTGGCATCTCCGCTCTGCACTCGTTCGATGGCTAGGGAGCGGGAGATAGGGTCGAGGAGACCGTTGATGGTTACGGCATCGGTGAAACCACGGTCTGCGAGGTTATCTACCTGGTCTTTCATCAATGATTGCAGAGGCGAGATAACCACGGTGAGTCCATGAATGGTTCTGCCATCCATCAGGGCTGGCAACTGGAAGGTGAGCGACTTGCCGCCACCCGTAGGAAATATAGCCAATAATGACTTGCCATCTACTGCTGCCTGCGATGCCTGTTCCTGCAGCGGTTCGCCGTCATAGGTACGGAAGGCATTATAGCCGAAGAGCAGTTTTAGGTTATAATGAATGTCGAGCATGCGGTTGCAATACTCGCAGCCATCGGTGCATTGGGTATGGCAGAGCATATAGATGATATGTTCTACTTCGGGATAATGGCAGAGTACCCAACCTGGTGTAACAGATTGGTAATCGTCTGTGCCTATGAGGGCCAAGGCGTATGCCAAGCCGCAAGGAGACTGGGCTGCAAGAGCCGGAATGTCGGCATGGACGCAAATATGATTTTTGTATTCAGAAAGAATGTTTTCCGAAACTTCTATGATTGCATAATCCTTTTCGATGGCTCCCACATACATCAGAAATCCTCTGAATTCCTCTTCATTCTGGAGCAGCAAGGTGAAGATTTTCCTCCTCCTTTCTGATAATTGATTCCATGCAGCGATTTCATCCATCAGCAGCTCCTTGGCTTTCTCGCAGTCGTTGACAGGATTGTTCATCTGCTCGCTCATCAGTTTGTCGTCCTTTACCAGATGATGGTAAGGGCGCTTGGGGAAGAGGAGCGGGGAGAGATAGAGGGTATCTATCAGTATGCCGTTGAGTTGGAGATAGTGGGCATCGTGATGAATGAGGTTATGACCGCAGATATAGTCAACCTTTCCTTCTTGCAGGAACTTGTTCAGTGCCGTCTGTGATGCTTGGTGAAAGGTGGCTCCGTCATAACGCAATGCTCCGATGTCATGTATTTTATGGTCTTTCAGTCCCACTTCGGTATCCACGAAGGCAATGTTCCTGCTTCTGGCATTTTCCTTCTTGATGTCAGAGCTTACGGTGAGATTGTTTTTCCTTCCAAAGAGGCGACTGAATATTGACATAATCTTCGATGTTTATATTTTCACCGCAAATGTACAATTATTATTTGATATATGCAAATAATCAAGTGCTTTTATCTTCTTTAAAAGCTGTTTTTATACAATTCCAAGAGGCTTGTGAAGATATCATCAAGGCAGATTAATATGCTCCTAAAACCTTCCAGTCGTCTATGAGTTTGAACAGTCGGGGCATGGCTGGCTTGTAACTGTCGGGATAGGTGAGGGAATAGACGAAGAGTATTCTGCCACTCTTGATGAATTTATCATAATGACTGTAGCCATCTACTCTTACTCCGTTTTCATAGACAGGACCGGAGAGGATGAATGCTTTATTCGATGCCTGCATCGTCCGCTCCGAATGAAGCTTTTGGGCTAGAGAATCGGCACAAGCCTGAAGGGTGTTGCTATAGTTGGGGGTAACATAACTTTCTAGAATGATGTTGGCATGATTGGTGAATGAGAAGCGGGCATAGCCCTGATATCCCGATACCGAAGTATCCTCCTGCTGGAAGAAGCAAGGATACTTGACAACGTAGCCGAAGTCCGGATCATTGTATTCCTTCATGGGCGCCATCTCTACTTTGGTCTTGAAATCCGCCATCGGTGTATGCTGATCTTTCGTAACCTCATGATGATAGTTGATGATGAAGTTTATCATCATCAGCAAGACAACTGCTATCAAAAAAATCTTCTTCATATCTTTGCCATTTTTGTATTTTAGCTGCAAAGGTATGAAGAAGATGGGAAACTGCCAAATAATAAGTATGACATTTGGCTGACATTTCTGAACTTATCTGATAATCAGTCGATAAGACTTGCCTCTTTCCGATTCAATCATGAGGTTGCTATTCTGCTCAATCACCGGTTTGATACGGCGAATCAAGGTATAGAGCGTTTCGCTGGCATCCGGTTTCTTGGGCCAAAGAGCATTACAAATCTCCTGTTTGGAGAGTTGATGATGCGTATTGTTGAAGAAGAGTTGCATCAGCTGATGCTGCATCGGAGTAAACTTGATGGCTTGTCCGTTTTCCTGATTGTAGAAGGAATCCTCGTCTTGAGAATAGCACATGGTGCCGAACATATCAGCCTCATGATTCCAGGGTTGTTTTCTGCGATGATAGTATAGCGATGCAATAGCCCAAATCATAGCCATGAGGGTAAGCGTCAAAGATGTCCGCTGGTTGCTCATACTCAAAACATCTGCCATCGAACAGTTAGCATAACTTTGGATAGAATGCTCGTTGAGAAGCATCTCTTTGCTGCTGAGCAGGTTGGCGCTATTTACCAGCTGGGAATTGTTCTTGCCTCTTCTTCTGTCTTCCATCACATAGCAGAGATTGCTGGTCGATTTCAGCAGGTCGATGCTGAGATGTGAGCGGTAGCTCTGGATGGTATCAGGCGTAATCCATTGATATTTATTTTCCTGAAGAGTCAGAGCCAAAGCTTTGTTCATATCTTGTACAATGGCATACTGTGCCTTGCGGTAGTTGCTTACGCTGGAGAATGCCGCAGACATCACAAGGATGGCGAAGATGAGGATGGAATGATATGCTTTCAGTTTCATATTATCTATTCTGTTTAAATGATATACTGTTTAAAGATTCAAATGCAAAAGTACAGAAATTCTATGAAAGATGGTATAAAACTAGATATAATATTCGTTAATTGATAAATGTCAGACTCATGTCAGCCATATTTTTCGCTTCGGTCTTCTCTTTTTGATACCTTTGCAGCAGAAAACAAGTTTTAGAAAAGTATATGATGACAATGAAGAAAAGTAAATTGTTAACAGCTATGGTGATGCTGTGGGCATTGATCTCTTGTGCAGAAATACGTGCCCAGGAGATCCAAAAGGTATCGAATGATTCTATAGCCTTGCAAGAGGTTGTTGTGAAGGCGGCACGAGTAGTCAACAAGGAAGATGGCAAGTTGATATTCCCAAGCGATATTCAGAAGCAGCGTTCTTTTTCTGGTTTTTCGCTTTTAGGAAAGTTGGCTTTGCCTCATATCAGGGTTGATGAGGCTGGCCGTTCCATTTCTGCTACCGATAATAAAGGAGAAGTGCAGATTCGTATCAATGGCATTTTCGCCAATATGCATGACGTGCAGATGCTGGATGTAGCTTCTATTATGAGTGTAGATTATATCGATAGCCCTGGTGTAAGATATGGAAAGAATATTGCATACGTGATAGATATTCATACCCGCAGGGCTTCATCGGGTGGCAGTTTGGGCTTCAACTTGACCAATGCGCTAACTACCAAGCTCGGTTCGAACGATGTCTATGCATCTGTCAATAGGGGCAAGAGCCAATTGAATATTTTATATGAGCAGACTTATGTGAATAATAAGGCATCCGAATATAATGAGGATGCTCAGTATCTTCTACATGATGGTTCTGAGTATCAGATATCTCGAAAAATCATGAATGGGGCAACTCAAAATTATGGTAATACATTGCAGTTGAAGTATAATCTGGCTGATTCTGCATTATATGTATTCCAGACAACGCTTACCACGGATTTCAGCAATCAGCCTTATACATCGAATGAGATGTGGTTTTCTGAATCTGGAAAGCCTGCGTATCCTGTTTACAGAACCAGCAAGGGTAGGAACTTTACTCCTGCTCTCGATTTGTATTTCTATCATCAGTTGGGCAAGCATCAGTCTTTGTCGGCAGATGTTTTGGGCACTTATATCCACACCAAAGGAGCCTATTATGAAGGTGAGGGCGACCCCTATCAATATCAGGTAGATGGAAAGACCTATTCGCTCATAGCCGAGGCTATCTATGAAAACCGGTTGAAACCCTTTACTTTTTCTGCAGGAACCAACTTGAACTGGAAATATATGGATAATCAGTATTTGGGTGATGTGGTTAGCGAGAATGGTATCCGTTCATTGGGTATTTATGGTTTTGCACAAATCAAGGGAAGTTTGGGACAATTCAAGGAAGGAACATCCCGTTTAACTTATGTGGCTGGCTTCGGGTTGAGTAATCAGTCTTATCGACAGGGAGATGAGGAATTTAGTTTTTGGCTTTGTCGTCCGAAACTCACATTGGCTTATTCCTTGACATCTTCGTTTCAGATCCGCTTGGGAAGTGAATTATCACAGCATATTTCGCAGATAGCTATGATTTCGGATACCCGTATTCGAAAGAACAGTATGGAATGGACTGTGGGTAATCCTTCGCTTAAGCCTAACAGTAGATATGAGAACTGGGTGGTATTCTCTTTCAGTAAACCAAGGATAAATACTGATTTTACCTTGAATTATCGCATCAATCGTCATTGTAATTTGGCGAAATACACCCGCACGGAAAATGATCAGTTTCTTTATTCCCAGACGAATCAGCCCCATTGTAATATGTTGTATCTTACGAATGATACCCGGTTTGACGTTATCCCCGACCACCTTATATTCTCTGTGAATGCAGGTATTTACCGTTTTTTCAATAAGGGCGATGAGTACAGTCATTGTTATACCGCTTATAATTATAGTGGAACATTACAGGGATATTGGGGAAAATGGACTGTGATGCTGTATGCTGATAGCGGTTGGAACTTTATGGAGGGAGAGAATATCGGGCATAATCCTCCTTCATTGGCAGCCTCAGCCAGTTATCATATAGGTGATTTCGATTTTACGCTCTATATGCATAATCCGTTTATGGCTCATCCGAAATCCTATTCTGCAGAAATCGTCAACGCATTACTCCGTAAGCAGGTTCGTGGTTATGACAATTCGGGAGGTAATTTGCTCCGTATCGGTGTTGCCTGGAATATCAATCGGGGAAAGGAATACCGTAAGATACAGCGGAATATCAACAATGAGGAGCGAGAAACGGGTATCTTGAAATAGTTGGCTTTGCTTTCTATATGGGTTGCATTGGCAACAGCCGGAATTTATTTCTTCCCTTTATTGATGATATAAATTCCGGCAGTAGCCAATGCGCCTGCTATCAGATACTTCCAGTAGAAGGTTTCACCAAGACAGAGGCAGGAGGTGATGGCTCCTACTACGGGGATGAGCGAATTGTATATTGCTACCTTTCCTACGGGATTGCAGCTCAATAGTTTATTGTAGAGAGCGAAACTGATGGTTGAGATGGCAATGAGCAGCAGAAGGATGGTGATGCCCCAGAGGCTGATGACTGGCAGATAGCCACCCATTAACAATGCAGGAATCACCAGCAAGGCTCCACCGATACTCAGCGAATAACCGGTTCCTACGAAAACATCCACTCTCTTGCTCAATCCTCGGGTCAGCAGGGAAGCACTGGCTCCACACAGGGCGTTGAGGATAATCATACCATCGCCCAGGAAAGTGAAACTACCGCTTTCCTTTCCGCCAAGGTTCAAGGCTAGGATGCCTAGGAATCCGATGATGCAGCCCAATGCCTTTTGCCACGTCATCCTGTCGCTCTTGAAGAAGATACAGGCAAGGATAACCACCGTGAAGACGCTCATAGAATTGAGTATCGCCGAACGTGCTCCTGCATTATGCGAGAGTCCGAAATAGAAGAAAGCATAATGAAGGGTGGTGTTGAGGAGTGCATAGAGGAGAAGGAACCAGACATTCTCTTGAACAGCTTTCTTCTTGAATCCGAATTCACGGTGTGAACTTCTTGCGATGGCAAGGATGATGATACCGGAGATGAAGAAGCGGATGCCGGCAAAAAGCATCTTGCTTCCGGTCATGTCTGCTGTAATCTGATATTCCTCCATTCCCATTTTTATCAATGGGTAAGCCCATCCCCACGAGATAGCAGCCGTAAGGGCGAACAGGCTTACCCATACCGGGCGCTGAAATATACTGAGTGTATTTGTTTCTTTCTTTTCCATTATAATTTAATTGGTATTCCCTTGCTTCTGTGTTTGCTAAATGGCAATCTACAAGTCCCCCAGATGTCTTTCTATCGGAATTCCTCGGTTCTTGTCCTTGTCATCCTTGTTGATGTCTATCCAGTTGCGCAGGGTATCCATGGCGATGCGGGTGGCATGGCGAAGCTGATCGCCATCCTTCAGTCTGCCCACGATGATGCTGGAGAAGATGTCGCCGGTGCCCGGGAACTGAACGGGGATTTCTTCGTAGGGCAGGAGGAAATACTCTTTTGTAAGATGATTGAAACCTACTACGGCATGCTGACCCTCTACGATGCACGAGGTGATGAGTACGGAGTGGGAACCGATGGCTCTCAGTTTATCTATCAGTTCATAGGCATCCTTCTCCGAGATTCCCTCTTCCTTGTATTCCGAATCCGTCAGCAGACAAGCCTCGGTATAGTTGGGAAAACAGAGATGCGATACGCTCAGCATCTCCTTCATGCATCTCACGGTACTCTCACTGGCTCCACCATAGAGCTTGCCGTAATCGCCCATCACGGGATCCACATAGATGTCGGTGCCCAGTGCTGCCTGTTCTCTGCAATAACGTGCCACCAGCTTAGCCTGACGCTCCGAAGCCATGAAACCCGTGGTGATGGCATCAAAATGAATGCCCAGTTCGTTCCACTTCTGCAAGGCTTCCTCGATATACGAAGTGCATTCCAGAATGGCATACTTGCCGTATGGGAAGGTGTTACTGATGAGCATGGTGGGCAGATTGAACACATCGAGTCCCATATAAGAGAGGATAGGCATCTGAACAGCGGCAGATACCTTTCCGTAGCCACACATATCGCTGATAATAAGGATATTACTTTTCGCTTTCATTCTTTCTTTTTTCTACTTGCTTTTCTTTCTTATCCTGATTATCTCTTAATAGCTGGCTGTACACTTGATGCCCAGAGCCTCTACACGCTCCTTGATGGCATCGAGAACTTCCTTTGGTGCCTTTTCCAGCAACTTGTCTGGTGTTTCACGGGCGATGGTATAAACCATTACCTGCTGAGGCTGGATGTCTTTCACTGCCTCCAGCCAAGGAGCTACGAAATGCTCGCTGGTATTGTCCAAACCGTCACCTCTCAGGAACATGGTCTGGATGATGACGTGCCCCTTAAACATCTTCAGATATTTGATCACATCCTTCACGTCGTAGTTAGGCTGCTGAGGGCGGTCCAGCTTCTTGATGTAATCCATATCCACGGTATCCAGTTTCAGGATGTTGTTATCCACGAGCATCAGCGCCTCTCTCACTTCCTCCTTATATATATAGGTGGCGTTGCTGAGCACGGATACCTGTACTCCTGGGAAGTACTTCTTGCAGAGTTCCATCGTATCTTCCACGATTCCCTTGAAGTCTGGGTGCCCCGTAGGTTCACCGTTTCCTGCGAAGGTGATGTCGTCCAAAGGCTGGTTGTTGTCGTGGCGCTCTTTCAGAACCTTCTCCAATCCTTCTCTTACCTCCTCGCGGGTAGGGCGCTTCTTCTTAGGACGGAAGTCGGCGTTGAATCCGCATTCGCAATAAACGCAGTCGAATGAGCAGACCTTGCCATCAGATGGCATGAGGTTGATGCCCAATGAAACACCCAGACGGCGGGAGTTTACCGGACCGAATATCGGTGATGGATAAATAATCGTTGACATAATCTTATTCTCCTTTATCTAATCTATTCTTTATTTTATCTTGGTAATACCTATTTTATACCAATCTTATTTACTTGTTTGTAATTTGGTGGGCAAAAGTACTAAAAAATGTTGGAATGAACAAATAAATCAACTGAAAATCGATTTATCCTTACCATTTGTCTTCTATCTCCGATAGATTGTGTACTTTTGCATTCCAATCCGGGGAGAATCTTGGTGATTTCGATTCGGATTTAAAGAAAAAAACAAAAAAGTTGATGTTTTGCTTAGTTTTTCGCTTGGCTCAACTGTATAGATAGTATATGAACAGAAAAAAGGACATAGAACAATTATTCCGTCAGCATTATGCGAAGATGTACAATCTGGCCAGATGCATTCTTTCGGATGATGACGAGAGCAAGG
>OIXA01000454.1_pt1 | contig 59456 bp, 46 predicted proteins | sample 1587721 | NCBI WGS metagenome assembly OIXA01 (sample SAMEA3888900, study PRJEB22519) | human gut metagenome | biome: human gut; feature: human-associated habitat; material: faeces | place: Denmark | collected 2013
CGCGGCGCGGCGAAGGCCGACGCCGTCGGCGAGCGGAGCGCGGCCGTCTCCTCCGCCGGGGCGGCGGGGGCATAGGTGCGCGCGGGCGCAAATGCCGGGGCTGCGGGCGCGGCCGGGGCTGCTTTCGGCGCAGCCGGCACGAACGGGTCTGCCTTCGGCGCGGGCGCCGGTCTGGCAGCCGCCTTCGCCAGCGTGGTCACAGGCGCTTTTTCCGCTTCGAGCGCGGCGCGGGCGCCATAATACACGGCGTCAAACACCGCGCGCTCGTGCGTGAACTTTACCTCGGTCTTGGCCGGGTGGACGTTCACGTCCACGGCCGCACAGCTGAGCTCCACATACAGCACGCACGCGGGGAAGCGGCCCACGAGCAGCGTGTTGCGGTAGGCCTGTTCGAGCGCGGCCTGCAGTGCGGCGGAGCGGATCCACCGGCCGTTGCAGAAGAAGTACTGCTGCGCGCGGCTGCCGCGCCCGGCGGCGGGCGAGGAGATGAAGCCGTGCACGCGCGCGCCGTCGGCCTCGCCCTCGCAGGGCAGCAGGCTCATGGCGAGGTCGCGCCCGAGCAGACTGTAGACGCAGCTGTCGAGCTTGTTGTCGCCGGGGGAGAAGAAGACCTCCTCCCCGTCGCGGATGCAGCGCACGGACACGTCCGGCCGGCCGAGCGCGCACCGCAGCGCGGCGGCGGCGCAGGCCGCGCCTTCCGCGCGGTCGGACTTCAGAAATTTGCGCCGCGCGGGCGTGTTGAAAAACAGGTCGCGCACGATCATCGTCGTGCCCTCGGGGCAGCCGGTCTCGTACATGTCCTGAATGTCGCCCGCGTCGAGCGTCATGTGCGTGCCGGATGCCGCGCCGCGCTGCCGCGTCGTGAGCGTGATGTGCGACACGGCGCTGATCGCGGCCAGCGCCTCGCCGCGAAAGCCCATCGTGCCGATGGCCTCGAGCCCCTGCTCGTCGTGCAGCTTGCTCGTCGCGTGGCGCAAAAACGCGATGCCTGCGTCCTCGGGCGCCATGCCGCAGCCGTCGTCCGTCACGCGCAGATACGTCGCGCCGCCGCCGCGCAGCTCCACCGTCACGGTGCGGGCCCCGGCGTCAAATGCGTTTTCCACCAGCTCCTTGACCACTGAGGCGGGCCGCTCCACGACCTCGCCCGCGGCGATCAGGTCCGCCAGATGCGGAGAGAGAATTTGAATATCGGGCATCGTTTGCCCTCCTTTAAGTACAGTCCATGGGGCGCGTGCGCCCCGCGCGTATATTATAAAGGATTGTCATTGAAAATTCCACCGCGAAATGCTACAATGTTCTATCACACTTCAAATTTTATCCGGCCAGGCCGGACAGGCAGGAGCATCGCATGAGCTATCAGAGAACGGAGATCCCCGAATCGGACATCCAGCACCAGTTGGATATCTGCGCGCAGCTGCGCGCGCACTTCACCGCCGGCGGCCGCCAGCCGCTGGCCATGGTCGACACCTACGGCTGCCAGCAGAACGAGGCCGACAGCGAAAAGCTGCGCGGCTATCTGCGCGCCATGGGCTTTGATTTCACACAGGACGAATTCGCGGCCGACGTCGTCGTCATGAACACCTGCGCCGTGCGCGAGCACGCCGAGACGCGCGTGTTCGGCAACGTCGGCGCGCTGACGCATACCAAGGCGCGCAACCCCAACCAGATCATCGCGGTCTGTGGCTGCATGGCGCAGCAGGCGCATGTGGCCGAGAAGCTGAAAAAGTCCTACCGCATCGTCGACCTCGTCTTCGGCCCGCATGAGCTGTGGCGCTTCCCGGAGCTGCTGCGCACCGTCTGCACCGAGCACCGGCGGGTGTTCGCCATCGCGCCGGCGGACGGCAGCGTGGCCGAGGGCATCCCCCAGCAGCGCGACGGCAGCGTCAAGGCATGGCTGTCGATCATGTACGGGTGCAACAACTTCTGCACCTACTGCATCGTGCCGTATGTGCGCGGGCGCGAGCGCTCCCGCCATCCGGACGAGATCGAGCGCGAGGCACGCGAGCTCGTCGCGGCGGGATATAAGGACATCACGCTCCTGGGGCAGAACGTCGACTCCTACGGCCGCGACCTCGACGAGGACGTGGACTTTGCCGACCTCATCCGGCGGCTCAACGCCATCCCGGGCGACTTTGTCATCCGCTTCATGAGCAGCCACCCGAAGGACGCGACGGAAAAGCTCTTCCGCGCCATGGCCGAGTGCGAAAAGTGCGCGCACCAGATGCACCTGCCCGTGCAGAGTGGCAACGACCGCGTCCTGCACGCGATGAACCGCGGCTACACACGCGAGAAATATCTGGCGCAGGTGGCGCTCGCGCGGCAGTACATGCCCGATCTTGTGCTCACGACGGACATCATCGTGGGTTTCCCCGGCGAGACGGACGCCGAATTTGATGACACGCTCTCGCTTATCGAGACCGTGCGCTACGACGCGATGTTCACCTTCATCTACTCGCCGCGCGTCGGCACGCCGGCGGCGAAGATGCCCGACCCCTACACCCGCGCGCAGAAGCAGGTGCGCTTTGACGCGCTCGTCGCGGCGGCCAACCGCATCTCGGAGGAAAAGCACCGCGCCTATGAGGGCAGCGTGCAGCGCGTGCTCGTCGACGGGGCCGACGGCCGGGGCGACCATCCGCTCACGGCGCGCACGAAGGGCGGCCGCCTCGTGCATATGCGCGGGGACGCATCCCTTGTCGGCCGGTTCGTGGACGTGAAGATCACCGGAAGCAACACCTGGGCGCTCTATGGCGAGGAGGTATGACGCATGGCGGAACTGACGCCGATGAAGCGGCAATATTATGAGATCAAGCAGCGCAACCCCGACTGCCTGCTGTTTTTCCGGCTGGGTGATTTCTATGAGATGTTCGACGACGACGCGCGCCTGGCCGCGCGCGAGCTCGACCTCACGCTCACGACGCGCGACCGCAATGTCGAGGATCCGGCCGAGCGCACGCCTATGTGCGGCGTGCCGTACCACTCGGCCGAGGCGTACATCGGCCGCCTGATCGCCAAGGGCTACAAGGTGGCCATCTGCGAGCAGCTGGAAGACCCCGCGCTGGCCAAGGGGCTGGTCGACCGCGACGTGATCCGCATCATCACGCCCGGCACAGTCACGGCCTCGTCCATGCTCGAGGAGAACAAATCGAACTACCTCTGCGCGGTGTATCTCAGCGGGCAGTCCGGCGGCACGGCGTTCTGCGACCTCTCGACGGGGGAGTTCTGCGCCGCGAACTATCCGGCCGACGCCGTGAGCCACATCCTCAACGAGCTCGGCCGCTTCGCTCCGCGCGAGGCCGTGTGCGCCGACGCGGCGGCGGAACATGACGAGATCCGCACCTTCCTCACCAAGCGCCTCGGCAGTCTGGTCGAGGCGGGTGGCGACCGGTTTGAATACATGGCGGCGGCCGCGCGCGTGTGCGAGCAGTTCGGCGTGCAGAGCACGGACGCGCTCGGCCTCGGCGAGGCGCCGGCGGCCGTGTGCGCGGCCGGGGCGCTGCTGGCCTACCTGCACGAGACGCAAAAGTGCGACCTCGGCCACATCCGGCGGCTGGAGCTGCTGGGTGACGACCACTACATGGAGCTGGACTACACCACGCGCCGCAACCTGGAGCTGACGGAAAACCTCCGCTCCGGCGAAAAGCGCGGCAGCCTCCTCTGGGTGCTCGACAAGACGAAAACGCCCATGGGCGGCCGCCTGCTGCGCGCGTGGGTGGAGCGCCCGCTGCTCAGCCCCGTGCAGATCCGCCGCCGCCTCGGCGCGGTGGAGGAGCTGGTGGGCGACAACGTCCTGCGGGGAGAGCTCATCCGCTGCCTGCGCGAGATCGGCGATATGCAGCGTCTTGTCTCCCGCGCGGTGTACGGCTCTGCCAACGGGCGCGACCTGCACGCGCTGGCCCTGTGCTGCGCGCAGCTGCCGAACCTGACAGCGCTGCTGAAGGACGTGCACAGTGCGGCCCTGCGCGATATTGCGCAGATGGACACGCTCGCCGATCTCTGCGCGCGCATCGACCGCGCCATCTGCGACGAACCGCCGTTTTCCGTGCGCGAGGGCGGTATCCTCCGCCCAGGCTACAGCGAGGAGGTCGACCGCCTGCGCAACGTGCGCGACCACGGCGCACAGACCGTCGCCGAGCTCGAGCAGCGCGAGCGCGAGCGCACCGGCGCGAAAAAGCTCAAGGTCGGCTACAACAAGGTTTTTGGCTACTACATCGACATTCCGAACAGCGCGGGCGTCACCGAGCTGCCGGACGACTATATCCGCAAGCAGACGCTGGTGTCGAGCGAGCGCTATTTCACGCGCGAGCTCAAAGACCTCGAGAACACGCTCCTGACGGCGCGCGAGCGCATCGCGGAGCTGGAGTACACGCTCTTCAACGAGGTGCGCCAGCTCGTCGCGGGCGAGGTCGCGCGCGTGCAGGCGGCGGCGGACGCCGTTGCCCGGCTCGACGCGCTGTGCTCGCTGGCGGAGACGGCGGTGAAAAACCACTACGTCTGCCCCGAGGTCGATCTCTCGCGCACGCTCGATATCCGCGAGGGGCGTCACCCCGTTGTCGAGCAGGCGCAGAAGGACAGCCTCTTTGTCCCGAACGACACGTTCCTCAACGACGCGGACGACCGCGTCGCCATCGTGACCGGGCCGAACATGGCCGGTAAATCCACGTACATGCGCCAGACCGCGCTTATCGTTCTCATGGCGCAGATGGGCTCGTTCGTCCCGGCCAAGAGCGCCGTCATCGGCGTGGTCGACCGCGTGTTCACGCGCATCGGCGCGTCCGACGATCTCGCCGCCGGGCAGAGCACGTTCATGGTCGAGATGAGCGAGATGGCCAACATCCTCCGCCACGCCACGGCGCAGAGCCTGCTCATCCTTGATGAGATCGGCCGCGGCACGTCCACCTACGACGGCATGGCCATTGCCCGCGCGGTGCTCGAATACTGCGCCGACCCCCGCCGCCTCGGCGCCAAGACCATGTTCGCCACGCACTACCACGAGCTGACCGCGCTCGAGCAGACGCTGCCCGGCGTGCGCAACTACAACATCACGGCCAAAAAGCAGGGCGGCACGCTGCTGTTCCTGCGCAAGATCGTCGCCGGCGCGGCCGACGACAGCTACGGCATCGAGGTCGCCAAGCTCGCCGGCGTGCCCGACGCGATCATTGCGAAGGCCAAGACCTACCTGCGCGAGCTGGAGTCCGGCGCGACGGAGCTGGCCGCGCCCGCCCACGCGGCGCAGGATGCGGCGCAGATGACGCTCGGCGACGCGGCCGGGGACGAAATCGCCGAGGAGCTCCGCAGCATCGACCTCAACACGATCACGCCACTCGAGGCCATGCGCCTGCTCTTTGAGCTGCAGCAGAAAGCGAGGGGCTGACGTGGAACATCCCAACACGGCATGGACAGACCCCATGCCGCGCGGCGCGCGCATCGCGGGCTGGGTGTATTTCCCCATCCATGCGGTCGTGCTGCCGCTGACGCTCGGCATGCTGCTCCTGGCGGTGCTCGGTGAGCTGCCGTCGGACGTCACGTGCAACGTGGTGTATTATCTCTGCGGCCTCGTGTTCACGCTCATCGCCATGTGGCGGTTTCTGCGCCGCAGCTTTGACACGATGGTCGGCAGCATCCTGCGCTGCCTCGGCATGATGTTTGCCGCCTACGGCATCGACGTACTGCTCTCGCTCGTGCTGCAGCTCGGCACGAGCCTCATCGGCGAGCTGCCCGTGCCGAACAACGATGCCGTGACCGGCCTCGCCCGGACGGACTACAAGCGCATGATCGCCGTCGCGGTGCTCATGGCGCCGCTCGTGGAGGAGTGCCTGTTTCGCGGCGTGGTCTTCGGCACGATCCGGCCGAAGAGCCGCTTTTGGGCCTATGCCGCGTCGATCGCGCTCTTCTCGCTCTACCATGTCTGGCAGTATGTGCTCGTGTATCAGGATCCGAAGCTGCTGCTCTCGGCGCTGGCGTATGTGCCGGTGTCGGCCGCGCTCACGTTCTGCTATGAGCAGACGCGCTCGATCTGGCCGCCGGTGTTTTTCCACATGTGCATCAACGCGCTCTCACTCACGGTGCTCACCGGGTGAGGGCAGAAAAAACCGCCGCTTTCCGAAGAGGAAAGCGGCGGTTTTGAGTTTGTCGGAAAAACCGGAGGTTTTCCCGACAAAAGGCTTGCAGTCTGCTGCGCGCAGAATTTGTACGCCGATGGCGCAAAAATTCCACACTTGCAGTCTGAGGCACTTTTTTGCCGCCTGCGGGCGGCAAACTCTGCGAGGCTTTTTATGCTTCTGCTTTTTCGTACACGCAAAACTGATAGCCCACGCCGTCGTGCTCCGCGCGCGGCTCGCTCGCCGCGCAGCGCCACGCGGGGTCGGCGTCCAGATCCGGAAAAAACACGTCCGAGTGGGGCACGGCGTCGATTTTCGTGACGTATACGCGCGTCAGGTGGGGAAACATCTGCCGAAACACGCTGTCTCCGCCGATGACGAAGCAGCGGTCATACTGCGCGGCGGCGGCCGCGGCCTCCGCCGGGGAGTGCACCACCTGCGCGCCCTCGATCACGATGTTCTGCCGCGTGAGCACGAGGTTTTCGCGCCCCGGCAGCGGCCTGCCGCCCGGAAAATCGTCCAGCGTGCGCCGGCCGACGATCACGGCCGCGCCCATCGTCAGCTCGCGGAAGCGGCGGCGGTCGGCCGGGATCACGAGCGGCTGCGTGCCCTTGGCCCCGATGCCCCAGTCGGCATAGACGGCGACGATCGCATCCATGGCTCAGTCCCCCTTACACCGCGATGGGGATCTTCCCCGTGAACTCGCTGTATTCGTACCCCTCGACGTGGAAGCTGTCGCGGGTGAAGGCGTAAAAATCGTGCACGTCCGGGTCGATGAAAAACTGCGGTGCCGGTTTCGGCTCGTTCTGGATCAGCTGCTCGATGACCGGCACGTGGCGGTCGTAGATGTGCGCGTCGGCAATGACGTGCACCAGCTCGCCCGCCTGCAGACCGGACACCTGCGCGAACATGTGCACGAGCACGGCGTACTGCACGACATTCCAGTTGTTCGCCGCGAGCATGTCCTGGCTGCGCTGGTTGAGGATGGCGTTGAGCGTGTTGCCCGAGACGTTGAACGTCATCGAGTACGCGCACGGATAGAGCGCCATCTCGTGCAGATCCTCGAACGTATAAATATTCGTCAGGATGCGGCGGGAGGCAGGGTTGTGCTTCAGGTCGTAGAGCACGCGGTCCACCTGGTCGAATTCCCCCTCGGGATACTGGTGCTTGACGCCGAGCTGGTAGCCGTAGGCCTTGCCGATCGAGCCGGTCTCGTCGGCCCACTGATCCCAGATGTGGCCGCGCAGGTCGTGGATGTTGTTCGACTTCTGCTGCCAGATCCACAGCAGCTCGTCCACGGCGGTCTTCCAGTAGGTGCGCCGCAGCGTCAGCAGCGGAAATTCTTTGGACAGGTCATAGCGGTTGACGATGCCGAACTTCTTGACCGTGTGCGCCGGCGCGCCGTCGTCCTCCCAGTGGGGGCGTACCGCCTGATCGGTGTCCCAGACGCCGTGCGTCAGAATGTCGCGGCAGTTGCGGATAAAGATCTCGTCTGCGTAGCTCATCGTTCGGCTCCTTTCAAATAACACTTTGAAATAATAGTTTATCATATTATCTGAAGCGTTGTAAATGGGGAAAAGAAGAAAACGGTGTCTGCTTCGGCTATTTGACAAATGGGGCAAAAATGACGAATAATTTTGTTCAAATTGCGCGCCGGATTTGCCGCACTTTTTGCGCAAAGCCCATCCCAATTTTTCTCATGGGATGCTATAATCAAAACAGCGATACCCCAAATTCAAAAAATGGAGGATATCACATGAAGCACACGAAGAAACTGCTTTCGCTGCTGCTGGTGCTGTGCCTGATCCTGAGTCTGTCGTGCACGGCATTTGCAGCTGACGAGGCAAAGCCGCTCACCGGCAAGACCGTCATCCTGCACTCGAACGACGTGCACGGTGCGATCGACCTGTATGCGGCCATGGCATCCCTGAAGGCAGACTATGAAGCGCAGGGCGCCGAGGTCATCCTGGCCGACGCCGGCGACTACAGTCAGGGCACCGTCTACGTCAGCGTCCATAAGGGCGCGGACGCGGTGACCATGATGAACGCCACCGGCTACGATGTGGCCACCATCGGCAACCATGAGTTCGACTACGGCTATGCCCAGCTGGCGGAGAACATGAAGGCCGCCAAGTTCAAGGTCCTGTGCGCCGATGTGCTTGGCGCCGACGGCAAGACCATCTTTGACGCCAACACCATCATCGAAAAGGGCGGCGTGAAGATCGGCTTCTTCGGTCTCGAGACGCCCGAGGCGCAGACCAAGGCCAACCCGAAGCTGATCGAGGGCCTGAAGTTCCTCGCGGGCAAGGACGGCAAAGAGCTCTATGCCGCGCGGACGCGCAGGTCAAAGCCCTCAAGGAGCAGGGCGCCGACATCATCGTCTGCCTCGCGCACCTGGGTGTGGACGAGAGCTCCGAGCCCTACACCTCCTATGACCTGTCCAAGAACGTGAAGGGCATAGACTTCATCATCGACGGCCACTCCCACAGCGTGATCACCGCCGGCCCGAACGGCGAGGACATCCAGTCCACGGGCACGGCCTTTGCCAACATCGGCGTCATCACCATTGACAACGCCACGAAGAAGATCGTCGGCAACGAGCTCAAGGCCATCTGGCACACTGAGCAGGTCGAAGGCAAGGACGTCACCGTCGTTGACTACAAAACGCGCGATGAGAAGGTCGCCGCGGCCGCCAAGGCCATCATCGACCCCATCGACAAGGCCTATGGCGAGAAGTTTGCCGTCAGCAAGGTCACGCTCAACGGCGCGAAGGCCCCCGACGGCAACCGTGACTCTGAGACCAACCTCGGCGACCTGATCACGGACGCCATGCTCTGGAAGATCCGCAGCGACGCCACGATCAAGGTCCCGGTGGAGAACGTGGTCGCCATCACCAACGGCGGCGGTATCCGCGCGACTGTCAAGGCGGGCGACATCACCAAGAAGGACATCAACACCGTGCTGCCGTTCGGCAACACGCTGGCAGTTGTTTACGTGACCGGTGCCGAGCTGCTTGAGGCGCTCGAGGCCAGTACTTTCTGCACGCCGGAATCCCTCGGCGGTTTCCCGCAGGTGGCCGGCCTGCAGTTTGCCCTCAAGACCTATGAGCCGTACGACAAGGCCGAGGAGCCCTATCCCAAATCCACCTACTATGGCCCGAAGAGCATCCAGCGCGTGGAGATCACCGGGGTCAACGGCTTCGAATTTTACAAGGATGCTGTCTATGCTGTCGTCACGAACAACTTCGCGGCCGGCGGCGGCGATACCTACCACGCCTTTGCGGCGGCGACCGACCAGTTCGACACCGGCCTGCCGCTGGACGAAGTGGTCATGGAATACATTACCGAGGTGCTTGGCGGTGTCATCGGCGAGGAATACGCCCTGCCGGGCGACCGCATCGTGAGAGCGGCGTCCGCTGAAGAGCTGGAGGCCCGCGGGACGTTCCTGGAGAATATGAGCCTGCTGTGCGACCTGTCGGCGTACACGGAAGACTCTGTCAAGGGCGTGAAGGCGGCTTATGCAGCCTACAAGGCGGCGAAGACGACGGAAGCGGTCGAGGCGGCCACGGCCGACCTGCTCAAGGCCATGCCGGAGCTGGTCTTTGTGTCCAACACCTTCACCGATGCGCAGAGCGGCTGGTACAAGGCGGCTGTCGATTTCGCACAGGCTTCCGGCCTGATGAACGGCATGACCGCGACCGAGTTTGCGCCGAACGTGACGACGACCCGCGCCATGGTCGCGCAGGTGCTCTACCGGCTTGCCGGTTCGCCGACCGTGTTGCATATAGCTGCGATTCCGGACGCAGATCCGGATGCATGGTATACGACGCCATGCTCTGGGCAAGCTGCACCGGCATCATGCAGGGCTATGAGGACGGCACATACCGCCCGAACCGGGCCATTACCCGTCAGGAGATGGCGACCATCCTCTTGCGCATGGCCGATGCGAAGCTCGGCGCGGATCTGGTCGATGCGGCTCTGGCTGAGATCGCGGACGGCGGCAGCGTCGCTTCCTGGGCGAGAGCGGGCGTGGCGTTCTGCTACCTGGGCGGCATCATGAACGGCGTGGGCGGCGCGCACTTTGACCCGACCGGCATGCTCACGCGCGCGCAGCTTGCGCAGGTGTTCTTCAACCTCTACAACATCGGCATGGATCAGGCTGTGCATCCCGGAGAGGACCCCGAACCGGTTCCCGAACCGACTCCGATGGCCCTGGCTGCGTGATTTTTTGTATATGCATTTTTGGGAGGCTGCTTCGGCAGCCTCCTTTTGATCGCGGCCGGAACGGCTGCGGATGGATTGTGCTTGACAATTTCGGAAAACCTTTTACAATATAGGCGAACCAAGCGGACCGACACAACCAAGGAGGTTTTTGATTATGAACATGAACAAATATCTGGACATCGCACCCGAGGTGCAGCAGGCGCTCGCGGACGGCCGCCCGGTCGTCGCGCTCGAGAGCACGATCATCTCCCACGGCATGCCCTATCCGAAAAACGTCGAGACGGCCCTGCTCGTCGAGCAGACCCTGCGCGACAACGGCGCCGTGCCCGCCACCATCGCCATCCTCGGCGGCCGCCTGAAGGCCGGCCTGTCCAAGGAGGAGATCACCTACCTCGGCAAGGCCGGGCGCAAGGTCGCCAAGGTCTCCCGCCGCGATCTGCCGGTCATCTGCGCACGCGGCGCGGACGGCGCGACCACCGTTACCACGACGATGATGATCGCCCATATGGCGGGCATCCAGGTCTTTGCCACCGGCGGCATCGGCGGTGTGCACCGCGGCGCCGAGACGACCATGGACATCTCTGCCGACCTCGAAGAGCTGGCGCAGACGCCGGTCATGGTCGTGTGCGCGGGTGCGAAGGCCATCCTCGACCTCGGCCTGACGCTGGAGTATCTGGAGACGAAGGGCGTGCCCGTGCTCGGCTACGGCACGGATGAGCTGCCCGCGTTCTATACCCGCGAGAGCGGCCTCGGCGTTGACGCGCGCGTCGACACGCCGGAGGATCTGGCTGCCATCTTTCAGGCGCAGCGCGACCTGGGGCTCAAGACCGGCATGCTCGTCACGAACCCGATCCCGCAGCAGTATGCCATGGACAAGACCGTCATCGACAAGGCCATCGATCAGGCGCTCGCCGAGAGCCATGAGCAGGGCATCCACGGCAAGGAGACCACGCCGTTCCTGCTTGCCCGTGTGGCGGAGCTCACCGGCGGCGACAGTCTCGAGAGCAACATCCAGCTCGTGCTCAATAACGCCCGCGTCGCGGCGAAGACCGCCGTCGCCCTCTGCAAATGAAGGGCGGTGCGTGGCTCGTGCTCGCGGTGTCCGCGCTGATGGGGCTCGGCCTCACCATCGGGGCGATCGCCTCGCGCCGGCAGATGAGCACCGCCGTCGTCGTGGTGCTGTGTCTCGTCGGTATCGGCATCGTGCTCGTCGGCGCGGTGCTGAGCATCGGCATCGGGGTATTGTGAGCGCGCGAAACTGCATAAGGTAAAAACACCGCAGGCCGGTCGGCCTGCGGTGTTTTGTGTATTTATGCCTTATTTCTTGTCGCCGGGCTTCGGCTGCGCGACGCGGAAGATCATGCGCGGGGTCTCGGTGCTGGCCTTCGTGTTCGGGGCTATGGACTCGGTGATGAACGAGTTGCCGCCGATGACGGAGTTTGCGCCGATGACGGTCTTGCCGCCGAGGATGGACGCGCCGGAGTAGATCGTGGCGTTGTCGCCGACGGTGGGGTGGCGCTTGCCGGTCACGGCATGGCCGTGGCGCGGGCTGAGCGCGCCGAGCGTCACGCCCTGATAGAGCTTGACGTGGTCGCCGATGATCGTCGTCTCGCCGACGACGATGCCGGTGCCGTGGTCGATGAAGAAATATTCGCCGATCTGCGCGCCGGGGTTGATGTCAATGCCGGTCGCGCCGTGGGCGTACTCGCTCATGATGCGCGGGATGAGCGGAACCTTGCTCTCGTAGAGCTCGTGCGCCACGCGGTAGACGAAGATCGCGTACAGGCCGGGGTAGGAGAAGATGACCTCCTCCTTGCTGCCGGCGGCGGGGTCGCCGTCGAAGTTTGCGGCCACGTCTTTCATGAGCATGGCCTGGATCTGCGGCAGGCGGCACAGGAACCGGTCGCACACGGCGCTCGTGCGCTCGCACAGCTCCGCCTCGTCCTTGATCGTGTTGGAAAACGCCAGGTGGACCTGCTCGCGCAGGTCGGTGTAGATCTCGCCGAGCAGGAACTCCGCAAACGTCTCGGCCGAGACGTGCGACACCGTGCCGCCCGCGAAATACGCCGGGAAGAACACCTTCTGCAGGTTCTCGATGATCTTGATGATGACCTTGCGGTCGGGCATGCGCAGCTGCTCGCTGTACATGGGCACTTCGGCCGTTTCGTAGCCGTTGGCGATCTGTGCCGCCACGGCGTGCAGCAGACTTTTTTGCGTCATGATGGGGACACTCCTTCTTCTTTTACATAGCGCCACAGGCAAAAAAGCGCAGGAAGCGCGCGGCTTCCTGCGTTGCAAAACCATGTGGATGCACAGCGGACGCACCTTGGGGGCGCGGCCGTGGGTTTACCGGCAGAAAGCGACGCTTCTTTGCGCACGACAACAACAGGCCGTCGGACATGCCGCGACCCGGATGCTGCTGCAGCTGCAAAGACGCATGGCTCAGGCTCCTTCCGGTCAATTTTCCCCCTCATAAGGGGAATTCCTCTTTCTTGTATAACACGATATGCCGCGCTTGTCAAGTGCGTGACGGCTCAGCGCTTTTTCTTCGGCAGTTTCGTGATGCGGCCGTCGCCGTGGTCGATGTACGTGTTTTCGAGCACGTCGATCGTGCTGCGGCGCCAGTCGGCGATGTATTCCTCGCGCAGTGCCTTGCGCTCGGCCTGTTCCTCGGGGGTCAGGTCGCGCTCGCGCGCGATGCGCGTCAGCTCGCTGATGCGATCCATCTTTTCCTGTGTCAAGGCTTTGCTCTCCTCTCAGTTTTTCAGGCTGTGCAGCGGGGCGGGGATGCGCCCGCCGCGGGCGATGAACTCCGCCGCGCTGCAGCGGTTGACCGGCATGACCGGCGCGCTGCCGAGCAGGCCGCCGAACGCCACCGTGTCGCCCACCTGCTTGCCGGGGGCGGGGATGATGCGCACGGCGGTGGTTTTATTGTTGATCATGCCGATGGCGGCCTCGTCTGCGATGATGGCGGAGATCGTCTCGGCCGGCGTGTCGCCGGGCACGGCGATCATGTCCAGCCCCACGGAGCACACGCACGTCATGGCCTCGAGCTTCTCGATCGTCAGGCGGCCGGCCTCGGCCGCGGCGATCATGCCGGCATCCTCCGACACGGGGATGAACGCACCCGAGAGCCCGCCGACGTGGGACGACGCCATGATGCCGCCTTTTTTCACCGCATCGTTGAGCAGCGCGAGCGCCGCCGTGGTGCCGGGCCCGCCGACGGACTCCAGCCCCATCTCCTCGAGCACGGCGGCCACGCTGTCGCCGACGGCGGGCGTCGGCGCGAGCGACAGGTCCACGATGCCGAACGGCACGCCCAGCCGCGCGGACGCCTCCTGCGCCACGAGCTGGCCCATGCGCGTGATGCGGAAGGCCGTCTTTTTCACCGTCTCGGCCACGACGTCGAACGGCTGGCCATGCACGCTCTGCAGCGCGTGCTGCACCACGCCCGGCCCGGACACGCCGACGTGCACCTCACACTCCGGCTCGCCCACGCCGTGAAACGCCCCGGCCATGAAGGGGTTGTCCTCCACGGCGTTGGCAAAGACCACGAGTTTGGCGCAGGCCATGCCGCCCTGATCGGCCGTAAGCGCGGCGGCGCGCTTGACGGTGCGCCCCATCTCAGACACGGCGTCCATGTTGATGCCCGCGCGCGTCGAGCCGACGTTCACGCTCGCGCACACCAGCTCCGTCTCGGCCAGCGCCTCCGGGATGGAGGCGATGAGCACGCGGTCAGATTCCGTCATGCCCTTGTGCACAAGTGCGGAAAAGCCGCCGAGGAAGTTGATGCCGATCTCGTGCGCGGCGCGGTCGAGCGCTTTGGCATACGGCACATAGGACTGCGCGCCCGTGCCCGCTCCGACGAGGGAGATGGGCGTGACGGACACGCGCTTATTGACGATGGGGATGCCGAACTCGGCCTCGATATCTTCGCCCGTGCGCACGAGATCGCCCGCAAGGCGGCAGATCTTGTCGTATACCTTCGTGCAGCTGCGCTCGATGTCCGTGTCCGCGCAGTCGAGCAGGGAGATGCCCATCGTGATGGTGCGGATGTCGAGGTGCTGCTGGTCGATCATGGCGATCGTCTGCAAAATTTCACTGCGGTTGATCATGGCTGTGTCCCCTCAGATGCGGTGCATGGCGTTGAAGATGTCCTCGCGCTGGGCGCGGATCTGCAGGCCGCGCTGTGTGCCGGCCTCGTCGAGCGTGCGGGCGAGGTCTGCAAACGGCACGGTGCACTGCGCTGCGTCCACGAGCATGATCATCGTGAAGTATTCCTGCAATACCGTCTGGCTGATGTCCAGCACGTTCACGCCGTACTGCGCCAGCAGGGCGGTCACGTCGGCGATGATGCCGACACGGTCTTTTCCGATCACGGTTACGATTGCACGCATGGTTTGTCCTCCTTATTGACCGATCGCGCCGAGCTCGTCGAGATCGCGCTCGAACGCGGGGATGAAATGCTCCAGAAAATACTGCACCTCCGGCAGGGGGGATGCCTCGAGCGCCGCGCGCGTCTGCGCCTCGGCGGAGAGAAACTCGTTGTTGCCGGCCTTGCGCTCCTCGATGCACTTGATGTAGGCTGAGAGTTTGTCGGCCGCCTTCACGAGCGGGTAAATGTCGCCGTCCTTATCCTCGGCGAGCACATCGGCATAGGTCTCGCGCAGCTCCGGCGGCAGCATGCCGAGCAGCTTCTGCACGGCCAGATCCTCCACCGCGTGGTAGGCCGACATGATCTCCGCGTTGTGATACTTGATCGGCGTCGGCAGGTCGCCCGTGAGGATCTCCGACGCATCGTGATACAGCGCCGCAGTTGCGAGCGCGTTGACGTCGCACGGCTGGTGGAAAATGTCGCGCCGGATGACGCCGAGCGCGTGCGCCAGCACGGCCACCATGTGGCTGTGCTCCTGAATGTTCTCGGGCAGGGCGTTGCGCATCAGGCCCCAGCGCGCGATATAGCGCATGCGCGAAATGAGCGCAAAGAAGTTGGAATCCATGGTCTGCCCCCTCAAAAACGAAAAATACAGATATGAACACATTTTATCATGCCGTTCGGAGAATGTAAACACGAAAAACTGTTGCAATATCAGGTTTTCCATGCTAAAATACAATTTCGTGCGAACAGAAATCATTTGAAATATGTATTTGCGTTGAGGAAGTGTGCAAAATGGAGAAATTGAGAAACGTCGCCATCATCGCCCACGTTGACCACGGCAAGACCACCCTGGTCGACGAGATGCTCAAGCAGAGCGGCGTCTACCGTGAAAATCAGGAGGTCGTCGACCGCGTCATGGACTCCAACGATCTGGAGCGCGAGCGCGGCATCACGATCCTGGCCAAGAATACCGCCGTGCGCTACGGCGACACGAAGATCAACATCGTCGACACCCCGGGCCACGCCGACTTCGGCGGAGAGGTCGAGCGTGTCCTGAAGATGGTCAACGGCGTCATTCTGCTCGTCGACGCCGCCGAGGGCCCCATGCCGCAGACGCGCTTCGTGCTCAGCAAGGCGCTCGAGCTCGGCCACCGCGTTATCGTCGTCATCAACAAGATCGACCGCCCCGACCAGCGCATCCACGAGGTCATTGACGAGGTGCTTGAGCTGCTCATGGACCTCAATGCGACCGACGAACAGCTCGACTCGCCCATGCTCTTCTGCTCGGGCCGTCAGGGCACCGCGTCCTACTCCCCGGATGTGCCGGGCAAGGACCTGCGCCCGCTGTTCGACACCATCCTGGAGTATATCCCCGCGCCGGAGCAGAACGTCGACGCGCCGTTCCAGATGCTCGTGTCGTCCATCGACTACAATGAGTTTGTCGGCCGCATCGCCATCGGCCGCATCGAGCGCGGCGTCATCCGCCAGAACGAGGAGATCGCCGTGTGCAACTACCACCAGCCGGATGCCCCGGCCAAGAAGGCCAAGGCCGTGTCCATGTATGAGTTCGAGGGCCTGCAGCGCGTGCCCGTCACGGAGGCGGAGGCCGGCAGCATCATCGCCATGTCCGGCATCGGCGACATTACCATCGGCGACACGATCTGCGCGCCGAGCTGCGTCGAGCCGATCGAGTTCGTGAAGATCTCCGCGCCCACGATGGAGATGACCTTCTCCGTCAACGACGGTCCGTTTGCCGGCCGCGAGGGCAAGTTCGTCACCAGCCGCCAGATCCGCGAGCGGCTCTACCGCGAGACGCTCAAGGACGTGTCCCTGCGCGTGAGCGATCTCGAGGGCGCGACGGATTCGTTCAACGTCGCCGGCCGCGGCGAAATGTCGCTGTCCATCCTCATCGAGACCATGCGCCGCGAGGGGTATGAGTTCCAGGTCTCGCCCCCGCGCGTGCTCTATCAGACGATCAACGGCCAGAAGTGCGAGCCGATCGAGCGCCTTGTCGCCGATGTGCCGACCGACGCCGTCGGCGCCGTGATTGAAAAGCTCAGCAGCCGCAAGGGCGAACTGCAGCAGATGGAGCCCATCGGCAAGCGCACGCGGCTGGAGTTTCTCGTGCCGTCGCGCGGCCTGTTTGGCTACCGCAACGAATTTCTGACCGATACGAAGGGCGAGGGCATCATGGCCTCCGTCTTTGACAGCTACGCCCCCTATAAGGGCGACCTCAGCCGTCGCAACACCGGCTCGCTCGTCTCGTTCGAGACCGGCGAGAGCATCACCTACGGCCTGTTCAACGCGCAGGAGCGCGGCCAGCTGTTCATCGGCGCGGGCGTGCCCGTGTATGCCGGCATGGTCGTCGGTGTGTCGCCGAAGCAGGAGGACATCACCGTCAACGTCTGCAAGAAAAAGCAGCTGACCAACACCCGCGCCGCCGGCTCTGACGACGCGCTGCGTCTCGTGCCGCCGCGCAAGCTGAGCCTGGAGCAGTGCCTGGAGTTCCTCGCGGACGACGAGCTGCTCGAGGTCACGCCCAAGAGCCTGCGCATCCGCAAGCGCATCCTCGACCATGAGCGCCGCATGAAGGCCGCCCACGGCAAGGGCGCGAAATAAGTTTGGCCCGTTCCCGCCGCTGTCCGCCGAGACGGCGGCGGGAATTTTGCGCCGCGCGGCGTATGGAGAAAGATTTCTCTTTACAAGTACCGCGGGGTGTGGTATTGTAAAACAGTCCATGTGCCCGGATCCGGGGCTTGCCGCTTTGCAGCGGTGCCTTTCCGCCCGGTTCTGCGCCAGCGGATACGAAAACAAAGAAAGGAAGTCATCACCATGATCACCAAAGCTGAAAAGACCGCAGTCATCGAAGCCAACAAGACGCACGAGGGCGACACCGGTTCTCCGGAGGTCCAGATCGCCATCCTCACCGAGCGCATCCACCAGCTCACCGAGCACCTGAAGGTGCACCCGAACGACAAGCACAGCCGTCTGGGCATGTACAAGATGGTCGGTAAGCGCCGCCGTCTGCTCGACTACCTCGCCAAGAAGGACATCGAGCGCTATCGTGCGATCATTGCAAAGCTGAACATCCGCAAGTAAGTTCGGCTTTTCCGAAGGGTATGAACGTTTGAACGCAGGGGGATAATTTCATATTGTCCCCCTGCTTTTTTCGTTTCCGCCCCGGCAGCCCATTTTCGGGAGCGCCGCTGCCCAGTATTTGAATCTGCGCCCCATCGCGCATGGGACGTGGATGCAAGTGCTGGCTCTGGCGTTTCCGCCAACAAAAGAAAGGAGCACCAGAACCCATGATCATCACCACGCACAAGCAGTTCCCCAACTACAAGCGCTACGAGATCGAGTATGAAGGCCGTCCCCTCGTCATGGAGACCGGCAAACTCGCAGAGCTGTGCAACTCCGCCGTCCTCGTCAGCTACGGCGAGACGACCGTGCTCGTCACCTGCACGGCCTCCGCCCGCCCGAAAGACGGCGTGGATTACTTCCCGCTGTCCGTTGATTTTAACGAAAAGCTCTACGCCGTCGGCCGCATCCCCGGCAGCTTCATGCGCCGCGAGGGCAAGCCCAGCCTGCCCGCCGTGCTCGCCAGCCGCCTGATCGACCGCCCGATGCGCCCGCTCTTCCCGAGCGACCTGCGCAACGACGTCATCATCGCCTGCGAGGTCCTGTCCGTCGACCGCGACTGCAGCCCGGAGATCACCGCCATGATCGGCGCGAGCGCCGCCGTGAGCATCTCCGACGTGCCGTTCAACGGCCCCATCGCCGGCATCGTCCTCGGCTGGGACGGCGAGAAGTACCTCTTCAATCCCACGCAGGAGCAGCGCAAGACCAACCGCATGACCACCACCATCGCGGCCACGCACAAGAAGATCGTTATGATCGAGTCCGAGGCCGACCAGGTGCCGGATGATGTGATGTACGAGGGCATCGTGCAGGCGCACGAGCACCTGCAGCCCGTGCTCGATCTCATCGACAAGATGGTCAGCGAGATCGGCAAGCCGAAGTTTGAGTATGAGCACGCCTCCTTTGACGAGGATCTGTTCGAGCTCCTGTGCGCCAACGAGATGGAAGGCATGGAGTACTGCATGGACACCGACGACAAGAACGTGCGCGAGGCGCGCGTGAATGAATGGATCGCCGCTGTGCAGGAAAAATATGAAACCGAGCACCCGGACATGATGCAGTACATGGACGAGATCCTCTACAAGATGCAGAAGAAGATCGTCAAGAAGTGGCTGCTCGCCGGTCATCGTGTCGACGGCCGCAAGATGAACGAGATCCGCCCGCTCGACGCCGAGGTCGGCGTGATCCCGCGCGTGCACGGCTCGGGCCTGTTCACCCGCGGCCAGACGCAGGTGCTGTCCATCGCCACGCTCGCTACGCTGTCCATGTCCCAGAAGCTCGACACCATCTGGGAAGAGGAAGAAAAGCGCTTCATGCACCACTACAACATGCCGCCGTATTCCACCGGCGACGCCCGCGCCGCCCGCAGCACCAACCGCCGCGAGTATGGCCACGGCGCGCTCGTTGAGAAGGCGCTGCAGTGCGTCATTCCGCCGGTCGAGGAGTTCCCGTATGCCATCCGTGTGGTGTCCGAGGTGCTCTCGTCCAACGGTTCCACGTCGCAGGGCTCCATCTGCGGCTCCACGCTCGCGCTCATGGACGCCGGCGTGCCCATCAAGGCGCCGGTCGCCGGCATTTCCTGCGGCCTGATCCAGGACGGCGACGACTTCACCACCTTCATCGACATTCAGGGCGTTGAGGACTTCCACGGCGAGATGGACTTCAAGGTCGCCGGCACGAAGCAGGGCATCACCGCCATCCAGATGGACCTCAAGAACGACGGCCTCAAGCACGAGATTGTCAAGGAAGCGTTCCGCATGACACGCGAGGCCCGCTTCCAGATCCTCGATGAGATCATGCTCAAGGCGATCGCCGAGCCGCGCAAGGAGCTGGCCGATTCCGCCCCGAAGATGATCCAGATGAAGATCAACCCCGACAAGATCCGCGAGGTCATCGGCTCGGGCGGCAAGGTCATCCAGAAGATCTGCGCCGACACCGGCTGCAAGATCGACATCGAGGACGACGGCTCCATCTTCATCGCGTCCGAGGACATCGAGGCCTGCCGCGCCGCGCGCAAGACTATCGAGAACATCGTCTTCGAGCCGGAAGTCGGCGAGCTGTACTACGGCAAGGTCTCCAATATCCGCAGCGACTTCGGCGCATGGGTCGAGCTGGCTCCGGGCAAGGACGGCCTCGTCAAGATCAAGGATCTCGAGTTCAAGCGCACCGAAAAGGTCGAGGATGTGCTCAAGATCGGCGACATGACCTGGGTCAAGGTCATGAATGTCGACGATCGCGGCCGCATCGACCTGTCCCGCAAGGACGCGATGCGGGAAAAGGGCCTGATGTAATTTCGGCACAACTGTGTGGGCGGGGTGCGCATACACCCCGCCCACTTTTCCACGGGGGGACAGCACATTATGTACGAAAAACAGACGCTGCCGAACGGCGTGCGCATCGTCTACGAGCACATGCCGCACGTGCGCTCGGCGGCCATCGGCGTGTGGGTCGGCGTTGGGTCACGGTATGAGTCGCCGTGCGAGGCCGGCAGCGCGCACTTTATCGAGCATATGCTCTTCAAGGGGACGGCACAGCACTCCGCCTCCGAGCTGGCAGAACGCATGGACGCCATCGGCGGCCAGGTGAATGCCTACACCACGCGCGAGGGCACGTGCTACTATGCGCGCGTGCTCGACGAGCACCTCGACCGCGCGGGTGACCTGCTCGCCGAGATGCTCTTCACATCGAACTTTTCCGAGACGGACGCAGATAACGAACGCGGCGTCATCCGCGAGGAGATGGACATGTACGCCGACACGCCGGAGGATCTGGTCACGGAGCGGCTCATCGGCGCAGCCTTCCCCGGCGCGCTGGGGCGGCCGGTGCTCGGACGCCCGGCCACGATCGACCGGCTGACGGGTGCGCGCCTGCGCTCGTTTCAGATCGCGCACTATATCGCGCCGCGCATCGTTATCGCCGTGTCCGGCAGCTTCACGGATGAGAACATCGCGCGCCTCGCCGCGCACTTTTCGTGGCTGCCCGTGCGGCCGGATCTGACCATGCGGTCCGGCAGCTACACCCCAGCCTTCACGCTCAAGCGCAAGGCCATCGAGCAAAACCAGATCAGCATCGGCTTTCCCGGCCTGCCGACGGGGGCGGAGGAGCGCTTCACCATGGCGCTGCTCTCGTCCATCCTCGGCGGGAACATGTCCTCGCGCCTGTTTCAGACCGTGCGCGAGAAAAACGGTCTGTGCTACGCCATCTACACCTACACGGCGAGCTTTCTCGACTGCGGCATGTTCGGCATCTCCGCCGCCGTCGGCCGCGAGACGGAGCAGCGCGCGCTCGCGCTCATCCGCGACGAGCTCGAGCGCTTCCGCACCGACGGCGTCACGCAGTCGGAGCTCGACCGCGCGCGCGAACAGGTGCACGCGAGCGTGCTCATGGCGGAGGAATCCACCGCCTCGCGCATGAACAAGCTCGGCTATTCCGAGCTGTACCTCGGCCGGGTGCTCCCGGCGGACGAGGTGCTCGCGCGCTACGACGCCGTCACGCGCGAGGACATCCTCGGTCTCGCGCGCGAGACGCTGGACTTTGACCGCGTGTCGTTCTCGGCCGTCGGCCGCCTGCGGCCGCAGGAGGAGTACGCGCAGCAGCTCAAGGGATAACAAAAAACGCCGCGGAAGCCTCCGCGGCGTTTTTCTGTTTCAATCGTCCGGCTCGCCGGCCATGACCGTGTGCCGGATGCGGCGGATACCACACCCGCGCCGCTTGCGCAAGGGGGCGGATCTTTCCGCCATGTGTCATAAAACGCCCCCGGCGGCTTCAAGAAGAAGCCGCCGGGGGCGTTTTGTTTTTTCAGGCGTTTTGGATCAGCAGCTCTGCGATCTGCACGCAGTTGGTGGCCGCGCCCTTGCGCACTTGGTCGCCGCAGCACCAGAGGCACAGGCCGTTGGGGTCGGTCAGGTCGGGGCGGATGCGGCCGACGAACACGAGATCCTGATCCGACGTGTCGAGCGGCATGGGGTACTGCAGCGCGTCGAGATCATCCACGAGGCGGCAGCCGGGGGCGGCGGCGATGGCCGCGCGCGCCTCGTCGACGGAGATGTGGTGCACGAAGTGCACGGCGGCGGAGATGGAGTGGCTGCGCACGACGGGCACGCGCACGCAGGTGCACGAGACGTTCATGTCCGGCAGGTGCAGGATCTTGCGGCCCTCGTTCTGGAGCTTCATCTCCTCGGAGGTGTAGCCGTCGCACTGCTCGCCGCCAATCTGCGGGATGACGTTGTAGGCGATCTGGTGCGCGAACACCTTCGGCGCGTAGCTCTTGCCGGCACGCAGGGCGTCGACCTCGTTTCGCAGCTCGATCGGGCCGCCAGCGCCCGCACCGGATACGGCCTGATACGTCGACACGACCATGTCGCGGATGGGTGAGAGCTTGCGCAGCGCGTTGATGGCGGTCAGTGTGATGATGGTCGAGCAGTTGGGGTTCGAGATGATGCCGTGGTGCAGCTTCACGTCTCCGGCGTTGATCTCCGGCACGACGAGCGGCACGTTTGGGTCCAGGCGAAAGGCCGAGGAGTTATCCACGAACACGGCGCCGGAGTGCACGATCGCAGGGGCGAAGCGCTCGGCAATGTCGTTTTCTGCCGCGCCGAGGACGATGTCCATGCCGGAGAAGGCGGCGTCCGTCGCCTCCTCGAGGGCGATATTCTGTCCCTGCCACGACACGACCTTGCCGGCCGAGCGGGCGCTTGCGAGCAGGTGCAGCTCCCCGACGGGGAACTTGCGCTCGGCGAGGATCTTCATCATTTCCTGCCCGACGGCGCCGCTGGCGCCGAGAATGGCTACGCGATACTGCTTCATATTTGAAAACTTCCTTTCTTATTTCACAAAGCTGTTGTACAGGACCTGGATGGCGGGCGCGAAATCCTTCGTGTCCACGCCGACGATGATGTTGAGCTCATCCGGCCCCTGCGAGATCATGCGGATGTTGATGCCGTGCTCGCCGAGCGCGGCGAAGATGCGGCCCGACGTGCCGGGGCGGAAGGCCATCTTCCGGCCGACGGCCGCGACGATGGAGATGTTCTCCGTCACGTGCAGATTGTCCGGGTGCAGCTGCTTTTCCAGCTCGCCGAGGATGGAGTACAGGCAGGGGGCGACCTTTTCGCTCGAGACGACGAGCGACAGGCAGTCGATGCCGCTGGGGGCGTACTCGATGCTCACGCCGTGGCGCTCGAACACTTCGAACACCTGCCGGAACGTGCCCACGCTCGAGGACATACCGGACTTGGCGATCGTGATGATGGAGTAGTTTTTCTTGCCCGCGATGCCGGTGATGAGCCGACCGTCGTCCACGTCGTCGAACGACTCCATGATGAGCGTGCCGGGGTGGTCGGGGTCGTTGGTGTTGCGGATGTTGAGTGGGATATTCTTCTCGCGCACGGGGAAGACCGTGCCCTCGTGCAGCACCTGCGCGCCGACGAAGCTCAGCTCACGCAGCTCGTTATAGGTGATGCGCTCGATGGGCAGCGGGTCGGGCACGATGCGGGGGTCGGCCATAAGGATGCCGGACACGTCCGTCCAGTTTTCGTACACGTCGGCATCGAGCGCCGCGGCCGCGAGCGCGCCGGTGATGTCGCTGCCGCCGCGGGAAAAGGTGCGGATCTTGCGGTCGGGCGTCACGCCGTAAAAGCCGGGGATGACAACGCTGCGCCCGTCGGCCAGCCGCCGGAGCGCGGCGTAGGACGCCTCCTTGTCGATCGAGCCGTCAAACTGAAAGCGCACCCACAGCTCCGCGTCCAGAAACGAGTAGCCGAGGTAGTCCGCCATGAGCAGGGCGGAGAAATATTCGCCGCGCGACACGAGCTCCTCTTCCGAGATGCCGGCGCGCATCTGCCGGCGCAGCACGTCGAGCTCGGCCTCGATATCGACGTTCAGGCCGCATTCGTCGCGGATGGCGATGTAGCGATCGCAGATCATCTGAAAGACGGCGTCGCAGTTCACGCCGTACTGCAGGTGCGCGTAGCACAGGTACAGCAGGTCTGTGAGCTTGTGGTCGTCCGCGCTGCGCTTGCCGGCGGCGGACACGACGATCACCTTCCGCGCGGGGTCGGCGCGCACGATGTCGCGCACTTTTTCAAACTGCTTGGCGTCCGCCATCGACGAGCCGCCGAATTTTGCAACCTTCAGCATGGGGCCCTCCTTACTGCAGCGCGGCAAAGAAGCTCTCGCTGTCCTGCACCAGCGCCTGCGCCATGAGCGCGTGCATCCGGCTCACGGGCACGGGCTGCGTGATGACCGCACCGTCCCAGTCGCCCTCGGCGAGGGCGGCCAGCTCCGGCAGCGCGGCGCGCGTGCGCACGTAGTAGCGGTGCTGCACGCCGGAATTGTCCGGTACGGCCGGAACGAACGAGTCGGTGTAAAACGCATGCACGCCGCGGCAGATGTCCACGAGATCCTGCACGACGTTGTAGGCCGTCGGGTAGCGGCCCGCGCCCTGACCGAAGAAGCTCTGCACGCCCATGCGGTCGCCCTCCATGCTGATGAGGTTGAAGTTCGCGGGCACGGCCGCCTCGAGCGCGTCATGGCTCAGCAGCGTCGGCTCGACGTAGGCGCGGATGCTGCCGCCGGTCTGCTCGGCCGCTGCGATCAGCTTGCACGTGCAGCCATGCGCCTGAAAGCGGGCGATGTCCGCCTTGCGCACGTTGCGGATGCCGAACACCGGCACGTCCGCCTCGCGCAGCGACACGCCGAAGGCCACGTTGGCGGACAGGATCAGCTTGCGCTGAATGTCCAGCCCGTCGATATCGGCCGAGGGCTCTGCCTCGGCGTAGCCGAGCGCCTGCGCCTGCGCGAGCACGTCGGCAAAGTCTACGTCGCTGCCGTGCATCGCGTCCATGATGTAGTTGGTCGTGCCATTGAGGATGCCCCAGATGCGGGAGATGTGGTTGGCGTGCGCGGCCTTTTCGAGGTTCGTCAGCCACGGGATGCCGCCGCCGACCGCTGCCGTGCACCGCAGTGCTGCGCCGTGCTCTTTGGCGAGCGCGGTGAGTTCGTCGTAGTACCGGCACATGAGGTATTTGTTCGAGGACACCACGTTCTTCCCGGCGCGCAGCGCGGCCGCCACGTATTCATACGCCGGGTGCAGGCCGCCCATGACCTCCACGACGGTGTCGACCGCCGGGTCGTCGAGAATGTCCTGCATCTCGTAGGTGGTTCGGGCCGTCAGCTCGCCGAGATCGCGCCGGCACAGCACCCACGCCACGCGGATATCGTCCTGGCCGGCGAGCATATCGTAAACGCCCCTGCCGACAACGCCAAAGCCCAGAAGTCCGATGTTCATGATGTTCCCTCACTTTGTTTTGATGAAAATTGCCCGCGTATAGCGGACAGATGTTTTTCGAGCGAGAACAATATACCACGCGCGGCCGCAGATTGCAAGGGGGCGCGGGCACTTTTCCCCGAAACCGGCAAAAAACCGGCAGAAGCGCGCTTCTGCCGGTCACCTTTGTGCAGTTTTACGGCCCGGCATCCGGCTGCGTCAGCCAGAGCAGCGCGCCGAGGAGGAAAAACAGCGCTGCCGTGGCGGCACGGCCGCCATACAGCCGCGGCAATATCACGCCGGACGCGGGCAGAACAACGCTGGCGAGCAGAGTAGCCAGACACAGGCCGAACAGTGCCCGGACGAGCGGCCGCACCCAGCAGGGCGCGCCGCGCCGCGGCCGCAGGCGCGTGACCATGCACAGCGCCTGCAGCAGCGTCCACGCCAGCGCGCACAGCAGCAGCGGTTCGGTTATGAGCATGGCCGCCAACGGCGTCATGTCCCCGTGCTGGTACTGCCGGAGGCAGACCGCGTGCAGGTACGCCCACAGCCCGGCCAGCACGAGCGTGACGGCCCCCATGATGCACAGCCTGCGCAGCGCCGCCCGGCGGGCATCGGCGGACGGCGCCCCGTCCAGCAGCTCCGTGAGCTCGACGCCGAGCGCGTCCGCGAGCCGCTGCAGCGTCTCTACGTCCGGGCGAGAGCGGCCGGTTTCGTAATTCGATATGGTCTGCCGCGTCGTGTGCACGGTCTGCGCCAGATCGTCCTGCGTCAGACGCCGGCGCGTGCGGGCGCGGCGGATGTTGGCTCCAATGTCGCGCATGGCGTTCACCTCGCCCAAAGCATACCATGCGCGGCGGCGATTTGTCACGCAAAGGTTCTTTGCGCAATGAAAAAACCGGCGGGTTCGTGTCCCGCCGGTTGCCTTTGTGCAGTTTTACTGTCCGCGGTTTTGCAGCGCGGTCAGGTAGGGGTTGAAGCGGCGCTCGGTCTCGAGCGTGGAGCAATCCATGTGGCCGGGGTAGACCTCGTAATCGCCGGGCAGAGCCGCGATCTTGGCCAGCGACTGCAGCTCGACCTCCATGCTGCCGCCGGCGAAATCCGTGCGGCCGCACGAACCGGCGAAGAGTGTGTCGCCGGTGAAGAGCGCGTCGCCGCAGATGAGCGTCACGCCGCCGGGCGTGTGGCCGGGCGTTTCCATGACGCGGAAGGTCAGATTGCCGACCTTGACCTCGTCGCCCTCCTTATAAAAGATCGTGCCCTCGGGCGGGGTGAACGTGTAGCTGTCGAAGGCGACGGCCGTGCCTGCGTCGAGCGCGTTCATGTACACGGGCGCGCCGGTCTCCTCGTGCACGGCGTAGACGGCGCCGGTGTGGTCGTAGTGGCCGTGCGTGAGCAGGATGGCGCGGCAGGTGAGGTGGTTGTCCTCGAGGTAGTAGAGGATGGTGTTGGACTCGTCGCCGGGATCGATGACGGCGCACTCGAGCGTGGTCTCGTCCGTGACGATGTAGCAGTTGGTCATGAGGTGCCCGACGGGCAGACATTTGATGAGCATGGGGTGGCCTCCTTTATAAATGATCGGTATCGAGCAGGATGGTGACAGGGCCGTCGTTGACGGACGCAACTTTCATGTCCGCGCCGAACACGCCCGTGCGCACCGGGAAGCCGCGGGCCTCACAGCCCGCGATCACGCGCTCGTAGAGCGGCACGGCGGTCTCCGGCCGGGCGGCGGCCGTGAAGCCGGGACGGCGGGAGCGGCAGTCGGCAAAGAGGGTGAACTGGCTCACGATGAGCAGCTCGGCCCCGGCGTCGGCGGGGTTGACGTTCATTTTGCCATTGGCGTCCTCGAACACGCGCAGGCCGCAGATGCGGTCGACGATGCGGTCGGCCTCCGCCGCCGTATCGGACACGTGCACGCCCAGCAGGACAAGGAAGCCCCGGCCGATGCGGCTGTATTCGGCGCCGTCGATCGTGACGGACGCCTCGGTAACGCGGGTGACGACGGCTCTCATGCTTTGCCCTCCTGTTTGGCTTTCTTTTCCTGTTCCGCCTGCAGCTCGGCGGTGTGCGCGGCGGCTTTTGCGGGGTCGGACGCGCCGCTGCGCGAGATGCGGATGACGCCGCGGATGGCGCTCAGGCGGCTGATGATCGTGCGCAGCTCAGCCAGGTCGTGCACCTCGACGGTGATCGTGATGGTCGAGCGGCCGCTGTCCACGTCGCGCGCGGTGAGCGTGCGCACCTTGGCGTTGAGCGTGTTGAGCGCGGTGGCCACGTCCATGACGAGGCCGCTGCGCTGCGCGCTGAGCAGCATGAGCGTCGTGCTGTAGGAATCGGTGGTGCGCTCGGCCCAGCTCACGCGGATCCAGCGGCCGGCGGTCTCCGGATTGTCGCGGCTGGCGAGATAGTTTTCGCAGTCCGTGCGGTGGATGGACACGCCCGCGCCGCGCGTGATGAAGCCGATGATGCCGTCGCCGGGCACCGGCGTGCAGCAGCGGGAGAATTTGATGAGGCAGTTGTCCAGCCCCTCGACGAGGATGCCGTGTACGGCGTGGCGCGGACGCTTGTTGCGGCGCTCAGCCGCCTCGTTGATGCGGTCGATGGCGTTTTTCTGGTTGGCCTTCTGGTTGCGCAGGATCTCGTCGCGGATGCGGTTGACGGTGCGCGTGGCGGTCACGCCGCCGTAGCCGATGGCGGCATACAAATCGTCGAGCGAGGTGAAGGCCAGCCGCTTGAGGATCAGCGGCAGGATCTCGTCGCCCATGATGTCGGCCGGGGCGATGCCGTTGGCGCGCAGCTCGCGCTCAAACTGCTCCTTGCCGTGGACGATGTTCTCCTCGCGGCGCTCTTTTTTGAACCACTGCTTGATCTTCGTGCGCGCGGCGCCGCTCTTGGCGAGGTTCAGCCAGTCACGGCTCGGGCCGGGCGCGTTTTTCGACGTGCGGATGTCGACAATGTCGCCGTTTTGCAGCACGTAGTCGAAGTTCACGATGCGGCCGTTGACCGTCGCACCGACCATGCTGTTGCCGATCGCGGAGTGGATGCTGTAGGCAAAGTCGATCGGCGTCGCGCCGGCGGGCAGATTGATGACATCGCCCTTCGGCGAGAACACGAACACCTCGTCGGCGAACATATCCACCTTCAGGTTGTGGAAAAAGTCCTGCGCGTCGGACTCCTGCTGTGTCTCGAGCAGGCGGCGGATCCAGGCGAACTTCTCCTCGTCGCCGGGCTTCGTGCCCTCGCCGCTGCCGGTCTTGTATTTCCAGTGTGCCGCAACGCCGTACTCCGCCGTCATGTGCATCTCCCAGGTGCGGATCTGCACCTCGAACGGGATGCCCTCCGAGCCGATGACCGTCGTGTGCACACTCTGGTACATGTTCGGTTTCGGCGTGCTGATGTAGTCCTTGAAGCGGCCGGGCAGCGGCTTATACATATCATGGATGATGCCGAGCACGTTGTAGCAGTCGGGGATCGTGTCCACGATGACGCGAAACGCGCACAGGTCGAAAATGCCGTTGATGTCGAGCTTTTGCGCGTACATTTTGCGGTAGATGCTGTAGATGTGCTTGATGCGGCTCGAGATCGTCGCGTGCACGCCGTCTGCCTCCAGACGCTCGCGGATCTGCGTGCGCATCTCGCCCATGAATTTTTCGAGCGTCGGCATGCGCTGATCGAGCGCGTCCGTGATGGCCTTGTAGCCTGTGGGGTCGAGATACAGCAGCGAGAGGTCTTCGAGCTCCCACTTGATCTTCTGCATGCCGAGGCGGTGCGCGATGGGGGCGTAGATCTCCATCGTCTCGAGGGACTTGATGCGCTGCTTTTCCTCGCTCTGGTAGGCCATTGTGCGCATGTTGTGCAGGCGGTCGGCCATCTTGATGAGGATGACGCGGATGTCCTTGGCCATGGCCAGAAGCATCTTGCGCATGTTCTCCATCTGCTGCTCTTCGACGCTCGTGTACTGCACGCGCGTGAGCTTCGTGACGCCCTCGACGATGTCGGCCACCGAGGTGCCGAAGCTGCGCGCAATGTCCTCGTGCGTGAGCGAGGTGTCCTCAATCGTGTCGTGCAGCAGCGCGGCGATGATCGAGTCCTCGTCGAGCCCCATCTCCGCCGTGATGATGGCGGCGGCAATGCAGTGCGACACGTAGGGCGAGCCATCGCGGCGCTTCTGGCCGGAGTGAGCCCGGTCGGCGCACTCGAAGGCCGCGCGCACGCGGCCAAGATCGGCCGGGATGCCGGCGGCGGTGATCTTCTGTTCCAGCTCCTGATAATGGGCCTCGAGGTCGTAGGGCTTCGGGGCCACGTTTTCGGCGCGGGTCGCTTCAGACATAGGGACAGCTCCTTTCCCGAACGGAATGGGGATTTCTTGAAAGTGTTTCATAGCAGGCTCTGGCGGCGCTCGCGCAGGGTCTGTAGCAGCTTCGACGCGCCAAGGTCCACCTTGCCGCTCGTCGGCAGGGGGCGCAGGCGCAGCGTTTCGCCGTCAAAGTCCACGGCGGCGAGACCCATCTCGGCCATGACGCGCAGGCACACGCAGAACTTCTCCGGCCGCATGGGCACGCGCGCGGGCAGCTCCTCGAGCGGGAAGGCCACCGGCGCGTTCAGCCACCGCCACGCCACGGCGAAGTCCGCGCGCAGGGGATAGAGATCCACCGTGTCCCACGCGGGGATGCACTGATTTTTCAGCAGCGCGCGGCACAGGGGCAGCGGGTCACTCGGGCGCACGTCGGTCACGAGCAGCTGCACGCTGCGGCGGCCGCGGAATTCGTTGATCTGCGGCGTGAAGGCCACGTCCACCCACTGGCCGATGCGCATGCCCAGCTGCGCCGGGGTGCACGAGAAGAAGATGCCGGCATAATTATACCCGCCCTTGGCAAAATGCAGCCGCAGGTGGCGGCCGCCGCCGATGGGCACGGCGTTGACGAGCCGTGCGCCCGTGATGCACAGCAGGGGCTTGGGGTTGCCGTTGCCGCACGGCTCGAGCGCGTCGAGCGACTCGATGCACGGCATGGTCAGCAGGTGCGGATCGTTCACGCGCAGGTCGCACGTGAGCTCCGGCAGGTCGTCGGTGGGGTTCTGGCGGTAATACTCGCCGAGCGCGCGGCGGAAGCGGTCGATGTTCTCGCGCCGGATCGTCAGCCCGGCTGCCAGCGCGTGGCCGCCGAAGCCCTCGAGATACTCCGAGCAGGCGCTCAGGGCATTGTACAGGTTGAAGCCGCCGAAGCTGCGGCACGAGCCCTTGCCGCGCTCGCCGTCGCAGCAGATCATGATCGTCGGCAGGTGGAACTCCTCGCTCAGGCGCGAGGCGGCGATGCCGATCACGCCCTGGTGCCACGAGTCGCTCGCAAGCACGAGCGGCATCCGCGGCGGGTAGCGGCACGCGATGGCCGAGGCCTCCTCCCAGATCTGCTGCTCGAGCGCCTGCCGCTCGCGGTTGAGCTGGCAGAGCCCGGCGGCGTAGCGGTCGGCCTCGCCGTCGTCATTCGTCAGCAGCAGCAGCGCTGCAACGGCCGTCTTGCCCAGTCGGCCGGCCGCGTTGATGCGCGGCGCGAGCGTGAAGCCGATGGTCGTGGCCGTGACGGGGCGGCCCTCCGCGCCGCACTCGTGCAGCAGCGCGCGGATGCCCGGCCGGGGGCGGGCATTGATCTGCGCCAGCCCCTGCGCCACGAGATAGCGGTTCTCGCCCGTGAGGGGCATCACGTCCGCCACCGTGCCGATGGCGACGAGGTCGCCGTATTCGCGCAGCACCCGGTCGCTGCCGTCCTCGAGCGCGCACAAAAGCTTATATGCCACGCCCACGCCCGCGAGCCCGCTGTTCGGGTACTGCGAGCCGGGGCGCTTCGGGTCGACGACGGCCACGGCGTTCGGGATCGCCTGCCCGCTGCACTCGTGGTGGTCGGTGATGACCATGTCGATGCCGCGCTGCAGGGCGTAGTTCGTCTCGTCGATGGCGGTGATGCCGCAGTCGACGGTGATGATGAGCGTGATGTCGCTCGTGCGCTGGAGATTTGTGATCGCGTCCATGTTCAGGCCGTAGCCCTCTTCGATGCGGTCGGGGATGTACGGATGCACGGGCACGCCCTGCCGGCGCAGATAGTCCGTGAGTACGCACGTGGATGTGATGCCGTCGACGTCATAGTCGCCGAACACGGCCACGTTTTCCCTGCGTTCGATGGCAGTGCGGATGCGTGCGACGGCCTTGTCCATGTCCTGCAGGAGCATGGGGTCGAACGCGCTCTGGTCGCCGCCGCTGAGAAAGGCACGCGCCTGCACGGGGTCAGCGTACCCGCGCAGGGCCAGCAGCACCGCCAGCAGCGGCGAGTAGCCCGCGCGCAGCAATGCCTCCGGCGGCTGCGGCGCCGTGTATGGAATTTGCCAGTTGCGGTATTTCATAAGTGCAATGTGCCTCGAATCCAAAAACGATACCTATAGAAATAATTTATTATTTTATCAAATTTTCTGGTCGGATGCAAGAGGCGTGTGTCGGGTATCGGCGGCTGCCGCGCAGATTTGTCGAACAGATCGGGCGATGTGCGCGTGGCGGCCGTCCGGGTTTCCTGTGCTTGACAGGTGTTGGCTGCGGTGGTACGATGTGACGGAGCGTGCCGGCGTGGCGAAACAGGCAGACGCAAGGGACTTAAAATCCCTCGGTGGCAGCACCGTGCGGGTTCGAGCCCCGCCGCCGGCACCACGTCGGAGCGGACTGCATATCGTTCGCTCCGACCTTTCAGCAAGGCCGGAGCTCATTCATTTCGTCGCTCCTCCTTTTCAGCTGTGACCCGCTTGCGCTGGGCTCACATCTGAGATGCGCCGGGTTGTACGAGGCGCGTGGAGAGCGATGTGTGCGGACTGCATATCGTTCGCTCCGACCTTTACCATGACGGAAAACCTTTTTTTCGTACACAATGCAAGCCGCGCTTTCCGCGCGGCCGGGAGGGAACTGTTTTGAACGAACGACCGCACGTGGATTACTTTGACGGCCTGCGCATTTTCGCCGCGCTGTGCGTCATTTTCATGCATACGGCGGCGGGCCCGCTGCGCGCCGGCGTCAACACGGACTGGCACCTGCTCAACGTATGCACGTCGCTCGCTTTTACGGCGGTGCCGCTGTTTTTCATGATGTCGGGCTATCTGCTCATGACGAGCCGGAAAACGGCCGACATTTCCGTCCTGCTGCGCCACCGGCTGCCGCGGCTGGTCGTGCCGCTCGCGGGCTGGACGGTCGTGGCCGTGCTGTGGCAGGCGCTTCTGGGGCACACGCTCACGCCCGGCGCCATCTGGGCGCGGCTCGTCGCAGCGCTGCACGGTCCGGCCATGATACACTTCTGGTATCTATACACGCTCATTGCGCTCTATGCGCTCTCGCCGATCCTCTACGGTGGCATTCAGGCGCTCGGCAAGTCCGGGCGGGTGTATCTGTTCGTGCTGATAGCGGCCGTGTCGGTGCATACGATCCTGATGACGGTGCTGCCGGACGGCGCAGCGCAGTATGTCGATCTGGACATTTTCGATAAGCTCAAGATCTTCGGCGGCTCCATGGCCACGTTTGTGCTCGGTTATCTGCTCGGCAGCTACGAAAAAGAGATCCCAAACTGGCTGCTTGCGCTCGGCGCGGTCGTGCTGCTCGCGGTGATCTCGGTCGGTACGTGGGTGCGCACGGTGCGCACGGGGGAGTTCAACCAGAGCTTCCAGAACCAGAGCGCCGGGTTCGAGATCGTGCTGGCATCGTGTATTTTCCTGCTCTGCAAGCAGACGTGCAATCGCCCGCCGCGCGCATGGGTCAAGGCCGTCACCGGCCCGGTCGTCGCGCTGTCGATGGCGGTCTACCTCATGCACAATATCTTCCTGAGTATGCTGTTTTCCGTCGGTGTGTCGGTGCGCTCGTTCGGCAGCACGGTGGGCGTGACGCTGCTGGCGTTCGCCGCCTGCTTTGTCGTGACCAAGACGGTCGCAACCATCCGGCCACTGTGTTATCTCGCCACGGGCAAGACCTATGCCGAGGCGTGACGCTGCTGCAACTGGGTGTATACGTTCCGCAGGCTGCGCGGGCACAGCGCGGAGAAAAAGTGAAAACACAGCCGGCCGGAGGAAGTCCTCCGGCCGGGCGCTTTTCATGTACATATATATCACGTTTCCGCGCGGCGCAGCGTCACGCGCTCGGCCACGACGGCGATGTAGCCCAGCACGATCGTGAGATAATACGACGCCAGACGCCAGATGAGCATGGCGGTGGTCAGATAGTCGCCGAACAGCGGCGAGAAGGCGAGGTAGAACGTGCCCTCGCTCGCGCCGGACGCGCCCGGCATGGGAAAGCAGCTCGCCCCGATGTACAGCAGCACCTGCGTGCCCGTGACCTGCCAGAACGGTACGCCGCGCAGACCGAAGCCGCGGTACGTGCAGTAGGCCACCGACATGTACGCTGCGCACTGCCCCAGCGCGAGCGCGAGCGCCCCGGCGAGCTTGCCGCGGTGGCGGATGCCGGCGGCGAACGCATCGTGATACTCCGCCACGAAGGCGCACCATTTTTCGGCGGCCGCCTCGGGGTCTGCGCCCCGGCGGACGAACGGCTTACGCCGGTATAGCCAGCGGATGCACGCCGTGCCGAACGCGGACATCGGCTTCGGGAAGATGGCCGAGAGCAGCACGAGCGACAGCAGCCCTGCATGCACGAACAGGCCCAGCGCCAGCACGGGGATCCACGCCGCGCTCTGCGCTGCGAGCTTGCCGCCGCACAGGCACGCGCCCACGATGCCGAGCGTCACGAGCGCGATGTTCCACAGGCTGTAGACCGTGCAGATGACGGACGTGGCCGTGCCGGTCGGAATGCCGCGGCGGTGCATGTGCAGCACCTGAAACGGCTGGCCGCCCGCGGCCGCGGGCGTCACGGCCGAGTAGAAGAAGCCGATCATCGACACGCCGATGCTGTCGCCCAGCGGCTGCGCGCAGCCGAACGCGCGCGTGATGAGCCGGTACTTGAGCGCGTCGCACAGATAGTACAGCAGCATGCAGCCCACGATCGCAGCCGTCCAGCCCGGCAGCAGCGCCGCGAGCGAGGCGCGCACGTCGCCCGCGTCGAGCGTCGCGGCGGCGAACACCGCCAGCGCCGCCGCGCCGAGCGTCAGCAGGCCGATCGAGAGCCATTGTTTTTTCTTGTCGTGTTTCATGGGCAGACCTCGCTGCAGGAGAAATTTCTTTTTAGGCCCTATATTATAACGGATATGCAGGAAAAGTGCAACCAGAAACCGGGCGCCCCAGTCGGGACGCCCGGTTTGGCATCAAAAGACGAGCTGCACGAGCAGCATATAGCACACGGTGCCGGCGGCGATGCTCAGCAGTGTGTTGCGCCGCCACCAGTGCAGACCCGCCGTCACGCCGACGGCGATGACCTGCGGTACCCACGCCCCGGCGGCGGTAAACTGCATCCCGCGCAGGCAGTAGACCAGCAGCGAGACCATGACGGCCATGGGCAGGATCTTGCCGAGGTACTCCACAACCTTCGGCACGGCGCGGCGGCCGAACAGCAGCCATGGCAGCCAGCGCTCCAAAAACGTGCACGCGGCGCAGACCGCGATGATGGCGATGCTCTGTCCGACGGAGATGGTCATGCCCCAGCACCTCCTTCGGCATACTTCGGCTCGAGCACCGGGCGCAGCAGCGTGAGCGCCGCGACCGTCACGAGCAGCGACGGCAGCAGAAACTTGTCCGGCCCGAGCAGCAGCAGCGCGCCGATGCTCGACACGGCGGCGACCATTGCGGGGATGCGCGTGCGCGCGCCGCGCAGCTGATCGACCACGATGACCGTGAACAGCGCCGTGAGCGCAAAGTCGATGCCCGTGGTGTCAAATGGGATGAGCGAGCCGACGAGCCCGCCGAGCATGGACAGCGCCACCCAGTAAAACGTCACGAGCGCGGCTGTGAGCACGTAGGCCCACTTCTCGTTGACGTCGGGCCCAAAATCGTGCGAGCAGTGCAGCGAATAGTTCTCGTCGCACAGCGAGTAGATCAGAAACCAGCGCCACGGGCCGAAGGAGCGGAACTTGTCGATGAACGACAGGCCGTAGAAAATATGCCGGCTGTTGAGCAGCAGCGCCAGCACGGCCACCGTGGCGAGCGACACGCCGCCGGCAAAGAACGTGACCATCAGAAACTGCAGCGAGCCTGCCAGCACGAACAGGCTGCACGCGCCCGACCACAGGAAGTTATAGCCCGCCTGCTGCATGAGCAGCCCGTAGGCGAGGCCGACGGGGAAGAAGCCGATCAGGATCGGGATCGAGTGGTGGAAGGCGTAGGCGACCGTTTTGCGCATGGCGCAGCGCTCCTTTCGGACGAAAAATGGCGGTGAAGCCCAGTATATCAGAGCGTTTTCGCTTTTTCAACAAGCGTCATAAAAATGTCAGCGCCCGCCCGTTTGGGCAGACGCTGACGGAATTTTTTGCGGGGCTCAGCTCAGGCCGGGGATCTTCAGGCCGAAGAAGTCGATGAGCTGGCAGAAGAGGATGAACGCGAGCAGCACCGGCACGATGAACTTGAAGCAGAGCTTGAAGTAGCCGGCGGCGCGGTACTTCAAGCCGCTCTGCTCGCACTCGAGCTGCACGACCTCGGGCTTGAGCACCCAGCCGATGAGGATCGTCATCACGAGCGCACCGAGCGGCATGAGGATGCCCTCGGCGACCATGTCGTACAGGTCGAGCCAGCAGTCGTTCCATCCGTGCACGCTCAGGCCGAACAGGGTGGCCGGCGTCTCGACGGCGGCGCCGCCGGCAACGCCCGCGCCCAGCCCGTCGAGCGCGACGAGCGAGCCCGCCACGAACACGAGCGCCGCGACGCTGGCCGTGTGCTTGGCGCGCTTGGGCGTGAGGCCCTTGTCGATCTGCTTATCGACGGCGTAGGCCGTGCACAGCTCGAGCATGGAGATCGACGACGTGAGCGCCGCGATCAGCACAAGCAGGTAGAAGATGAAGCCGATGAAGTTGCCGATGCTGCCCATGTGGGCGAACACCGTCTGCATCGAGGCGAACAGCAGGCCCGGGCCGGCGCCGTACTCCACGCCGAAGGCGGCGCAGGCGGGCATGACGGCCATGCCGGCCATGACGGCGATGAGCGTGTCCGCGCCGCAGACGATGAGCGCGTTGCGCTGCAGGTGCTCCTGCTTGCCGAGGTAGGAGCCGTAGGTCATCATGACGCCGAGACCGATCGACAGGGAGAAGAACATCTGCCCGGCGGCGTTTTTGAGCACGCGGCCGAAGCCAATGTCCGGATTGCTGAACACGGAGAAGTCGGGGCTGAACATGAACTTGTAGCCCTCGGCCGCGCCGGGCTGGCAGGCAATGTAGAGGATGATGAACACGAGCAGGCAGAACAGCGCCGGCATGCCGACGTTGCAGAACTTCTCGATGCCGCCCTGCACACCGCCGGACACGACGAGGATGTTGAGCAGGATATAGAGCACGAAAAACAGGATCATGCTGTTCGTATCCGTCAGGAAATAGCCGAAAAAGCCCGTGCCCTGACCCGACCAGGCAAACTCACTCCCGCCGAAGATGGCCAGGAAGTAGCCGACGGCGTAGCGCAGGACGATGCCGCCGAGCACGAAGTAAAAGCACATGATGCAAAAGCCGCACACGATGCCCGCGTAACCGAGCCAGGTGTACTTCTTCGACAGGCCGCGGTAGGTGCTCACGGCGCTCTTGCCGCTGCGGCGGCCGAGCGCGAGCTCGCCGAGCATGACCGTCACGCCCACGAGCACGACGAGCACGAGATACAGCAGCAGGAACACGGCGCCGCCGCTCTTGCCCATCTTATACGGGAAGCCCCAGATATTGCCGAGGCCAACGGCCGAGCCGATCGAGGCCATGAGGAAGCCGAAGTTGCTGCCCCAGCCGCCGCGTTTGGATTTGATTTCCGTATCCACGAGATCCCTCCTGTTTTTTCACATTTCTCCCAAAATACTGTACCGAAAGGTGCAGATATGTCATCATTATACCAGACAAACGGCCAATTGCAAGCCGCCGTTACACACTTGACAAATATTTGCGCAAAAAAAACGCGGCCGCCTTTCCAAAGGCGGCCGCGTGGAACAGACCGGAAATCTACGCTGCGGGGGGGCAGCGCTCACAGGTCGAGAATGCCAATCAGCACGATGCCGATGACGATCAGCAGCAGCATGAGATAGTGCCGCCACGAGAGCTTCTCGCGCAGGAAGATGCGGCTCCAGAGCACGGACGCGGCGCAGTAGGCCGAGATGATGGGCGCGGCGTACATGACGTGGTCCTCGTCCGCGATGGCGTAGATGTACGCGAACTGGCCGGCTGTCTCGAACAGCGCGCCGACGTACTTCGGCCCCTCGCGCTTGGGCAGGAAGCGGTCGTGCCGGATGAACTTGACATACACGAATGACACCACCGCCGCGAACAGAAACGTCAGCTCATAGGCGCAGTTGGCGGCGTCCGGGTCAAGGCGCGTGAGCACGCGGCTGTCGGCAAACGTGCCGGCCGCGTCGAGCAGGCAGTAGGCCACCGGCAGCGCGAGGGCAAGCCAGCTCTTGGCATAGCGGTAGTTCGAGGCCGCCTGGCGCGCGCGGCGCAGCTCGTCATCCTCGCGCGACTCGACCACGCCGAGTCCGATCACGCCCAGACACACGAGCGCCACGGCAGCCAGCGCCATGATGCGCATCCCGCCGCTGAGATCCTCGTCCAGCCCGCCGAAGCACAGGTACAGCACGGCCACCACCGCGCCGGAGGCGTTGCAGATCGGCGACGAGATGGACAGCTCGATATACCGCAGGCCGATATAGCCGAGCGCCATCGACACGATGTACAGCAGCGACACGGGCAGGTACGTCCAGATGACGTGCCACGAGATGCTCACGCCGCCGATGAAGATCTCATACGCCGCGTGCAGACCCATGACGACGCCGACGGCGATGACCATCTTCAGGTGCGCGAGCTTGTCGTCCGCGTCGCGGCAGCCGATTTTTGAAAACAGATCCGAGCCCGACCAGCACAGCAGGGCAATGAGAGAAAGCCAGAACCACATACTTTATTTCTCCTCCAGTTGATCGAGTGTAACGAGACCGGCGTCCACGAGCTTCTGCAGGCTCATGAGGATGCCGAGTTTGGCGTGATACCACGTCAGGCCGCCCTGAAAATACACGGCGTAGGGCGGGCGGATCGGCCCGTCGGCCGACAGCTCGATGGACGAGCCCTGCACGAACGCGCCGGCGGCCATGATGACCTCCGAATCGTAACCCGGCATGGCCCAGGGGATGGGGTCGACATAGCTGTCCACGGGCGCGGCCGCCTGAATGCCCTTGCAGAAGGCGACCATGCGCTCCGCCGAGCCGAGCTCGACGCACTGGATGATGTCGTGGCGCGTCTCCGTCGCGTTCGGGATGCAGCGGAAGCCGAGCCGCTCGTAGACGTTCGCCGCGAACACCGCGCCCTTGAGCGCGCCGGCCGTCACGGTCGGGGCGAGGAAGAAGCCCTGATAAAACGCCGGCATGAGCCCGAGGTTCGCGCCGACCTCCTGCCCGAGGCCGGGGGCGCTCAGACGGTAGGCGCAGCGATCGACCACATCCTTGCGGCCGCAGATGTAGCCGCCGATGGGCGCGAGACCGCCGCCGGGATTCTTGATGAGGGAACCGACGATCATGTCCGCGCCGAGGTCGGACGGCTCGATCGTCTCGACGAACTCGCCGTAGCAGTTATCGACCATGCAGATGACGTTCGGGTCGATGCGCTTGCAGAACGCGATCAGCTCGCCGATCTGCTGCACGGAAAACGTCGGCCGCGTGGCGTAGCCCTTCGAGCGCTGGATGGTCACGAGCTTGACGCCGCCGCGCAGCGCCTGCTCGATGGCCGGATAGTCAAAGCTGTAGTCCGGCAGCAGGTCGACCTGCCGGTAGTGCACGCCGTATTCCTTGAGCGAGCAGGCGCTCGGGCGGATGCCGATGACCTCCTCGAGCGTGTCATACGGCGCGCCGACGGGGCTGAGCAGCGTGTCGCCGGGCAGGAGGTTGGCGCTGAGCGCCACGGTCAGCGCGTGCGTGCCGCAGGTGATCTGCGGCCGCACGAGCGCGGCTTCCGTGTGGAAGCAGTCGGCATAGACGCGCTCGAGATTGTCGCGCCCGGCGTCGTTGTAGCCGTAGCCCGTGGTGGCGGCAAAGTGCGTCGCGTCGACGCGATTTTTCTGCATCGCGCCGATGACCTTGCACTGGTTGTATTCCGCGACGCGGTCGATCTCGTCGAAGCGCGCGCGCAGACCGGCGAGCACCTCCTCGCCGAAGCGGTGCACCGCCGGCGTGATGCCGAGCGCGGTGTACATGGACTCTGTATTCATCGTTCCTCTCCTTATATCATTCGTCATATCATTCGTCAGATTCGTCGAAAATTTTTGCGGCCACGTCGCGCATGACCTCCGGCCGCGTGACCACGATGCCGCGCGTCTCGTCGCCGAGCACGAGCAGCGTGTCCCCCGGCTGGATGCCAAAGACCGTGCGCGCCTCCTTCGGGATCACGATCTGGCCCTTTTCGCCGACCTTCACCGTGCCGAAGATGTGCCGGTCGCGGCTCTGGCCGAGCACGTGCTTGCCTCCGGGCATAGCCTCGCCTCCTGTTGCAGAAATTCATACTTTTCCTACTTGTAGGAACAGATGATACCGCACATCGACGGGAAAGTCAACCGCGTCCGGCACAAAAACCGTCCATTCGGCGATTTGCCGGATTTTTTGCGAAAAACGGTTGCGCGCGCCCGGCGCGGGTGCTACGATAAAAACCATCTTAGTGATTGTGGGAGGATGGAGCGATATGCAGCTTCTCGAGCAGCGCATTCTCGCCGAGGGCGAGGTCAAATCCAGCGAGATCCTGAAAGTGGACCGGTTTTTGAACCATCAGATGGACCCGAAGCTGTTTCTGGCGATGGCGGAGGAATGGAAGCGGCTGTTCGACGGCTGCGGCGTGAACAAGCTCGTCACGATCGAGGCCAGTGGCATCGGCATCGCGGCCGTGGCCGGGCTCGTGTTCGACTGCCCGGTCGTGTTCGCCAAGAAAACCAAGAGCCGCAACGTCTCCGACGATGCGTACACGACGGTCGTGCACTCGTTCACGCACGGCAATGACAACACCATCCGCATCTCGCGCGAGTATCTCTCGCCGGACGACCGCGTGCTCGTCATCGACGATTTCCTCGCCAACGGTGCGGCGCTCGACGGACTCATCACGCTCATCGAGGGTGCGGGCGCGACCGTGGTCGGCGCCGGCATCGCGGTGGAAAAGGCGTTTCAGCCCGGCGGTGCGCGCATCCGCGCGCGCGGCTACCGCGTGGAATCGCTCGCCCGCGTGCAGAGCATGGACCCCGAGACGGGCATCGTGTTCTGCTGAGCGGCGTTGTGCAAATCGACGGGGAAAATGTTTCGAAAGTATGAAATTCGCTCATTTCGACGGTTGACAACCCCGTTCGCCCATGGTAACGTATTAAGTGTTCCCGCGCTGCGGGAGCGATCGTAAATAGCAGTCGATATATACCAAAGGATATGGCTTGGCGTTTCTACCCGGCACCGTAAATTGCCGGACTATCGATGGGAAATTCCCCGCGGGAGATGGCAGTACCGGCATCTTCCCGGTTCCACATTGGCAGGAGCGCCGGAAGGTCAGCACCTGCCAATGTTTTTTTGTATCTTCTTTGCGCAAGCAATGCAGATAAATACAAAATTTGATGATTTGAGGGAGAGCTGAGAATGAAAAAGTTCGTTTCGATGCTGCTCGCACTCGTCATGGTGTTCGCACTGTGCGCCTGCGGCAGCAAGACCGAGGACGGCGACAAAGCCGAGAGCATCAAGGTCGGCTTTATCTGCCTGCATGACGAGAACTCCACCTACGACAAGAACTTCATCGACGCCGCGAAGGCTGCCTGCAAGAACGCCGGCCTGAGCGAGGATCAGTACATCATTAAGACCAACATCCCCGAGGGCCAGGAGTGCTACAACGCCGCGGCCGAGCTCGTGGACGCCGGCTGCAACGTCGTCTTTGCCGACAGCTTCGGCCACGAGGACTTCATGATCCAGGCCGCCAAGGATTTCCCGAAGGTGCAGTTCTGCCACGCCACCGGCACCAAGGCCCACACCGAGAAGCTCAGCAACTACCACAATGCGTTCGCCTCCATCTATGAAGGCCGCTACCTCGCCGGCGTCGCTGCCGGTATGAAGCTCAACGAGATGATCGAGGCCGGCAAGTTCACGGCGGACGAGGCCAAGATGGGCTACGTCGGCGCCTTTACCTATGCGGAAGTCATCTCCGGCTACACCTCTTTCTATCTGGGCGCCAAGTCCGTGTGCCCGACCGTGACCATGGACGTCACCTTCACCGGCTCCTGGTACGATGAGGCCCTCGAGAAGGAAGCTGCCAACAAGCTCATCGCCGGCGGCTGCAAGCTCATCAGCCAGCACGCCGACTCCATGGGCGCTCCGACCGCCTGCGAGACGGCCGGCGTCCCGAACGTCTCCTACAACGGCAGCACCGAGTCTGCCTGCCCGAACACCTTCATCGTTTCCTCCCGCATCGACTGGACCCCGTACTATGAGATGGTCATCAAGGCCGTCCAGGACGGCACCTCGCTCGATTCCGACTGGACCGGCACCCTCAAGACCGGCTCCGTCGTGCTGACCGATGTCAACGAGAAGGTCGCTGCCAAGGGCACTGCCGAGAAGATCGCCGAAGTCACCAAGCAGCTCGAGGACGGCACCCTGCACGTCTTTGACACCTCCACCTTCACCGTTAAGGGCGAGACCCTGACCAGCTACATGGCCGATGTTGACACCGACGCCGACAACGCCGGCGACACCGAGGCCATCAGCGACGGTTACTTCCACGAGTCCGAGTTCCGCGCCGCTCCGTACTTCAATGTGCAGATCGACGGCATCAACCTGCTCGACCAGAACTTTGGCAGCTGATATCTGAATCTACCGCAGAGGGAAGGCCTGTCAACCCGGGCCTTCCCTCATATGTACTTTAAAGCGCGCCGCCGTCGTGCGGCGTCTGCCGCCATTTCGGGAGGGACACCATATTGGACAACAAGATCGCAGCGGTCAAAATGCGCGACATTACCAAGCGCTTCGGCTCCGTCGTCGCCAATGACCGCGTCTGGCTCGATATCTACCGGGGCGAGATCCTGGCGCTGCTCGGCGAAAACGGCAGCGGCAAGACCACGCTCATGAACATGCTCTCGGGCATTTACTTCCCCGACGAGGGACAGATCCTCATCGACGGCGAGGAGGTCGTCATCCGCTCCCCGCGCGATGCCTACCGCTACGGCATCGGCATGATCCACCAGCACTTCAAGCTGGTCGACGTCTTCACCGCCGCTGAGAACATCACGCTCGGCCTCGATGAAAAGCTCGATCTCAAGGCCACGGCCGCGCGCATCCGCAGCATCTGCGAGCGCTACGGCTTCGACCTCGACCCGAACCAGAAGATCTACGATATGTCCGTGTCCCAGAAGCAGACGGTCGAGATCGTCAAGGCGCTCTACCGCGGTGCGGACATCCTCATCCTCGACGAGCCGACCGCCGTGCTCACCCCGCAGGAGACGGACAAGCTCTTCGCCGTCCTGCGCAGCATGCGCGACGACGGCAAGGCCATCGTCATCATCACGCACAAGATGCACGAGGTCGAGGCGCTCAGCGACCGCGTGGCCGTGCTGCGCCACGGCCAGTTCGTGGGCGACATGCTCACGAAGGACACCAACGCGCAGGAAATGACGAACATGATGGTCGGCCACGCCGTGACGCTCAATATTGCCCGGCCCGACCCCGTCGACCCCAAGCCGCGCATCGAGGTCAAAAACCTCACCGTGCGCAGCATCGACGGCATCGTCAAGCTCGACGACGTGTCCTTCACCGCCAACTCCGGCGAGATCCTCGGCATCGCGGGCATCTCCGGCTGCGGCCAGAAGGAGCTGCTCGAGGCCATCGCCGGCCTGCAGCCGACCGAAAACGGCAGCATCTGCTACGTCGAGGACGACGGCACGCGCGAGGAGCTGCTCGGCAAAGATCCGCTGAGCATCGCCGAGATGGGCGTGGCGCTGTCCTTTGTGCCGGAGGACCGCCTCGGCATGGGCCTTGTCGGCAACATGGACCTGTCGGACAACATGATGCTCCGCTCCTTCCGCAAGGGCCGCGGCATCCTCACCGACCGCAAGTCGCCGCGCAAGCTGGCCGAGACCGTCGTCGAGGAACTCGACGTCAACACTCCGGGCGTGACCACGCCGGTGCGCCGCCTGAGCGGCGGCAACGTGCAGAAGGTGCTCGTCGGCCGCGAGATCGCCTCCGCCCCCACCGTGCTGCTCACGGCCTATGCCGTGCGCGGCCTGGACATCAACGCATCCTACACGATCTATGACCTCATCAACCGGCAGAAGGAGCGCGGCGTCGCCGTGATCTACGTCGGCGAGGATCTCGACGTGCTGCTCGAGCTGGCCGACCGCATCCTCGTGCTCTGCGGCGGCAAGGTCAGCGGCATCGTCCCCGGCCGCGGCGCCACGAAGCGCGACGTCGGCATGATGATGACGCAGTTGGGAGGGAACGAAGCCCATGCATAACAAAGTCCGGGAACCGCTGTTCCACATCGTCAAGCGCGACACGCTGCCCTGGTATCAGGCCTGGGGCATCCGCGCGGTCGCCATCGTGCTGGCGCTGCTGCTGTGCGCGCTCATCACGACGCTGTGCACCCACCTCAACCCCATCAAGGTGTTCGGCACCATGTTCAGCGGCGCGTTCGGCTCGCCGCGCAAGATCTGGATCCTGGGGCAGAACCTCGCCATCCTGCTGTGCATTTCGCTGGCCGTGACGCCCGCGTTCAAGATGCGCTTCTGGAACATCGGCGCCGAGGGCCAGGTGCTCGCCGGCGGCCTTGCCGCCGCGGCGTGCATGATCTGCCTCGGTGACAAGCTGCCCAACGGCCTGCTCATCGTGCTCATCGTGATCGCCGGCATCCTTGCGGGCGCGGTCTGGGCCGTCATCCCCGCCATCTTCAAGGCCAAGTGGAACACGAACGAGACGCTCTTCACCCTCATGATGAACTACGTTGCCACGCAGCTCGTGGCCTATTTCATCATCGTCTGGGAGTCGCCGAAGGGCTCGGGCAAGGTCGGCATCATCAACCAGAGCACCGAGGCCGGCTGGCTGCCGCAGATCGGCGGCTACAAGTACCTGCTGACGATTCTCGTCGTCGCGGTGCTGACCGTGCTCGTCTACATCTACCTCAACTACAGCAAGCACGGCTATGAGATCTCCGTCGTCGGCGAGAGCGAGCGCACCGCCCGCTACGTCGGCATCAAGGTCGGCAAGGTCATCGTGCGCACGATGCTGCTGTCCGGCGCGCTGTGCGGCATCGCGGGCGTGCTGCTCGTGTCCGGCACGGATCACACGATCACGACCACCATCGCCGGCGGGCAGGGCTTCACGGCCGTCATGGTCTCGTGGCTGGCAAAGTTCAACCCCATCAGTATGATCCTCACGAGCTTCCTGCTCGTGTTCCTCGACCGCGGCGCGGGCGAGATCTCGACCGCGTTCGGCCTCAACCAGTCGTTCGCTGATATCCTCAGCGGCATCATCATTTTCTTCATCATCGGCTGTGAGTTTTTCATCACCTACCGGCTGAGCTTCCGCAAGCCGGCAAAGAAGGAGGCGGCGGAGCATGTTTGATTTTGTGTCCTTTATCCCCCGCGCCATCGTACAGGGTATCCCGCTGCTGTTCGGCAGCACCGGCGAAACGCTCACCGAAAAGTCCGGCAACCTGAACCTCGGCATCGCGGGCATCATGTATGTCGGCGGCATCAGCGGCGTCATCGGTGCGTTCCTGTATGAGCAGGCGGCCGGCGGAGCCGCCGGGATGAACGGCTTTCTCGCCATCATGATCCCGCTGCTGTCGTGCCTGCTCGGCTCGCTGCTCATGGGACTGCTGTACTGCTTTCTCACCGTCACGCTGCGCGCCAACCAGAACGTCACCGGCCTTGCCATGACGACGTTCGGCGTCGGCTTCGGCAACTTCATGGGCGGCTCGCTCATCAAGCTCACCGGCAGCGAGGTGCCGTCCATCGCGCTCTCGGCCACGAACAGCTACTTTTCCAAGTCGCTGCCGTTTGCCGATAAGCTCGGCTGGTTCGGCCAGATCTTCCTGTCCTACGGCTTTCTCGCTTACCTCGCCGTGGCCATCGCGCTCATCGCGGCCTACGTGCTCAAGCACACGCGCGTGGGTCTGCACCTGCGCTCCGTCGGCGAAAATCCGCAGACGGCCGACGCCGCCGGCATCGACGTCAATAAGTATAAGTATGTCGCCACCTGCGTCGGCAGCATGATTGCCGGCCTCGGCGGATTGTACTACGTCATGGACTACGCCTGCGGCGTCTGGTCCAACGACGCCTTCGGCGACCGCGGCTGGCTCGCCATCGCGCTCGTCATCTTCACGGTCTGGAAGCCAAACATCGGCGTGCTCGCGTCGTTCCTCTTCGGCGGCCTGTACATCCTGCACATCTTCCTGCCGAGCGGCACGAACCTCGCCGTCAAGGAACTGTACAAGATGATCCCCTATGTTGTCACGATCATCGTGCTCATCATCACGAGCGTGCGCTCCAAGCGCGAAAATCAGCCCCCCGCAAGTCTCGGCCTGCCGTATTTCCGAGAAGAACGGTAAGTACGGGCGCAGCGGAAACAGAGAGATCAAAAAACAGGAGAGCAGACCGCTCTCCTGTTTTTTTCATGCCTGCTGCCTGCGCGTTTCGCTGCGCAGAGGATGCGGCGTTTGCCGCCGGGCTCATGTGTTTCTTTCCAGCTCCGCCTCGATCTCCGCCAGCACCGCGCTTGGCCGCATATGCAGCGCCTCGCCGATGCGGTAAAAGGTCTCCAGCGTCGGTTTGCGTTCCCCGCGCTCAATGGCACTCAAATGCGTCCTGCCGATCCCGGCGAGACCGCTCACGATCTCCTGCGACAGCCCGCGTTCCTCCCGCAGCCGCCTGCGAAGAAAGGTCAGATCCATACCAACACGGCCGATGAGCTGTGGGTCGATATCGAAAAGATCTCCGACAAGCAGTATGCGGACTATGTGCAGGCGTGTCAGACGGTTGGGTTCACGGCGGATGCGGAGTCCAATTCCTCGCCGTTCAGCGCTTACAACGCCTATGTCAGCGCCTGCCGGGATAAGGGCTTTACGGTCGACTACAATAAGGGCGACAACTATTATCGTGCCAATAACGACGCGGGGTGGCATGTCTCGATCGATTATGTGGGCAACCAGATCATGAGCATTCGTATAGACGCGCCGGACACGAGCTCGGGCAGCACGACTTCCGAGCCGTCGCCGGATTCCTCCACGCCATCCGCAACGGCGCAAAACGATGGCAAGCTCGTCAACGGCATGCGCAAGGATTTCAAAGAAGCCATGGACAGCTATGAGGCCTTTATGAACGAATATGTCGCGTTCATGAAAAAATACAACGCGAATCCGAACGATCCCACGCTGATGGCGGATTACGCACGCTACATGAGCAAGTATGCGGATGCGTGCGAGAAATTTAATAAGAGGGAAAGCGCGGACATGAACGACGCAGAGACCGCGTACTACATCGACGTGCAGGCGCGTGTCAGCAAAAAGCTGCTGGAAGCGGCGGGCTGACGGACAGCGCGGGCGCACCGTCCAAAGCGAAAAAATCCCCCGGAACGGATGTTCCGGGGGATTTTTGCACAGGGAGCGGTCATCCCTGTTTGCCGTTTGCGCCGGCGCAGGCGGGCTCGGCCTTGCCCGCTTTCTCCTTGCGGTGCGGCAGCACGGCAGCCACGGCGCCGAAGAGCACCGACGGCAGCACCCACGCGAAGCCCAGCTCAAACAGCGGCAGCTTGTGCAGGAACGCGAGCGGCACACCATAGCCGTCGAGCGTGCACAGCACGCTCATGAGCAGCGCGCCGATGACCGCGCCGCGACTGATGCGGTCGGGCAGCCGCGGCACGACAAGCGAAATGAAAATGAGGACGAGGGTAGGCGGATAGACGACATCCAGCACCGGTGCGGCGATGGCCACGATGCGGTCGAGACCGAGGTTCGACACGACGGCGCTGAACACGCAGATGACGATGACAAACACTTTGTACGGCACCTTGCCGCGGCAGAGCTTGGCAAAATACGCGGCGGCGGAGCTGGTGAGCGCCACGGCCGTCGTGACGCACGCGAGGCCGACGACGATGCCGAAGATGATCATGCCGGTCTTGCCCATGAGGGCCTCAACGATGGCCATGACGAGCTGCGCGCGGCCGATCTCGTTGGTATACTGCGCGGAAACGGTGGCGCCGAGATAGGCAAGGCCCATATAGACCGCCAGCAGCAGCACGCACGCGAGGATGGACGACCCGCTCATGATGCGGAATTTCTTGCCGGACTCAGTATAGCCCTTGTCTACCACGCTCTGCAGCACGAGAATGCCGAACGGCAGCGCGGCGAGCGCGTCCATGGTCTGGTAGCCGGCCTTAACGCCGGTGACGACGGCGCTGTCGATCTGCGCCTCGGGCGCAATCGTGCCGAGCGGCGTGACGATGCCTTTGATGATGATGGCCGCAAGACCGGCGAGCAGCAGCGGCGTGAGCACCTTGCCCACGATGTCCACCACGGCGGACTCGCGGATGCACAGTGCGAGGATGAGCGCGAAAAACAGCACCGAGAACACCACGGCGGACACGCCGGGCAGGTTCGGGGCGATGGCCATTTCAAACGTGCTGGCCGACGTGCGCGGGATGGCGACCATGGGGCCGACGCACAGAATGATCGCGCACATGAGGATCTCCGACGGCACGCGGCCGACGCGCTGGAGCACGGCCTCACTGCTGCCGACACGCAGCAGCGCGAACATGGCGGCGAGCGCAAGCCCGATGTCCGCGATAAAATACGCGCTGAATCCGGCCAGCCACTGCGGGCCGGACTCCATGCCCAGGTACGGCGGGAAGATCACATTCCCGGCGCCGAAGAACATGGAAAACAGTGCGAAACCGACAACGATGATGTCGCGTGCCGCCCGATTTTTCGTCTCTTTCATGTTTTCTCTCCTTTTGCCGTCCGGGCGCGGACGACAGCTTTCAATTTCCAAATATAGCGTATCATTCTTTTTGATAAATGAGAAACGAGAGTTGTTCATGGGGATATGAAAAAAGCAAATGACATGGGTCAGAAAATTTTATTGGTTGAGTTGAACAAATTCGTGGTATTATGAAAAAAGAATGATAAAAAGGAGGCAGTATATGGACGACGGAAAACTGCGGGCACTGCTTACGGCGGTGGAATGCGGCAGCTTCAGCAAGGCGGCGGCCCAGCTTGGCTACACGCAGTCCGCCATGACGCACCTGGTCAACAAACTGGAGGCTGAAGTCGGCTGTACGCTGCTCGAGCGCGACAGTCAGGGCATCCGCCTGACGGACGCGGGCAAGCAGCTGCTGCCTTATATTCAAAATGTGATCTGCGCGTGCGACACGCTCCTGCAGGAGGCCGCCGAGCAGAATGACCCGCGCACGCGCACGCTGCGCATCGGCTGCTTTGCGAGCATTGCCCGCGCGCGTCTGCCGGAGCTGCTGCGCGCCTTCCGCGAGCTGCACCCGGAAATTAAAATGGACGTGCTCGTGCGCGGTGATGAGCTGCCTGCCGCGCTCGCAAGCGGGGAGATCCAGCTCGCCCTCGTGGACGAGGCGCGCGCGCAGGGCTTTGACTTTCTGCCGCTGGCGGACACGCCGCTCGTGGCCGTCGTGCCGCCGGACTTCCCGTGGGAGGGGGAGACCATCCCGCTCGAGCGGCTGCTGCGCGAGCCGTTTCTCTCGAGCCCGGACCAGTACATCGAGCCGTTTCTCCCGCCGGACACCCCGCGGCTGGAGGTCACGGCGTCGGACGACGGGGCGATCCTGTCCATGGTCGCCGGCGGCCTCGGCGTGTCGGTGCTGTCGTCGTTTTCCCTCGTCGGGTACGAGGGGCAGGTGCGGGTGCTCCAGCTGGAGAAACCCATCGCGCTGCGGCTCGGCGCGGCGGTCAAGTCCGTGAACACCATCGGCACGTCGGCGCGAATGTTCCTGACGTTCCTGCGCGAATACTACGGCAAAGACGATACGCAGTGACGCGGTAAGACGCGGTAATGAAATAGCAAGAGCGGCCCGCACCGGATGGTGCGGGCCGCTTGCGCTGTGGAAATGGGAACATGATGCGTGAAACGATGCAGGTGCGCTCGGGCTCAGTCCGAGAGTTTGCGCACGGCCTCGTGCGCGTCGCCGACGGCAAAGAGGATCTTGCGCGGCTGCTGCGCGTCGCCGAGGACCGTCACAGGGGCGACGGCTTCAAACGCGGCCGCGGCCTGCGCCGTCGGGGCAAAGCCCAGCGCCAGCAGCACCGTGTCGCACGCGATCTGCTGCTGCTCGTGCGCGTGCTCGACCGTGACGCTGCACGTGAACGCATCGCCGTCGATGCGCACGAGCTTCGTCGCGGGGCGGAAATCCACGTTCGAGCGCGCCATGTAGTCGCGCATGAGCATGTCGTTCATCTTGAAGCCCGGCTCCGACGGGATGGTCTTGGCCATGTCGATGCACGTCACGTGCTTGCCCCACATGTCCATCTGCAGCGCCGTCTCGACGCCGACGAGTCCGCCGCCGATCACGACGACGTGCTCGCCCACATCACAGCAGTCGCACAGGGCCTCGGTCGCAAGGTACACCTTCGGGCAGTCGAGTCCCGGGATGGCCTTCGGCGCGATGGGCCGGCCGCCTGCCGCCCAGAGGATGTGGTCAGGCGCATAGGCCGCGGCGAGCTCCGGCGTCGCCGTGGTGTAAAAGCGCACGGGGATGTCGTGCACGAGCAGCTCGCGCTCGAAGTAGCGGATCATGCGGTGCATGTCGCGCTTGAAAAACGGCTTGCAGGCGCACAGAGCGTTGCCACCGATGTGGCCGCCCGCCTCCCAGATCTCGACCGAATGGCCGGCCTGTTTGGCATAGAGCGCCGCCATGCAGCCGGCAGGGCCGGCGCCGACGACGAGGATCTTTTTCGGGTGGGCAGCCGGCGGAATGTCGATGCTGCCGTCCTCGTGGCCGCAGCGCGGGTTAAGCGCGCAGGTCGCCGTCTCGCCGTTGTAGACGCGGGCGATGCAGCCCTCGTTGCAGGAGATGCACGGGCGGATCGTGTCCGGCCGGCCGGCCAGCACCTTGTTCGGCAGGTCGGGGTCGGCGAGCAGGCCGCGGCCGATGACCGCGATGTCGCACACGCCGTCGCGCAGGGCAGCCTCCGCCTTGTCCACGTCGCCGAAGCGGCCGTGCGTCATGACCGGCACATCGACCACGCTGCGGATGATCTTGGCCGAGCGCGACTGCAGCGTCATCTGCTGCATGCCGGCGGGCGGCATGGCGTTGGGCCAGTTTTCATGGCAGCCGGCGTCCACGTGCAGTGCGTCCGCTCCGGCGGCGACGATCAGCTTTGCCAGCTCGATGCCCTCGTCGATGGCACGGTAGCCCTCGCCGTCCATGTAGTGGTCCGGCGTGAACTTGACGATGACGGGGAAGTCCGCACCGCCCTCTTCCTTGCAGATGGCGATGAGCTCGGTGAGAAAGCGCGCGCGGTTTTCCAGACTGCCGCCGTAGGCGTCGGTGCGCGTGTTCCAGCGCCGGGTCAGAAACTGGTCGGTCAGATATCCGCCGTAGGCGTGGATGCCCACACAGTCGGCCCCGCTGCGCAGCGCGATCTGCACGCTGCGGCGGAAATCTTCCTCCAGCTCGTGGATCTCATCGATCGTCAGCGCGTGGCAGCGCATACGCGGCACGTGCATCCACGGGCAGGCGGACGCGCTGATGGGCACTTTGTAGCGCACGGATGGCCCGCCGATGCGCCCGTCGCCGGGCTGGATCTGCGCGGCGAGCTTGCAGTCGCAGGCATGGCAGCGCTCGGCCAGGGCGTGGAACAGCGGCGCGGTCTCGTCGTTGAGGTAGATGGAGTGCTCGCCGGACTCGAACGCGAGCGAGGCGCGGATGTTGCAGAACACCATGGCCGCGCCGCCCTCGGCGCGCGCGGCAAAGTACGCCACCGAGGCGGGGCTCAGGTTGCCGACCGTGACGCCCATCGGCGCCATGACCATGCGGTTTTTAAGTTCCATGCGGCCGATTCGGATCGGCCGGGACAGAATAGAAGGCATAATTACATCTTACTCCTTGGATCACTTCTGCACGGCCCAGCCGCCGTCGACCGGCAGGCAGACGCCGTTGATGTACTTGGCCTCGTCCGAGCACAGGTACACGACCGCCCAGGCCGCGTCCTCCGGCATGCCGACATAGGGCATCGGCGTCGTGGCCTCGAAGTGCTCGCGGTACATATCCCAGACCTTCTCCTGCTTGGGCACCCAGACGTAGTTCGGGGCGAGGCAGTTGAAGCGGATGCCGTACTTCTTGCTGACCTGGTTGACCATGTTCTGCGTGGCCAGCTTGATGCACGCCTTCGAGAACGGATAGCCCTGCACGGCCGAGCCGTTGTAGGCCAGCGCCGTCGAGGACGAGAAGTTCAGGAAGCTGCCGCGGATCTTCTTTTTCATCATGTAGCGCAGCACCGTCTGGTAAGAATAGAGCATGGAGTCGATGTTCACGCGCATGACGTCCTCGATCATCTCGGACGTGATGTGCGCCCAGTCGTGCGTCGGGGGCGAGAACGCGGCCGCGCCGTTGACGACCGTGTCGATGCGGCCGTACTTTGCGTCGGCCAGCTTCTTGAGCTGCACCCAGGTGTCGCGCTGCGCCACGTCGGCCACGACCGCGATGCTCTCGCCGCCGTTGGCGTTGATCTCGGCGCTGAACTGCTCGACCTGCGGGTCGATATCGACCATGACGACCTTCGCGCCCTCCTGGCAGAAGAGCTCGGACGCCTTGTGGCAGATGCCGCCGGCAGCGCCCGTGATGATGGCCACTTTTCCTTTGAGTCTATCCATTATTTTGTCCTCCTCAGTTTGCCGTCGAGCAGACGGTAGGTCAGGCGCAGCGTCTGGATGCGCCAGCGATCGTCGTCACATTTGACCAGGTCGTCCACATACAGGCCGTAGCCGGAGTAGGTCTGGCCGTTGTCCTTATAGGTGTGGTAGTCATGCATTTTGGTCAGCAGCTGCGCGCTGCGCGGACCGGTGAAGTGCACGATCTGGTTGTAGCCGAAGTGCATCGGCACCATGTCGTCGCCGCAGGTGCTGCGGTTCTGGGCCACCTGCGCGTCACGGTCGCGGAAGCCGGGGCGGCCGCTCCAGAAAGTGCGGAAGCCCGTCTCCGTGAACACGTCCGGCATGAGGTCGAACTCCTGGTTGTCAATGCACCAGAAATAGCGGTTCTTGGCCGCGAGGATCGCGGGGATCTCCGCGAGCTGCTCCGGTGTGTAGGGCAGGCCCGCGTCGGCGATGATCGCGCGCGCCAGCTCTTTGATCTTGCGATCGGCATCGATGGTCAAGTGCAGTCCCTCCTTTGAAGCTGTCATGCTTGGGCTGATTCGTTGTCCGTTCCGGCAGGCAGCCGGCGCCGCGCGGCGCTGACTCGGGAAACGCCTCCGGAGATCGTCAATATCTTATCACACGTTTTTCGCCCTGCACAGTGCATCCGCTGGATGCAGATTGCTTTTCGTGCATAAAAATTGCCCCAACTTGACCAAACGCTTTTGCGCGGTCATATTGAAAAAATCACGCAGCCGCGCGATTTTTTGCATCCGGACTTGCCAGCACGGCGCGCAGCGCGTATACTGGATGGGAAAGATGCGTGACTTTTTCGTCACTGAGTCAAGAAATGCGCACGCGAGGAGGCGAGGATATGACGTTCGGGCGCACCCTTCAGGAGCTGACACGGCTGTGCGGTGTCAAGCGCTGCAACCTTGCCGACGCGCTCGGCTATGACCCGTCGTACATCAGCCGGTGGATCAACGGCGTCAAGCACCCGTCGCTGCGCAGCAACGATGCGCTGCCCGCGCAGATCGCCGCCTATCTGACCGCCAACGCCGCGCCGGATGTGCGCGCGCGCATTGCCGGGCAGTTTGACCTGCGCTGTGATGCGGCCGACGATGCCGGCTTTTCGGCGGCGCTGGCGTCCCTGCTGGCGGATACGATCGCGGCCGACCGGGCGGCCGGCCCCGAGCGGCCGCAGCCGACCGGCGCGGAAAATGCCGGCCTGAGCCCGGTCAAGGACATCGCGCTCTTCCCCGAGGGCATCTTCATGGCCTTGCAGCAGGCGCCATCCTCGGCGCGGCTGGACATGATCTGCACGATGCCGATCCACATTCAGTTCAAGAACAACGACGCCTTTTTCCGCCGCGTGCGCGGCATCCTCTCGGCGGGCACGGCGCTGCGCGTGGTGCAGTTCGTGGACATGGAGGATGTCTCCGCGCGCACGGACAGCTTCTGCCGCTCGCTCTGCTATCTGCTGGGGCTGGGGAAGCAGATCCGGTACGAATTTTACGAATTTCGCGCCAGCCGCACAGGGTATGTCTACCTCATCCGCGACGCGCTCATGCTGCAGTACCTGCGCGAGCCGTTCTCGCGCGAGGTATACCTGCTCGAGACGGCGGACCCCGCGCTCGTCGGGCGCTACTGCGCTGCGGCCGATGCCTACATCCGCGACCGGCTGCCGCTCGCGCAGGCACCGAACCTGCAGCAGCTTCGCCGCCAGCAGTATTTCCTCGATTACTTCACCCAGCCGCACGGCCGATGCCTGCTGCGGCATATGCAGCCGTTTTTCCTGCCGGAGCCGCTGCGGGAGCGGTTTCTGTCCCGGCATCCCGAGCTGCGGCAGGAGCTGCAGCTGTTTCTCGGCAGCGCGGAGTTTTTCGAGACGATCTTCCTCTACCAGCTCGCGCTCGTGGACTATATTTATACCGGGCGGCTGCACTTTCTCGGCACGGTCATCGACGTGCCGCCCGAGGCGCGGCGCGAGCATCTGCGCAGCATGATCGAGCAGCTGCGCCGGACGCCGGAGCGGCTGTGCATCCTGTGCACGCAAAACCGCGTCTGCAATTACGACGACCTGTCGGTGTCCGTGTTCGTCAACCAGCACGCCGCCTTCGTGCTCGACGGCGCATCCGGCGGCGCGCAGCCGGCCTACACCGTCAGCTCCGGCGCGATGGTGCACCAGTTCAATGTCTGGATGGATCATTTCCGCAAGCTCCCGGCCGCGCAGCGGCTGACCGGGCAGGACGCCATCGACTACCTCACCCGCTGTATGCGCCTATTGTGAGCCGCGGCGTACCGATCGACAAGGAGGAAGCACCATGCGCAACACCACACTCTGCTATATCGAGCGCGGGGAGCAGTATCTCATGCTGCACCGCGTGAAGAAGGAACACGACCTCAACCACGACAAATGGGTCGGCATCGGCGGCAAGTTCGAGCGTGACGAGACGCCGGACGAGTGCCTCCTGCGCGAGGCGCAGGAGGAGACCGGCCTGACGCTGACCGACTGGCGCTGCCGCGGCGTGGTGACGTTTTTGTCCGACGAGTGGGAGGGGGAATACATGTACCTCTTCACGGCGACGGGCTTCACCGGCACGCTGCGCGAATGCGACGAGGGGGATCTCGAGTGGGTGGACAAGGCTGCCGTGCCGTCGCTGCCGTTGTGGGCGGGCGACAAAATTTTCTTCCGCCTGCTGGCGGAGGACGCGCCGTTCTTCCTGCTCAAGCTGCGCTATCGGGGCGACACGCTCGTCGAGGCCGTGCTCAACGGTGCGCCGGTCGCGCTTTGAAAAGCCAATTCATGACAGTGGGGGAACCATATATGAGACGCAAAAAACAGATCCAGGCCATGCAGCAGGAGCTCGCGCTCCTGCGCCAGACCATCGACAGCGGCAAGGAGCTGGCCGCGCTGGCCACAAACACCGCGCAGCAGCTCAAAAAGCAGAGCATCAAGACCGTTGCCGTGCAGCTGATGCGCTCGCCGCGCTTCCGCCGCACCGCGCTCATCGTGGGCGGGGCCGCCGCCGTCGGCACGATCGGCGCTGTCGCCGCGCGCTACCGGTTTTACCAGACCATCGTCGCGCAGGAAGTGGAAAAGGCGCTCAAGCCCGTGCATGCCCAGCTCGACGACCTGCAGGCGACCGTAGACGCTATGGCCGAGGCCGAGGGCATCGAGCCGGAAAAGACCCGCAAGGGGAAAAAGCACCGCCGCTGACGAGCGCAGCGAGCAGGCAAAATTCAAGCGAGCAGCACGGGCGCAGCACGTACTGCGCTGCAAGCTTGGCGCCGACACGAAGTGTTGGCTGCCGTTGGGGGCAAATTTTGCGGTATAAAAGGAAACGCGAGAAACTTTCCCCGCCTTTCACGTTTTGCCTGTCCCAATCCTTGTGATGATTTGTTTGCCGTAGTTTGGGCTCGCTGTATTGCCAGAGGCTTTCCCGATCGCATAGCCATAGGGCTTCATAAAAGGATGGAAGCTGCGGAAGAGCTGACCAATGACGGGTTCCAGATATGCTTTGATTTCCTGCACAGCACGCTTTTCGAGCGGTATGTTCAGAATGTCATATACGCATCCATCCTCTGCTGCTTTTTGCGCAGGAAAGATCCCGGAACGTTATGCCGGCAGCTGTGCGCGCGGTCTGCGGGGAACCCGCGTTGGGCGGTCGACGCGGAATTAGAATTGCGGCCTTCTTCATCGTCTCCGCTGCATCGAATGTCCTGTATGCAGACAAGCGCTATTCCGCTGCAGCGGAATAGCGCTTGTTTATTTTTCTATGCTGCGGGACGGGACCCGTGTATCTTATTTTGCGTTGTTGTACACGTCCATATCCATGCGGTCAAGGCTTCTGGCCACGACCGTGGTGCCGACCAGATCGCCGACGTTATTGAGCGTCGTGTGCGCCGGGTCGATCACAGGCCAGATCGCCGCAAGAATGGGGATCAGAGTCAGCGGCATACCAAGTGCCTCCAGCAGCACGCCGGACATCACGACGCCCGCGCCCTTGACGCCAGCTGCGCCGATGGACAGGATCAGGCCGAAGAAGACGAACTGGAGCACGCTCGAAAACGTAACGGGGAAGCCGTAAAGATTCGATGCAAAGACACAGCACAGGCCGATGAACACCGCGAAGCCGGTCATACCGGCCGTGTTGCCCAGAGGCAGGGTGAAGCCGTAGATGTTCTCGGGAATGCCGAGATCCTCTTCGCTGATTTTGATGGACACCGGGAGGGTGGCTGCGGAGGAAGAGGTCGAGACCGCAACGAGGATCGCGGGAGCGATCTTGCGCATAAAGCCAAACGGAGGCAGCTTGGCAAGCAGCTTGATGATCAGCGGGTAAACCAGAATCAGAATGAGGAGGCAGATCACGTTGTCGGTAATCAGGAACACGAGAACTTCCTTCATCATCGCGCCGCTGATGGTGGAGACCATTGTCGCAATCAGGGAAAGGATGCCGAACGGAGAGAACTCAATGACATACTCCGTGATCTTGAGCATGACCTCGCTGCCTTCGTCGATGAACCGAATGACTGTTTTTGCCTTATCGCCCAGAGCGAGCAGCGCAACGCCCAAAAACAGGCAGAACACGATGATCTGCAGCATGTTGGCATTGGCCATGGACTCCACAATGTTCGTGGGGAACCAGCTGATGACGTTGTCAATGAAGCTGTAAGACTGTGCCTCTGCCGCCTCGGCGGCGGCGAGGAATTCGGTCGTTCCGCGGCCGGGCTGAACGATCAGGCCGCCGATCACGCCGCAGATGGCGGCAATCACCGCGGAGGCCATGATCCACAGAACATAGCGGATGCCAACCGTGCGGAGCTGTTTGACATCGCCCATCTTGCACACACCACTGGTAATGCTGAAGAACACCAGCGGTACGATGAGCATTTTCAGCATACGGAGGAAAATGTCGCCGAGCGGCGAGATGACCTCCGCGGCCTTCGGGGACACAAGACCGATGATCAGACCGATCACAACGCCGATCAGAATCTTTTTCCAAAGTGCTACCTTTTTCCATTTACTCATAAGATTACGCCCTCCTTCTGTTTATATCTTTTTTCCTTATTCCTTCACGGTAGCTGCAATCTCGGCGGTAACGCGCAGGAAGTCGTCGATATCCTGCGTGCTGTGGCAGTGCAGCGGGGAGACGCGGATCGCGCCGGTCAGGCCGAGAGATTCCACGATGCGCTTGGAATACAGGCTCGTATTCACGCGCTCAAAGACTGTGATGCCGCGTTTGTAATACTCCGCCGTCAGCTGTGTGAAGTCGATGCCGTTGATGCCGATGGCGCTGATAAGGTCGCGGTCCACGGTGTCCGCAGAATCGAGGAACACCTGCACACCGGGAATATGGCGCAGGCCGGGAACCTCGTCGGTTCCCTCCATCATGTGGATCAGCAGGGAGTGCTCCTGCAGGTGGATGCGCGTCATACCGGTAACGAACTGCTCGCGGCGATCGTCCGAATCGGTGAAGTGTTTGCCGATCCAGCAGACGTAATCGACGACCGCCGTGATCGCTGCATAGTTGGGATGCGGGAAGGTGCCGAGCTCCCACTCTTTTTCCGGCTTTGCGAGCAGTTTGTGGTGCGTCATTTTCGCAACACGGTCGGACACGTAGCCATAACCGCAGCCGCGGATGCCGAACATCTTATAGGGGGCAAAGGTCACGCCGTCGAGGCCGCACTGTTCCACATCCAGCACGCCGTGAGGTGCATGCTGCACGGCATCGGAAAGGATATAAATATCCGGATTGATCTTGCGCGCTTCCCGAACGATGGTCTCGATATCGAAAATATAGCCCGAGATGTTGGAGGCGCTCATCACGCTCAGCAGCAGCGTGTCCTTATCGATCTTGCTGAGGATCTCATCGAGATCGACGCCGCCGGTCTTGGGGTTCGCCATCGCCACGCGGAATTCCCGGTTGGTCAGCCCGCAGTAAAGCTCCACAGAGTCATAAGCCGATGGATGCTCAATGGATGTTACGACTGCGTTGGTGCCCCATTTTTCATTGCGCATAATGGTGCTCACGATCTGGAACATCACCTGAGAGGACGTCAGCTCCGTCACCAGTGCGCCGGACTTTGCGCCGAAGATCACCTGCATGATATCGCGCATGCCGTCCGCTTTGACCTGCTTGAGCATCATGGAGGTGTCGTGGATACGTTCGGGGCAGTCGGGGATTTTTTCCAGCCGCGCTTTTTCCTCGACAGCGGCCTTCAGGCGCAGAGAACCGCCGGAATTTTCAAAAAACTGGCGCTTTCTGCCGAGATAATCCTCGTGCACGTAGTAGAACTTGTCCTGGATCTCCTTCAAAAAAGCATCGTCGAACAAAATTTTCTCGTCTGTAATCATGATAAACCTCCTCACTTTCTGTTCTGACTTATGCTATCAATTTTTTCGAATCAAACATTTATTTAATTTGATTATAGAAAAAATACACTTTTCTGTCCAAGACAAAAAAGTGTATTTTCTTATAGCCAAAATCGTATGGCAAATTATTCTATTTTCTGCACGCCGACGACCATGTCGCGGATAAACGCAAGCAGCGTTTCCTCCACCTTGGACCTGCCGGCCGCACGGTAGTAAAGGAAAATGTCCCGCACGTTCAGCGGGTCGGCGATCCTGAAATAGCACAGTTTGCCCGATGCCTCGAGCGACAGGGCGGAAATGCGGATAAAGGCGGCGCCATTGCCCGCGGCTGCGAGATGATACGTGGTCATGGAAGAATCCACCTGCATGATGATGTTCGGCGTAAAACCGGCATTTTTGCAGATCTGGATCCCACGGGAATAGCTGTCATTTCCCTCCCGAAGAAAGACGAAGGGCACATCCCGGAACAGGCCCACATCGATCGGCTCCGCCTCGTAAATACTGTGCACACCGTTGCTCATATCACCCGGGCGGAAGCAGCAGCTGCGCAGATGCGCATTGGTCACAAAGGTGGTGGGCACAGTCAGGATCAATTCCTCCGAGCCAAACTTCAGCGAGGTGATGCCATCCGTCTCGATCTTGTCGACCTCAAAGGCAAAGTCGATTTTTTTCTGGAGGATCTGACTGGCCAGTTCGTCGTTGCGCAGTTCCTGCCAGCCGATATGAATGTCGGGGTATTCGCTTTGAAACTGCCGGATGATCCCCGAGAGCATATTGGCACAGAAAAAGCTCGCGCCGCCAAACATCACACTGCCGTTGAGCCCCTTGGAGCACTCACGGAAATGCTGCCGCATGTCGGCGTCCAGCCTCAGGATCTTCTTTGCCGCGGAGATATAATATTCTCCTTCCGGCGTCAGCGAGATCGGCGTTGTGGTTCGGTCAAAAATGGTGATATCATAATCGCTCTCCACTTTCTTCACCATGGCGCTGAGCGACGGCTGCGAGACGAACAGCCGCTTAGCCGCCTTGG
>OIXA01000455.1_pt1 | contig 59448 bp, 47 predicted proteins | sample 1587721 | NCBI WGS metagenome assembly OIXA01 (sample SAMEA3888900, study PRJEB22519) | human gut metagenome | biome: human gut; feature: human-associated habitat; material: faeces | place: Denmark | collected 2013
TGAACGACTTTGCGAAGCAACCGGAGTGAAGATAAAGCCTGGCCCGCCCGCGAAGCGCCACAAAGACCGCAGGGACGGGAGCAGCTATACTACTCTCAGTAGTTAAGGGTCGCGGATCCGCCGCGTCACCGCTCTCAACAGGAGGTCTTTGTTTATGGCAGATCAAAAGCCGGTTGTCGGGATCATCATGGGCTCCAAGTCCGATCTGGGTGTTATGGAAGGCTGCACCGTCGAGCTCGAGGCGCTGGGCGTGCCCTATGAGCTTGTCATTGCGAGCGCACACCGCACACCGGCGAAGGTCCACGAGTGGGCTTCGACTGCTGCCGATCGCGGCATCAAAGTGATTATCGCTGCCGCCGGCAAGGCCGCTCACCTGGGTGGTGTCGTGGCTGCCTTTACGCCGCTGCCGGTCATCGGCGTGCCTATGAAGACGAGTGACCTGGGCGGCATGGATTCGCTGCTGTCGATGGTGCAGATGCCTTCGGGCGTGCCCGTGGCCTGCGTTGCCATCAACGGCGCCAAGAACGCCGCCATCTACGCCACGCAGATTCTGGGCGCTTGCGACCCCGAGTACCGCAAGGTTATCGAGAAGATGAAGCAGGAGATGGCCGACGCCTAGGCGTTCCGCCGTTTCACCGCAGTATAAGGAGAGCCATGTCCGACTATCAGGGAAAACGATTCAAGGCTTCTCAGATTCCCGATCCGTCGAAGCCGGGTGCTGCCCATGCGGCACAGCAGGGTCGGACATCCTCTCCTCAGCAGCCGCGCGCGCCGCGCCCCGTGACGCCGGCGACGCATCGTCGACAGGACGCGCCAGCCGCATATCGACCTTCATCTTATAGCAACGCTAAGAAGCCGCCCCGGTCTTCATCGCATGCCGCGCCGTCGGATTACACCGAGCCGCCGCGCAAAAAGCGCCGCTCCATTATTCCCATTCTGCTCATCATCATCGGCATCGGCCTGATTGTCGCCGCCGCTGCCATCTTTATCAACGCGCAGATTGGCTATAAGCAGGCAAGCGATTCGTACCAGAAAATCGAGAAGCAATATGTAAGCGATAAGGACGCCAGCGGCGTGCCGATTATTGACTTCGATGCACTTGCTCAGACAAACTCCGAGATTGTGGGTTGGATTTACGCGCCGGGAACCAACATCAACTATCCCGTGGTGCAGACCAATAACAACTCCAAATACCTCAACACGCTGTTTGACGGTACGTCCAATGCATCGGGTGCGATCTTCTTGGACAGCGACGATACCGCGCCAGGAATGGTTGACCAGCAGACTACGATCTATGGTCACCACATGAACGACGGATCGATGTTCAATGTGATCTCGGACACGACCGATCAGGCGACGTTCGACAGCATAGAGTACGTGTATTACATCACGCGCGACGCCACCTATAAACTGCGACCACTGGCGACCAAAGTTGTCGAGGACACGTATGCCAAGGCGCGCACGCCCAATTTTGAGGGCGATGACGGGCTCAAGAACTACCTGTCCGAGATGCTCGACGGTGCCTCTGCCGTGGCGAGCGATGCCACCGATTGTGCCGCTTCGGCAACCAAGGTCGTGACGCTTGTGACCTGTCGTTCGTTATCGCTGAGCAACACGCGTGCTGTCATGGTGCTCACGCCGGTCGAGGAATAGATTATCCAGGGGTAGCTAAAACCCGTCCCAAATTGGCTACTCGCTGACAGTAGAGGGAGAAACGATGCTTGAAAATGGCAAATTGATGCCTTCGGTTGATGCTTGGCTGCGTGAGGCCAAGGCCGATTCGTCGGCACCTGCGTGCGGTATGTATCTGACACATAACGGTGTGGTGCGCTCGACGCCCAAGGCCGAGGCGCGCGGTGTCGAGACCGATGGCGTGGCGCCGGGCCACAAGGTGGGCGGCATGGTGTTTGGCTACGACGCCAGCAAGGTGCAGGCTGCTATCGAGGCCACGCGCGCGATGCCGGGTATCGGCTATGTACGCGTGTGGCTGGCAAGCGGTGAGCTTGCCGTAGGTGACGACATCATGCTCGTGCTCATCGGCGGGGACATTCGCCCGCACGTGGTCGATGCGCTGCAGGCGCTCGTTGGCACCATCAAGAACGAATGCGTGAGTGAGGTCGAGCGCGAGGCGTAGAGGCTTGCGTCGGTAGAAGGCTCGTTTATAAAAATGCCCGCCGGTACGTGTGATACCGGCGGGCATTTTGCGTTTTGGGCGCGGTGGACGCTACACGCGCGTCGCATCCTTGGGGCTCATGGTCATGCTCTGGAAGCGATTCTCCATAAAGTCATTATCGAAGTACTTGCCGTAGAACTGCGCAACGGGAATATCCGGTTCCGTGCCGTTGACGCGCTGATACCAATAATCGAGCGACTGCAGCGTCATAACGCCATCGACCAGCATAATGATGGTGAAGATGACGGTAGCGGAGTAGCGGCTCTTCCACGGAATCATGTTGATAAGCTTGAGCAGCCTCGGCAGCAGCAGCTTGATCCAGATGAGGCCACCCAGGCCCCACAGGCAGGCGAAGCCCGTGCAGGTACGTCCGCCGGTAAGGACGGCGAGCGGATCGGGCATGCCAAAGAGCTTCATATGCGAGTAGCTCCACGAGACCACGCCAAACGAGGTCTGCATAAACCAGCCCACGAACACCTCAAAGCTTGCACCGAGCAGCGCACTCACCAAAAAGATAATGATGGGGTTCTTTTTATAGAAGCGGTTGAGCACCATGGTCATGAGCACGGCGCCAAATCCGTAGATGGGGCTGAAGGGGCCAAACAGCATGCCGGCGCGGTTCTGGTAGACGCCCGGGTCGTCGACCGTCATGTGCCAGATGTCCTCGGCGATCAGGCCGAGTATGCAGCAGACAAAGAATACCCAGAACAGGTTGAAGTAGTTGAGCTTGATGTAGCCTTCGCCGGTTTCATCGCGCCCGAGCATGCCCTCGGCGGCGGCGTCGCGATCGAGCATTTCCTGCAGGCGGCGCTGCAGCTCGCGCTCTTGGCGCAGCGTGGGGTCGACGGTGGCCGAAAGCGCGACGAGGATGCCGAGCTGGATGGCAGGGCGCAGCAAGAAGGGCCCGATACCCTGGAGCATCACGTCGACCAAAAGCTCGACGACGGTAAACGCGATAAGGATGTAGGACAGGCGAGCGGCGTTGCGGCGCTGGTTCTTGATGAGGTCTAGGCCAAAGATGATCAAGATGACAGCACTGGCAGCCGAGAGCATGATGCCGGCGACGATAAGGCCGACCGCGACGAGCGTGTTGTCGCCGAGCTTGGCGGCGGCGTTGCCGTTGATGAGTGCGGTGATGACCTGCCACATAAAGGCGCCGACCGAAGGGAGCGTACCAACACCGGACAGGATGCACAGGACGGCATACACCTTAATGATGAGGGGGATCTTCTTGACCTCCGTGGCGCTGGGGACGCTGGGGTCGAGTTCGTTTCGATCCATACATAACCTTTCTCGTTTTGCTGTAGGTACAAGGATACGCCGCCGACCTGCTAAAAGACAGGACGAACGTCCCAATTGCAACAATGCAAGCCCCAACGGTGGACGAGACGCGTCGCAACGAAAGCGTGCGGAATCGTCGGCCCCGAGGCGGTTGCCCAATAAAATGTTTGGCTGCAAAACTGATTATAAGCTCGGTGGGCTTTTAAAAAGCGCTGTTCATGCGCGGGAGTGCTTGTCTTGCCGTGCGTATAATAGGGCAGGTAACGCCAAATAACGAGGCTCTGAGGGGATGCCATGTCTCAAGAAACCATCCGCGCGGCCGAGCGTGCCGCGGGACAGGTGAAGACCATGTCGACGTATGATCCGGACTCCGACCAGCTGCATGAGGAATGCGGCATTTTTGGTGTGTGGGCACCCGATCGCGATGTGGCTCGACTGACGTACTTTGGCCTGCGTGCGCTGCAGCACCGTGGCCAGGAATCGGCGGGAATCGCCGTGGGTGACGGCGGCACGGTTATGGTCCGCAAGGATCTGGGCCTGCTCGACCGTGTGTTCTCCAACGCCGACCTGTCGACGCTCTCCGGCCAGCTGGCCGTGGGCCACGTGCGCTATGGCACCGCCGGCGCCAAGAGCTGGGAAGCCTCGCAGCCGCATCTTTCCACCATCAACAGCGTCATTATCGCGCTTGCTCACAACGGCACTCTGGTCAACACCGACGAGCTGCGCCGCCAGCTGATCGAGCTGGGCGTGCCGTTCCTCTCCAATTCGGATTCCGAGGTCGCGACCAAGCTTATCGGCTACTTTACTCAGCGTACAGGCCATCTGCGCGAGGGCATTCGCAAGACCATGGAGCTCGTGCGCGGCGGCTACGCCATGACGCTCATCAACGAGCAGGCGCTCTACGCATTCCGCGATCCGCACGGCATTCGCCCGCTCGTGCTGGGCAAGCTGGTGGACGAGGGCCTGGACCAGGCCGATGCCGCATCCGTTTCGCAGCTGCCGTCGCAGGACGGCGCCGCGACGGTCGACGCCACCACCCGTGTCACCCGCGCCGGCGGCTGGGTCGTCGCCTCCGAGACTTGTGCGCTCGACATTGTGGGCGCCGAGTACGTCCGTGACGTCCGTCCCGGCGAGATCTTGCGCATCAGCGCCGAGGGTCTGGTATCCGAGCAGGGCGTGCCTGCAGCCGAAGAGCCCGCCAACTGCATCTTTGAGCAGGTATACTTTGCCCGCCCCGACTCCATCATGAACGGCAAGAGCGTCTATGCCTGCCGTTACGACATGGGCCGTCAGCTGGCACATGAGGAGCCCGTCGAGGCCGACCTGGTCATCGGCGTGCCCGATTCCGGCCTGCCGCCCGCGGAGGGGTATTCGCACGAGAGCGGTATTCCCTTTGGCGAGGGCCTCATCAAGAACCGTTACGTGGGCCGTACGTTTATCGAGCCTACGCAGGAGTTGCGCGCCATGGGCGTGCGCATGAAGCTCAACCCGCTGCGCGACAACATCGAGGGCAAGCGCCTGGTCGTCATCGACGACTCCATCGTGCGCGGCACCACCATGGTGCAGCTCGTCAAGATGCTGCGCAACGCTGGTGCCAAGGAGATTCACATCCGCATCAACTCGCCCGAGGTCATCTGGCCGTGCTTCTACGGCATCGATACCGACGTGCAGTCGCAGCTTATTAGCGCCAACAAGACGGTCGACGAGATTTGCGAGTACATCGGCGCCGATTCGCTGGCTTTCCTTTCGGTCGAGGGCCTGCTGAAGGTCATGCCCAAGGGCGGCTACTGCGATGCGTGCTTTACCGGCCGCTACCCCGTGGCGATTCCCGAGAGCTTTGGCCGCGATAAGTTTATGGAGGGCTTTAAGCCCCGCAACCTGGATAAGCCGCTGCACTTTGACGACGACGCCGTGGTCGAGAAATACGACGACCGCAGCTGGGAAGAGGAGCACGGCGAGGCCTAAAGCCTGCCATGTAGGGACAGGTTTATTCTGGTAGGTTTTACCTGCTGTTTTGTTGATATGACGGCGTGTGCTGTTATGGCACACGCCGAAATGAACGCAACTATGAGCACCGTTTGGCGCCCGCGCGGCGGACGGTAGTGGGAGAGGAAGGCTCAGATGAGCGACAGCAAGCATGTGACGTATGAGGATGCCGGCGTCGATACCGCTGAGGGCGGCCGCGCCGTCGACGCTATTAAGCAGATGGTCAAGGACACCAATCGCCCCGAGGTTATCGGCGGTATCGGTGGCTTTGGTGGCTTATTCTCGGCCGCCGCGCTTAAGGATATGGAAGACCCGATTCTGATTAGCGGTACCGACGGCGTGGGCACCAAGCTCGTGCTCGCCCAGATCATGGACCGTCACGAGACGGTGGGCCAGGACCTGGTCGCTATGTGCGTCAACGACATTCTGGCTTCGGGCGCCGAGCCGCTGTTTTTCCTGGACTACGTTGCCATCGGTCACATCGAGGCCGAGCACATGGCAAAGATCATCAAGGGCGTGGCCGATGGCTGCAAGCTCGCGGGCTGCGCGCTCGTGGGCGGCGAGATGGCCGAGCACCCCGGCGTCATGGCGCCTGCCGACTACGACCTCGCCGGCTTTACCGTGGGTGTCGTCGATCGTCCCAAGATGCTCGACCCCGCGAACGTCCGCCCCGGCGACGTGATTCTGGGCCTGCCTTCCACCGGTGTGCACTCCAACGGCTACTCGCTCGTGCGTAAGGTCATCGGCGTCGACGGTATTAAGCCGGGCACGCCCGAGGCCGCCGCTAAGGCCGAGGAGCTGAGCCGCCCGCTCGAGGAGCTTGGTGGTGCATCGCTGGCAGACGCTCTGCTGGCCCCCACGCGCATCTACGTCAAGCCGGTTCTTGAGCTGCTCCGCGGCGGCGCTCCGGTGCACGCCATCGCCCACATCACTGGCGGCGGTATTACCGAGAACCTCAACCGCGCGCTCGCCGACGACGTCGACGCCGTGGTCACCCGCAACGGTGCCGAGATGGGTTGGGACGTTCCGCCCGTCATCACCTATGTGTCGCGCCAGGCCGAGCTTGCGCCCAACGAGGCATGCAAGACCTTCAACATGGGCGTTGGCCTGTGCCTGATCGTCGCCCCCGAGGACGAGGCTGCGGTTACCGAGGCCCTGGTCGCGCTGGGCGAGAAGCCGTTCCGCGTGGGCGAGTGCGTCGAGGGTTCCGGTAAGGTCGTGTACTCCGATGAGCGCTAACGAGCAGATGGCTGCCGCCGAGGGCCTGGGCTTTGTGCCCTACACCCGTCCGACCGGCACCGATACGGCCGAGCCGCTCAAGATCGGTGTGCTCATCAGCGGTTCGGGTACCAACCTGCAGGCGCTGATCGATCTGATCGCCGCCGGCAAGCTCAACGCTTCGATTGGGCTTGTGGTGTCGAGCCGTCCTTCGGCTAAGGGTTTGCAGCGCGCTGAGCGCGCGGGCATCCAGACGCTCACGCTGTCTAAGGATGTCTACGCCGACCCCATCGCCGCCGACGAGATCATCGCGCACGAACTGCTCGAACGCGGCTGCGAGTATGTGGTCATGGCCGGCTACATGCGCATGGTGCACACGCCGCTGCTGGCGGCGTTTCCCAACCGCGTGGTCAACTTGCATCCGGCGCTGCTGCCGAGCTTTACCGGTGCGCATGCGATTGACGATGCCTTTGCGCGCGGCGTCAAGGTAACTGGCGTGACCGTGCATTTTGCCAACGAGATCTACGACAACGGTCCCATCATCGCCCAGCGTGCGCTGGCTGTTGAGGAGGGCTGGGATGTCGACACGCTCGAGGAGCACATCCACGCGATTGAGCACGTGCTGTATCCCGAGGTCGTGCAAATGCTCGCCGACGGCCGCGTCCACGTGCTGGAGAGCGGCAAGGTCGCAATTGACGTGCCTCGCGGCTAGCGGCGCACAGTACAATTTAGTCGAGTAGTCAGGGTGGTCATTGGCGCCAAGGCGCGCGTGGCCACCTTTTGTTTTGGGTAGTCATCGGGGACGGTCTTTAACGACTGGTCATTCAAGAACGTCTCCGATGGCTAGGTGAGAGAGGTGAGCGCATGGCGGATAACGAAGCGCTGTTTGCGCCTGAGCTGGTGTTTTTTGATTGGGAGTGTGCAACGCCGGATGAGGTGTTTGCGCGGCTCGAGGGCGAGCTTGCCCCGCGCGGCTACATTGCCGACGGTTGGCTCGACGCCGTTCGCACGCGCGAGGATGCCTATCCCACGGGTCTTGCCATGCCGGCGGCAAACATTGCCATTCCGCATACCGATCCGGGGTTTGTGGCCAAGCCCTATATCGCGGTGGTGAAGCCCGCCGCGCCCGTGACATTTAACGCCATGGCTGGCATGGGCGCTCCGGTGCCGGCGCAGATCGTCATCAATCTGGGCATTGCCGAGCCAGGCGGCCAGGTCGAGGCCCTACAGGCGCTCATGAACATCTTTATGGACGCCGATGCCGCAGCCGACGTGCTCGGCCAGACCACGCTCCAGGGCATGGTCGACGCCATCCGCCGTCACTTCTAAGGTATGGCTGAGCCGGCACTTGGGGACTGTCCCTAACTGCCGGCTGCCAGAGCTGTCCCCTTTGCACCAAAATGGTGCAGATTAACCTGTCCCCAATGCACCAAGCGTGCCGCGGGGGCTGCGTTGTGACACAATGGCGTTTGTTCGATTCGTTATGCGAAAGGCCAACTATGGCAAATAAGAAAAAGAACTCCGAGGCCGTGCCGACGCCCGAGCAGCAGGCCCGCGCTGCCTCCAGCTCTCGCAAGAAGCAGCGCAAGACGTACGTGTCTAAGACCGTCAAGATTGTCCTGGTGGTCATCGGCGTGCTGGCGATGCTGCTTTCCGTCTCGGCCATGGCGTGCTCCGGCCTTATGTCGCAGGCAGAGGATACCTCGGGCTACAAGCTTACCGGCGGTGTGGCTGCCACTATCAACGGCACCAACCTCACCGAGGACACCGTGACCAAGCAGATCATGAGCATGCGCACGTCCTACGGCTACACCAAGGACAAGGACTGGGCGCAGTATCTGGTCGACAACGACCTCACGCCCAAGAAGTACCGCAAGCAACTCATCGACTCCTACACGCAGCAGATTCTGCTTCAACAGGCACAGAAGGAAAACGGCGTTACGGTGTCGGACGAGGAGGTCGAGAAGGCTTGGAAGGACGCGTGCAAGAGCGCGGGCGGTGCCAAGGCCTTTAAGAAGACCCTCAAGACCTACGGTTATACCGAGGACACCTACAAGGACTCGCTCAAGGAGAGTCTGGCGCAACAGAAACTCAAGGATGCCGTCGCGCCCACGAGCAAGCCCAAGGACAGCGAGATTGTCGATTACATCAACGAAAATCTGTCCAGCTACAACGACGCCCGCCGCTCGTCGAACATCCTGATCAAGGTTGATTCCGACGCTTCCGACGAGGACAAGGCTGCCGCCAAGGCCAAGGCGCAGGAGTGCCTGGACAAGATCAACTCCGGTGAGCTGAGCTTTGAGGACGCCGTTGAGCAGTACTCCGAGGACACCGGTTCCAAGGAGAAGAAGGGCGATGTGGGCTGGGATAAGCTCACCACCTTTGTCGACAGCTACCAGACGGCGCTCGAGGGACTCAACAAGGGCGACGTGAGCGAAGTCGTCGAGTCGACCTATGGCTACCACATCATCAAGTGCACCGACTACTTCCATGTCGATAATCAGGTTGATGACATCAACCAGGTGCCCAAGGACATCAAAAAGTACGTCTCCAACGTGGTGAAGACGCAAGCGGCCAGCACCGCGTACAGCGAGTGGCTGGAGCAGTACAAGAAGGATGCCGACATCACCGTCAACCCCATGCCCAAAGACGTACCCTATAACGTGAGTCTGAAGGGTGTCACCAAGAGTTCGACCGACGATTCGTCGACGACTGAGTAATCATGGGGCGGTGCTCGCGCGAGTGCCGCCCACACTATTGAGGAGGATTTGCAGATGACCAACGAAGAGCTGCAGAAGGAAATGATTGCGGCCATGAAGGCCAAGGACAAGGTTCGCCTGTCCATCATTCGCCAGGTTAAGGCCGAGGTGAAGAATATCGAGGTCAATGAGCGCCGCGATGTGACCGAGGAAGACGTCAACAGCATGATCAAGCGTCTGATCAAGCAGACGAGCGAGACGCTGGAGATGTCCATCAAGGCCGGCACCGACCAGGAGCGTACCGACAACCTGACCGAGCAGGTCAAGATTCTGGAGAGCCTGCTGCCCGCGCAGGTTTCGGGCGAGGAGCTCGAGGCCCTGATCGAGCAGGTTATCGCCGAGCTGGGCGCCACGTCCAAGAAGCAGATGGGCCAGGTTATGGGCGCACTCGGCAAGGCCACCGGTGGCAACTTCGATAAGCCGGCCGCGGCAAAGATCGTCGGAGCCAAACTCGCGTAGGGGCCGAGCGGTACATAGTTGATGTTTAGGGGGGCGTGGCCGTCATGGTCGCGCCCCTTTTTGCTGGGCTGGGCACTCATTGGGGACAGGCTTAAATGAGTGCCCGGGCTACGCTCATTGGGGACGGGCTTAAATGAGTGCCCAATGAGCAGGTACTCATTTAAGTCTGTCCCCAATGACTAGGTGGAAGGTTGCGGGTTCTTTACGGGAATGTAGTGTGGGCTGCGGAAACGTGATTCTTTCCGTACAATAGTTCAACTCGTGTAAACGCAGGGAAGGGACATTCATGGCAGACATGATCGAGATCAAGCATCTCAACAAGTACTTTGGCGACCTGCATGTGCTCAAAGATATCAACCTCACCGTCAAACGCGGCGAGAAGCTCGTAATGATCGGGCCTTCCGGCTCGGGTAAATCGACGCTCATCCGTTGCGTCGATTATCTGGAGGAGCCCACGTCGGGCGAGGTTGTCATCGACGGTACGCCGCTCACCAAAAAGAATCACCTGGAGATGGCTCGCAAGTATAGTTCCATGGTGTTTCAGCAGTTCAACCTGTATCCCAACATGACGGTGCTGGGCAACCTGACGCTCGCGCCCATCAAACTGCAAAAGAAGAGCAAGGAGGAGGCGACCGAGATCGCCATCGCTGCGCTCAAGCGCGTCGGCATGGCACATAAGGCCGGCGAGTATCCGCAGAATCTCTCGGGTGGTCAGCAGCAGCGCATCGCCATCGCCCGTGCCCTGTGCACCAAGCAGCCTATCATCCTGTTTGACGAGCCGACCTCGGCACTCGACCCCGAGATGGTCCAGGAAGTCCTGGACGTTATGATTGAGCTCGCGCAGGAGGACATCACCATGATCTGCGTGACGCACGAGATGGGCTTTGCGCGCCAGGTGGCCGACCGCGTCATCTTTATGGAGGACGGCCGCATCCTGGAGGAGGGCACGCCCGAGCACTTCTTCGATAACCCCGAGAACCCGCGTTGCCGCGAGTTCCTGTCCAAGATTCTGCACTAGGCGCGGTGATGGACATGACGGATATGACGAGGGCGGCCGTGTCGCGCCGTCACTTTTTGCAGCTGGCGGGCGCCGGTATGCTTACGCTGACGGGGGCCGCGCTTACCGGTTGCGGCAACTCCACCAGCGGCGAGGGCTCCGACAAGGGGTCCAAGCTTGCGGCCATTAAGTCGCGCGGCCATCTGAATGCCGGCGTTAAGAAGGATGTTCCCGGCTACGGCTATTACGACACCGCCAAGGGTCGCTTTGAGGGCATGGAAGTCGATTTGTGCTACCAGATCGCCGCTGCCGTCTTTGGCGTGAGTTACAAGGAGGCCCGCGCCCAGGAGCTTGTCGAGTTTGCCGACGTAACGCCCAAGACGCGCGGTCCGCTGATCGATAACGGCCAACTTGACGTGGTCGCGGCGACCTACACCATCACCGACGAGCGCAAGAAGAGCTGGGATTTCTCGACGCCGTACCGCACCGACTACGTGGGACTCATGGTCAAGAAGCGTTCGGGCTTTACCTCGATTGAGGATCTGGATGGTAAGGTCATTGGTGTGAGCCAGGGTGCCACCACGCAGGGCCTGATCGAGCAGATGATCAAGGACAACGGCTTTAGCTGCAAGCCCGAGTTTAGGGCCTTTAGCGGCTACCCCATCATCAAGAGCTCGCTCGACGCCGGCAATATCGACGTCTTCGCCATGGACCGCTCCACGCTGGCCGGCTATATGAACGAGACCGTTGAGCTGCTGCAGCCCGAGGTCAAGTTTGGCGAGCAGGGCTACGGCGTGGCGACCAAGAAGGGCTGCGACCTTTCGGCCGTGGTCGATCAGGTGATTTGCGATCGCCTGGCCGATGGCTGGCTCGACCAAGAGGTCAAGACCTGGGGTCTTGTATAGGCGCATCGTCCAAGGAAGGAATCAAATGCTCGAAGGATTATTTGACGCCGACCGTTGGTCGACGACATTTCAAAATATGGGACCCTTCTGGGAGGGCTTTGGCGTGACGCTACAGGTGGTCGTTGCCGGTCTGCTGCTGTCGCTGGTGCTGGGCACGCTGCTGGGCGTGTTCTCTACCACTCGCTCGCGCGTGCTGCGCGCCATAAGCCGCGTGTACGTGGAGTTTTACCAGAACACCCCGTTGCCCGTACAGGTGCTCTTTATGTACATGGCCGGTCCGCAGTTTTTGCAGGCCATAACCGGTGCCGATCAGCCGGTGCGTATCGCGCCGTTCGTGCTGGGCTTCTTGGGCGTGGGTCTGTATCATGCGGCCTACATTTCGGAGGTCATCCGCACCGGTATCGAGGCAGTTCCGCGCGGTCAGATGGAGGCGGCCCAGAGCCAGGGCTTCACCCGTGCGCAGGCGTACTGGTACATCGTGCTGCCCCAGACATTCAAGATCATTCTGCCGCCGCTGTGTAACCAGGCGCTCAACCTGGTCAAGAACACGTCGGTGCTGGCGCTTGTGGCCGGCGGTGACCTTATGTACCGTTCCGACAACTTCGTGAGTCTGTACGGTTACCTGCAGGGATACATCGTCTGCTGCCTTATGTACTTCATCATCTGCTTTCCGCTCGCCATGCTGGTGCAGTGGCTCGAGCGCCGCTCCCAGGAGCGTCCGCGCGGCGTGAGCCTGGCCGAGCTGGGGCTCGACAACGTAGAGGAGGCCTAGCGCATGGAAATCTTCAACGCAACCAACCTGCTCTACATTTGGGGCGGCTTTGTTAAGACAATCGAGATCTCGGTGCTGTCGATCTTTTTCTCGCTCATCTTTGGCACGGTGCTGGCGCTCGTTAAAAGCTATGCGCCCCGCCCGTTCCGTATTTTGGTGAGCGCCTATATCGAGCTGTTCCGTTGCACGCCAAACCTGCTGTGGATCCTGTTTATCTACTTTACGGTGCAGGGATTGGACATTGTGATTTCGACCATCGCCTTTACGCTGTTTACCAGCGCTGTTATGGCCGAGATTGTGCGCGGCGGTCTCAACTCAATTCCGCGTGGCCAGTTTGAGGCGGCGCAGAGCCAGGGCCTTGGCTTCTTTGCCACCATGCGCTACATCATTCTGCCGCAGACGTTTAAGACGATCATTCCGGCGCTGTTTAGCCAGTGCACGACCGTCATCAAGGACAGCTCGTATCTTTCGGGCATTAACGTGGCCGAGCTCATGTACACGGCCAACGTCGTGATGGCCCACGCGATCGATCTGTCGCAGGTGCTTATGCTCTACGGCCTGGTTTTCGCGATGTACTTTGTGCTCAACTTTGGTATCTCGCTGCTGGTCCGAGCGTATCAACGTCGTATTGTGGCAGCGTAGAATGCGACAAAGGGACTGTCCCTTTGTCACATAGAGAAAGGAATCGCGATGAGCGATCTGGAGAATAAGAAGAATCCTGTGGTCATTACCATCGCGCGCGACTTTGGCGCCGAGGGCCACGAGATTGGTCGTATCCTCGCCGATGAGCTGGGGATTCCGCTGTACGATAACGAGCTGCTGGTGCGTGCTTCGCTGCGCGCGGGCGAGTCGCTCGACAAGATGGCCGCCTACGACGAGCGCCTGGCCGTGGAGAACATGGCGTTTCTGCCCGACCGCTACGATGCGCGTTCGTACTCGGACAAGTTGTTCCAAAAGATGAGCCAGGTGATTTTGGATCTGGGCGAGACCGAGAGCTGCATTATCGAGGGTCGTCTGTCCGACTACCTGCTGCGTAACAACCCCAACCACATTGCCGTGTTGGTGACCGCACCCTTTGAGGACCGCGTCGAGATCGTGCGCAAGAAGCGCGGCCTCAACAAAAAGAAGGGCGCCAAGCTGGTCAAGCAGCAGCAGAAGGCGCGCGAGGCGTTCTATAAGCGCTACAGTGCCGGAAAGTGGAAGATGACGAGCGGTAAAGACATCGTCGTCAACCGCGCTAAGCTAGGCCGCGAGGGCTGCAAGGACGTTATCGCCGCAGCCTACCGCTACAAGCTGGCACAGCTCGAGGGTTAACCGTCAAAACCACCACAAAGGGGACAGGCACCTTTGTGGTGGTTTTTGTTTTAGGCTGAGGGAAAGGCTTTGGTGAGACCGGCGCGCGTTTGCGTGTCGGTCTTTTGGTAGATGGAGCTCAGATGACGCTGCACCATGCGCATCGAGATGCTGAGCTCCTCGGCGACCTGCTTAAGCGGGCGTTCGTCTTGGGTCACGGCTATGAGCACGTCGACTTCGCGCGGGGTGAGTCCGTGGTCGGCGATAAAGGCCTGACGCTGCTCCTCGATGCTCGGCGCGGCGAGTGCTTCCTCGGCTCGTTGCTGATGTTCGCGCTCCTGCTCGGTTTGGGGCAGGCGGAATAGGCCCGCGGCAACGAACGCAACGCTGGCCGCTACGAGCAGCATGAGCGCGCCGATCATGATGAGGGCGACGTTGCCAGAGGTCACGAGCGCCAGTGAGATACCCGATGTGGTGAACGCGCACACATTGTTGGCCGCGCGACCCATGCCGGCCCAGAGGGCGGGCGCGTGCATGCGCGGTGCCAGCTGAGTAAACGTGGCGGTAAAGAACGTGACGAAAAAGCCCGAGCTCAGGTAAAAGACGATGAGGCCCAAGTTGGGATCGGCGCCGGCTTCCACGGCCAAAATCGAAATGGTGGAGAGTACTGTGACGCCGAGCATGACGAGCCCCATATAACGGCGCTCGGCAAGGTCAAAGACGATGCCGGCGACGAGACCGCTCGCTGCCAAAAAGAGGCGTGGCCAGGTCTGCACGGCGATGGTGCCGTGGGCGTTGGAGAACGTGACTACGTTATCGAGGGTGGAGAACAGACAGGCGAGAATCATGACGAGCGCAATGCTCCAGCACGCCTGCTTGGCGAGGGCATGCGAGGGTTCGATAAAGGGGTTGACGGTGTGGCTAGAGCCCTCGTCTGTCGCTTGGGGAGCAGCGCTCAGGGCGGAGATGACGATCGTCGTCGCTCCAAGAACGATGAGCTCTGCGATGCCGCCGCAGTCGAGCAGGTTAAGGGCGAACTGCATCAGAATGCCCGCGGCGTATGCCGCTCCTGCACCGGTGGCGAGCTTGGGATCGTCTTGGAACGCCATCGCGAACGCATGGTGCGCCGCAGCACCCAGCAGGCCGAGTCCGAGGAATGTGAGGCACCCCAGAATCTCGAGCGCAAGCGTGCCCGCGGGGAACTGTATCTGGGTCAATCCCAGGATGGCGATGGGGACGGCGGCGCTGGCAACTGCCTGGGGCTGGCCTTTACGCTGTGCGAGCCCGAGCAGTGGCGCGTATCCGATAAAGCCGATAACGCTGGCACCCAGGATAAAGCCCTGCGCGATCACTACACGCTCGGCACCGGCGAGCAGCCCGACATTGATATCGAAGCGAAACTCGGCGGCAAGAAAGACGAAGGTAAAGAGCGCGAGTGCCAAAAGCGCGTTGATTTTAGTCTTGCTCAGGTTCAAGAACGGTCCTTTGGGTGGACGGAACAATCGTGCCCTCGATTGTAGACCAGGACGGTATGGGCGGGTCTTTGGAAGGCGAAGACCCCCCTCGGTGATTGCACGCTTGTCGCCTTTTGCACTGGCAGATGCGCCGCATGTGAATTTGTGCCCTGGAGTCCGGATATCTTCCCGTAACATGGTGTTACAGAAGCATCCCTTACGGCAAGGAGGCTCACATGCGAAAGCAAATCCATGACAACTCAATCAACCGCGACCGCTCGTGCGCGCTCTCCCACGGAACGTGGCGTCGCGTGGGCGCCAAGCTCGTCTGCGCGGGGGCTTGCGCGCTCATGGCCGGCCAGCTGTTGCTACCGAGTGTGGCACTCGCCGCCGAGTGGGTCAACGTGGGTGGCACGCAGTACAGCAAGGCCGCTGGCGACGATGCCGGAACCTGGTCCTGGGACGGCGCCGACGACATGAAGCTCAGCGGCTACGACGGCGGCTCCATCGGCGCGAAGGGCAACCTCACCATCGGCGTGACGGGCACCAACACCGTCACGGCCGACGCCGGGCAGAGCGCCATTGCTGTTAAGAACGGTAACCTTGCCATTACCGGCGACGGCACCCTGAATGCGACGGCCCAGAACGATGTGATTGCGGCGTCGGGAGACGGCAGGACCGGCGGCGATGTGACCATTGATGGCGCTGACGTTAACGTGACAGCCACGGGCGGAGCATATGAATCCATTGGTATCCATGCGGCAGCGGGCGACATAGCCATAAAGAATGGTGCTGACGTCCATGTCGAGGCAAAGTCGAACGCCGATGTCTTTGCAGTCCTTGCCGAAAATGTTCCTCCCAGGCATTCTGCCATCGAGGGTGCACAGGCCGAAGAGGCAGACTACAGCGCCAAACATGGTGGCTGTATCATGGTGGACAACGCTAAATTAAATGCGACGGCGGGTAATGCAGTGGGCATGTCGGTCGCTCTGTATTCGTTTGGTATTAAGACGGAAACATATTTGAAGATTGCCAACGGGGCGGATGTTTCGCTCGCGACAGGGAGCGCGGGAAAAATCTCGGCTGGTGTTTGGATACGCGTGCAAGACGGGGCGTCATGGATACGCGTCAATCGCTCGAACCTCACGGCTCAAGGTGATGCCGGGGCTGATGAGCTTGTAGGGGCAAATCGCAAAGAGGTCTATGGAATTTTTTCACAGTCTGGCTCCCCGTCGGCTACCCCTCGAATTAGCTTCTTTCAATCAAATGTTGTGGCGTCGGGCTCGACGGCGGCAGTCTATGCCGTCAATATGGGGTCCTTCAGGGCCCCCTATATCAAACTTGAGGGAGGGTTAAAGATTGCGATTCCCGACGGAGGTACCGTGCGCGACACCGTTGGAAGTGGGCGTGTCATCGGCGTTCCCGGGTCGTCTGTCATCCAGGACATTAGAACTTCCGACGAGGTCGCCCGTAACGTGGTAATCAGCTCTGGAGATGCGGCCGAACCCGAGCCCACCCCGCAGCCTGAACCCACCCCGGCTCCCACGCCGCAGCCAGGCGGCGGAAGTGAGACTGGCACGCCGTCCGTGACGCCGACTCAGGCGAGTTCCACGGCTGCTGCCCCCAAGCCGGCCGCGAAGGCCACCGCTGCCCAGAAGTCCGTGGGCACTCTGGCCGCCACGGGCGACAACGCCGCGACGGCGGCAGCGGCCCTCGGCATCGCCGGCGCGTCTGTTATCGGCGCCGGCTTCGTCGCGTCCAAGCGCCGCAACCGCTAACGCAAGCTTCCGCAACATAAGACAGCGGAGGTACCCCTTACGACAAGGAGGCTCACATGCGAAAGCAAATCCATGACAACCCAATCGACCACGGCCGCGCGTGCTCACTCTCCCGCGGAACGTGGCGTCGCGTGGGGGCAAAACTTGCCTGCGCGGGGGCCAGTGTGCTCATGGCCGGCCAGCTGCTGCTGCCGAGCGTGGCGCTCGCCGCCGAGTGGGTCAACGTCGGCGGCACGCAGTACGACGCGGGCACCGCTGCCGGCGACGAGGCGGGAACCTGGTCCTGGGATGGCGCCGACGACATGAAGCTCAACGGCTACGACGGCGGCTCCATCGGCGCCAAGGGCAACCTCACCATCGGCGTGACGGGCATCAACACCGTAACGGCCGATGCCAGGCAGAGCGCCATCGAGGTCAAGGACGGCAATCTCGCCATCACGGGGGAGGGGACCCTCAACGCGACGGCTCAGGATAATGTGCTTACTGCGTCGGGCGATGGTGTCACGAATGGAGACATCACTATAAGTGGATCCAGTGTTAACGTGATATCTACGGGTAGCTTTTATTGCTCAAACGGTATTCGCGCGAAATCGGGCAACGTGAAAATCGACAAGGGCGCCGACGTTAAAATTGAGGCAAAGAAGGCGGATGGGCTACACCGGCCGCCGCAAAGCGCCTATGGCATCTTTGCCGATGGGAAGCCAGGCGGTCGCGTTGCTCGGGAAAGCGGTCAGGAAGAACCGGATTATGTCTCCGTGCACGGGGGCGACGTCACGATCGATGGCGCCAAGGTTGCAATTAAGACGGCGGACGGCCCGTATTATTCTGCAGGCATCCATACGCTTGGCATCAACAAGAACACGCTCTTGCAGATCGTCAACGGAGCTGATGTCGAGATACTTGCCGGCGATGCGGTGCTGTCTTCGAGGGGCATTGACGCGCAGGCGGAGGGCGGTTCGACGTGGATGCTTGTCCAAAAATCGAACCTCACAGTGCGTACTGGCGGAAATGTGAGCGAACCCAACCCTGGGCCTCGTCGAGAGGACTACGGAATCATCGCCGCAGGATATGACGATCTGGAAAGGCCCCAGATTAGGATTTTCAAATCGAATGTTGAGGCGTCGGGCCTGACAGCGGGGATCTATGTTGTCAACCGAAAGACCACGGGCGGGGGACCGTCTATGAATCCCGCACTCGATATCATGTACGGGTCGGTGATTACGACTCCCGCCGGCGGCACCGTGCGAGAAACTGCCGGAAACGGACTTGACTACGACACCGCCGGAAACGGACTCGTCATCGGCACCGCCGGGTCGTCCACTATCCAGGATATTAAGACCTCCAACGAGGTCGCCCGCAACGTGGTGATCAGCTACGGGGATGCGGCCGAGCCCGAACCCACGCCGCAGCCCGATCCCGCGCCCGAGCCCACGCCGCAGCCTGAGCCCACCCCGGCTCCTGCGCCGCAGCCAGGCGGTGGAAGTGAGACGGGCACGCCGTCCGTGACGCCGACTCAGGCGAGTTCCACGGCTGCTGCCTCCAAGCCGGCCGCGAAGGCAGTTGCGGCTCAGAAGTCCGTGGGCACTCTGGCCGCCACGGGCGATAGCGCCGCGACGGCGGCAGCGGCCCTCGGAATTGCCGGTGCGTCCGTCATCGGCGCCGGCTTCGTTGCGTCCAAGCGCCGCAACCGCTAGTGCAAGCTTTCATAGCCATTTTCAGCCGCCGCGCGGGCATAAATGCCCTTGCGGCGGCTCTTTGTATTTCCGCAGGTAGAGGCCTAGGTTCACATCTACGAACCTAGGCATATGGAGTCATTTGGCACATCTTGGTGGTACAGGACCACCACAAAGGGGACAGGCACCTTTGTGGTGGTATATCCCTACGACCAAGGAGGCCGTTATGAACGCAAGTCACTTTGACAAGCAAGCTCAACGTGAGTCCACCTGCTCGCTGGTTCACGGTACCTGGCGTTGTGTGGGTGCCAAAATCGCTTGCGCCGGCGCGTGTGCGCTTATGGTCGGTCAGTTGCTGCTGCCGAGCGTGGCGCTGGCGACGGAATGCGCCGATCCCGCCGCTGGGACGGATGAGGTTGCCGCGGCTCCGGTGACGCCGACGGTTGCGGAGGATACGGCCGCAACGACCGCACCAGCTGCTTCGACCGCGCCTGCAACCGATGCTGCTCCGGCGGCGCAAGCCACCGCTGCGCCTCAGCAGACGGCCCCGACTGGCGCCACCGATGAATCCAACGATGCGGCACCCGCTGAACAAAATACTCCCAGCGACAACGCCGCCATGCCGGCGAGCAACGCCATCATGCCCTGCGGTGTGACCGATGCTGTTGGCGGCAGCGACGTTAGGGTCAATACGACCGTGGTTCCCCGCTACACGGACTGTGTGCTTCCGTGCAATGTCACACTCGAAAAGGGCCAGCCGTATACCCACGATTTTCCCGATGTTGAGGGTGGCATTCCAGAAGCGCTTGCGAGCGAAGTCGTCGAGGTTAAGTACTACAGGGCCGATGCCGCTTCGGGCACTCTGGTCGAAGTTCAGGATGCATCCATGTCCGACGTGACGGCTCGCTTCGAACCCGCTGGCGATCACATGAGGCTGACGCTGACCTTTATGGGTGGCGCGGCAGGCGGCTCGTATCGACTCACGCGCAATGAGGCTCTCTATATTGGCTCGGCACTGGAGTATACCGGAACTGACTATGAAGGCAGCTCGACTATCGTCAACGAAACCAGGTACGATTATTACCTCCGCTATGCCATCAATAGCGAAATTACGCTTGTTGCATCGGAAAACGAAGCCCTCCATAACCTGAATGTCAACGACGTGAAGACCGACTACGCGCCCGGCGAGGCGCCGCGCGCGACTGCGACGGTCCCCGCTGCCGATGCCGACAAGTACGAGATCGCCTACGAGTGCTGGGAAGAGATGGATGCCAGCGACCCTACGGGGCTCACGCCCGTTGCCTTCTGGTATTCCGACCCTGCCAAGTATCCGACGGGCGCGAGGAGGATTGAACACTTCGAAGATGGTAAGTTCTACATGTACTCCGTTGAGCTGAGGCTCAAGGGCGACAATACCGTGGCCGATGACTGCAATATGAACGTCAACGGTCATTGGGTGCACCACGTAAAGACCGTCAACGGCGTCTTCGCGCCAAACGCTGACAATATGGTGTGCGAGCAGCCGATCGACGAATGGCGGGCCATCGACGTTATCGAGATCAACGGTGCCACGACCACCTTCAAGGCAGGCGATAGGCCGGTCTTTACGGCGAATGTTCCGACGGGCTCCAACTCCCTTCCTCAGTGTGAGTACTGGATGGGTAGCGACGGCAGCGAGGTGAATTCCGTTGAGTTTTGGGACCAGCACATCACCAATCACATCGACGCCTTTAAGCCCGGCGTGACCTATCGCTACGGTATCTACCTCAAGCCCGCGCGCGGCTTCTACTTCACGCCCGACACCAAGCTGGTGATCAACGGTCAGGAGTGCGGCTACCAGGTGGGCGAAGCGAGTGTAGTTGATCCCGAGAGCGGTTGGATCTACACCCTGTGGCTCAACACCGATCTGACCTTTACGCCCGAGGCCACGCCGGCCCCCAATCCGCAGCCTACGCCGGATCCCAAGCCTACACCCCAGCCTGAGGTGAAGCCCGCGGCCAAGCCGGCCACGACAACCGCCACGACCAAGACGGTTGAGAAAACCGCGCCGGCCAAGAAGGGCGATGCTGTCCTGGCTACCACGGGGGATACCACCGCGATGACGGTCGCCGCCTTAGGCATCGCCGGCGCAACCGTAGCCGCCGCCGGCCTCGCCGCAACCAAGCGTCGCAAGCGCTAGGTTTTGGTGACAGCGCCTATCCTCGGCTTTAGCAAAATCTCAATCTGTAACACCAAACTGCCCAAAACGGCTCTAGATGTTACAGATTGAGATGAACCGAATGGCCGCCAACCTAACGTCTCGATCTGTAACACCAAGCGGGATATTTGGTTTCTAACTGTTACAGATTGAGACAAACCGGCCGGCTAAGTCCAAAACTACCACAAAGATGCCTGTCCCCTTTGTGGTGGTTTGCGCAGGCAGAACGGTAGGTTCGTATATATGAACCTACCGTTCGCTTTGTTTTTGGGCAACGATTACGCTGGATGACTTTTGGTTTGCAAGAAAGGATCGACCATGAGGTGGACTACTGTTCGAGCGCTTTGCCGCCGCCTGACTGTTGCCACGGTAACCCTCGCGATGGTGACGGGTTCGTTTCCCGCGGGCGCGTTTGCCGAGGCCTTCAACACCGATAGCACTTTTGTGCAGACGGATAACGGCCAAGTAGCCGGCGCCGCTTCCGCCGATTCGGCTGACGCCCAAACGTCAGACTCTGCTTCCGCCGACCCCGCGCCCGATGCCGGCGCTGCCGACCCCACAGTGCCCGCCGCCGATGACATCCCTACGCCCCCGGCCTCCGAGATTGCATCGGCGGCGGGCCTGACGGGCGCCGGACAGACCGAGAGCACACCTGCGGGTACGCTTGCCACCGATCTTGTCGAGGGCAAGGAGCTCGCCGAGCAGCAAAAGCAAGAGGAGGCTTCCGGCACCGAGGCGACCTGGAACGAGGAACTTGAACTCTGGGCAACCTCGAAGGGCGCCACGGGCGTAAAAGGCGAATACGATGATGGCTACGTGGCCGGCGAGCAGACCCCCGCGCAGTACTACTTCTCGATCGATAGCCTCACCAACGAAATTTCTATCGAGTATGGCGACGCGGGCATTACCACGTTGGAGGTGCCCTCGACCATCGACGACAAAAATGTCGTAAGCCTTACGGGTATGGGAAGCGCTGCGCTCACATCGATCACCTTCGCCCCTAATTCGCATGTCCGCTCGGTTGGAGGCTTGGGCGGCAGCAGCATCAAAGAGATCGCACTGCCCGATTCGGTCGAGGAGCTCAAGAGCTATGCATTCTACAAAAGCAAGACGCTCCAAACGGTAACCTGGCCCAACAACGCGGCCTTTACCACGATTCCCGAGCAGGCCTTTAAGGAATGTGAACAACTTGACGACAAGGTGGTGGCAACGCTGCCGCCTTCGGTCAAAACTATCGACTATCTTGCATTCGCCTATTGCGGCGTGCCACAGTTCTATGTCTCGGACACAACAGTGCTCACCTTTACGCAGATCAATGTGCCGGGCACGGTGGAGCGGATTGAGCGCAATGCCTTTGACGGGTGCTCGCATGTGTCGTCGGTGACGATCGGCGACGGCGTTAAATATATCGGAGCGCACGCGTTCGCCTCTCTTGATCCTGCGATTGCCGGCAAAGAGATTGTGCTACCCAAAAGCGTGGAAATGATAGAGTGGGGAGCTTTTGAGAACACGAGATACGGAAACGAGACGAACCATAATGCCGTTGCCCTGCGCGTGATGAACCCCGATCTTCAGTTTGGTGAGGCGGGCTATTCGGGCGACTATAATGAGCGCGTGACAATCGATGGCGTAACGTATGCGATTCCCTTTAGTGAAGGCCAGACCATCTATGCCTATGCGACCGATTCGGCTGGCAACCCCTCGATGGTCAAAAAGCTTGCCGATGCCGTCGCCGATCGCATGGACTCCGTCGATTCCTCGAAGCCTGCCTACACGTTTGAGTGGATGGGCGAGGCGGCCCAGGTGACGGGCAAACTTCCCCAGAGCGCGACGGCTACACTCGTGCAGGCGGGGCAGTCCACGCCGCTGGCGGTTGGCGATGACGGCAGCTTTACAGCGGACGCTCTCTCCAAGACAGCAGCCACCCTGCGCATTTCGCTCAGCGGTTACTATGACATGGTGCTGGCGCGCCCGGGCGACCAGATGACGGGCACATGGAATATCGGAGAGATTAAGGCGGAGGACTTTACCAAGATTCCGACTTCGCGCGCGATTGAACTCAATGTGGCCTATCTCGAACCGGTCGCAGGCCAGGATAAGACCGAACGCATTGAGCTCGATAGTCTCGATAACATCGATCTGACGGTGAAGAGCGGCGGCAAGACGCTCAAACCTGCCAAGGGCGACAAGGAAAACGACTACCGTATCCAGGGTACAGCACTCGTGGTGTCGCAGGCCATTGCCGACGCGGACCAGGATCTGGAGATAACGCTCGAGCCTAAAGACAGCCTCAAGCTGGGTGGGGCGACGGCGACGGTGAAGCCTTCGGCCGGCAAGGTCGATATCGACTTGAAGCCCTGGGGCACGGCGACGGTCACGACCAAGGGCGACTACCAGGGCGCCAACCGCGTGCTGGTGTTCCGTACGTCCGACGGCAAGCTAGTTGCCGACGGTGTCACCTATTTGATGGGTTACGAAGACGATGACACCACGCCTATCATGAAGGCCGAGACGCCGCGCCTTAAGGCCGGTTCGTACACCATCGTCGCCTTTAACAAGACGAGCTACGACATCCAAGCAACGAGCTATTCCACGTTTAGCCGCCTAGGGCTGACCGTGGGTAAGCATATCGCGCAAAAGCAGGTGAAGATCGAGGACGGCAAACAGCTCGACGTGACGCTCGACGTTCCCGCGTTTGACGTGGAGACGTATCGTGCCGAGCGCGGGCTGACGGCGGGCTCGGTTATCGCTGATTCGTCCGCGGTCGTTGGCGTGGAGACCGAGCTGCGCATTCATTACGAGCTCAAGGACAGCCAGGCTGCCAAGATTGAGATTCCGCTGGCCAAGGATGCCGTCGAGGATGTGTCCGCAGGCGCTCGCGAAGCCGGCGCCAGCTCCGATGCCATGTGGGCTGGCACAACTTGGGAAGGCGACAACCTCGTTCTCGATATGAGGAAGGGCAAGGGCGCCGATGTGTTTGTGCGCTTTAAGCCTAAGGCCGCGGGTGTCTATGCCATCTCGCCGCTTATTACACTGGGCGAGGTGACATTGCCACTGGGGAGCACGACGCTCGAGGTCAACGCCTCGCGCATCGAGGTCGACAACACCAACGTCCATAGCTTGCTGGGCAATGTGGCCTACGTGTACGCAGCGCCCGGCAAGAGCGTGCAACTTACCGTGGGGACGGGTGCCTCGGCTGCAAAGTACACCGGCAAGACCAATAAACTCGGCCGTGCCAAGATTGAATACGACCTGCCGCAGGATACGCTTGCCGCCGAGCGTGTGACGCTCGAAGCGCGCGTGGGCTCGACCGATGTTGCCGCCGCTGCTGCCGAGGTAACGGCTCGCAATTATGTGCGCTATGTCCCGAGTGCTTCGGTCTGGAACTTTGATGTGACGTATCGTGGCGGTACGCAAAACTTGGTCAAGGACGGCAAGGACACCGGCAAGAGCCTGTGGACCTTCCATCATCTGCCACAAAAGAAGAACGCCTACTGGACCTTTGATATTACGCTCGAGGTGGGAAACGAAGAGGCCGCCGACACGCTCGACCTGTACGTGGACTGCGTGGATGGCAAGACGGTGACGATTCCTCTGACTCAAAAGTCGCGCGAGGGCACCCGTGTGCGCTATGTGGCGGAGTATGTGGACGAGGGTTACCTTAAGCTGCTCGACGAGTTTAACAAGGCGAATGACTCGACCTATGTGAACTGCGGCAACTTTGAGCAGATCTTTATGCCGCAGACCTACCGCATCTCCAATGCTCAGCTTATGACCATGCTGAGTTTTGACGCCAACGCTTCGGCCAAAAAGCATTCCGCCGCGGCCGAGGAGCGCCAGCAGGAGTTCTCGAATGCCGTGCAGCAGTGGCACGAGTATATGATGGATAACTCGTTTAATGATGTCGACGAGGCCTTTAACGACGCGATTGACCAGATGGTCGCCGATGCGTTTGCCGAGGAGGACAAGGACGGTAAAGAGGACGAAGCCCAAGGTGGAGCTGCCCGTAAGGCTCGTCGCGCCCCTGCCGCCAGCGACGGCGAGGGTGATGATGCTGGCAACGACGAGGCCGCGCAGTTTGCGGCTGAGCTCAAGGCCGCGGTCGGCGGGTCGGCGGCGCTGCTAACCCAGCAGGGCGACAGCTACGGCGTCAATGTGGACAAGATGATCTTTGAGGATGCTTACGGCACCAGCGAGGATTGGTATCAGGAACTCGCGGCGGCCCAAGGCGCGAACGCTGCGGATGCGGCCGCCATCAAGGAGCTCGTCGACCATGCATCGCGAGCGGAGTTTATTGCCCAGCAGGCCGAGGATCTGGTGGGCCAGTCGATGGGTATCGGCCAGCTCAACCAATATGGAAGCTGGAATGACGCAGCCGCTGCGGCACTCAACAAGTGTGCGGGCATTAAGGCCAGCGAGTACAACGGCCAGTCGACGAGCGGGTTTAACGATTTGGGCCAGGCGCTCGGCAGCTCACTGAGCTACAAGGCGGCTGACGACGATACCGTCAAGGGCTTTAAGGTCGCCGCGCCCGATGGCGAGCAGACGGCCTATATCGAGTCGGAGTTTATCGAGAACTCCAATAACAACAAGAATCAGGCGCTTCTGTTTAACTCGATCGCCATGCAGTGCGACATTCTGGACAACCTGTACGACAACTGGAATGTGGTCCATAGCCTCAATAACTCTACGATTCGCGGTTGGCTTATGGCTTGGAAGCGCAACGGCGACGTGAGCGCCCACATGAAGCTCATCCGCACGATCCGTTCGCTCAAGAGCTATAAGATCGAGTGCGAGATGTTCGGACAGGTCTTTAAGACCGATGCGTGGAAGGCGGCCGGCCAGGCGTTTCCCGCGGCGACCCAGGGCATCGGCATCTTTACCGGCATTTACGGCGTGAACGATGCCAGCAAGAACTGGGAGAACGTGAACGTCCGCATGCAGAAGGTGAAGGGCGAGCGCGAGGGCTATGAGCTTCAGCATACGCGCTTGCTTGCCAAGCCCGAGAAGACCGAGGACGACTGGAAGTGCATTTACGCGCTGCGCGACGCCATGGAGAAGGCGCGTGCGTTTGAGGATCTGCTGTATCGCCAGCTCTGCCACGATAGCACCGATGTGGCGGTGGGCTCCATCATGACAATCGCCGGCGTGCTGACGGCCGGTTCGGCGGGTACCGTGGTGGGCGCTGCCTATGACGCGGCTTCGACCAGCGTAGGTTCGGAGCGCGCGATTAAGCTGACCAATGCCGAATGCGCCTACGATGTTGCCTGCGAGCAGGTGGAGCGCGCGTGCCAGAATCGCATTACGGTCAACTGGGGCGAGCTGACCGATGCCGAGGTCTACAAGGCCAACAAGGACGGCTTGATCTCGGACGAGAAGATGCAGTCGATCTTCGAGGCGCGTTATCGCAATGTGCCTGCCAAGGCAGCACCCGACCCTGCGGGCGTGGTGTACGAGGGCCTGCTGTCCAATACGGTTGAAGGCGCGGCGGTTGAGCTGTGGAGCGCCGATGATGCGGCCGGTACCAATGCAGTGCGTTGGGATGCCGAGGAGTATGAGCAGGACAATCCGCTTGCAACGGGTGCGGACGGTGCGTACAACTGGAATACGCCGACCGGCTGGTATCAGGTGCGCGTGACCAAAGACGGGTATGAGGAGGCGCGTTCGGCTTGGCTGCGCGTGCCGCCGATTCAGACTGAGGTGAACATCGGTTTGGTGTCGACGACGGCGCCCGAGGTGGCTTCGGCCCATGCCTATACCGATTGCATCGAGGTTGAGTTTGCGCAGTATATGGATGCGAGCGACGATGCCCTAGTCGCATTGTGCGCACAGGGCTTGGGCGACGTGACGTATACGTGGCTCGACAAGCAGGACGATCCCAATGGCAAGCCGCTGTCGCGCGTGCTGCGTATTCGCTATGACGATGCGTGTGAGGCGGGCTCGACGGTGGCGTTTGAGCTCGACGGTGCTCGCAACTACGCCGGCACGGCCATGGCGCGCTGGGCAAGTGACGAGCTTGTCGTGGGCGTTCGTGCCGACAAGCTCAAGCTCAACGTGGAGCAGGCCGTGACCATGCTTGATGGCAGTGACTTTGAGCTGGTGGCGCATGTGACCGACAAGGCGGGCAAGCCGTTTGCGGGCGCCAAGGTTAGTGTTGGGCTGGAGTCCTCGGCTATCTGCTCTGTCGATGCCACCCAGTCCGTGACGGGCGAGGACGGTGCAGCGACGTTTGTGCTGCATGGTGCTCTGCCCGGTTTGACGACGTTGACGGCGGCGGTGGACGGCACGGCGCTGTCCAAGCAGGTCGACGTTCGCGTGTCTGCCGAGGCAGTGCGACCGGCACGACCGGTGGCGACGATTGGTGCGACGACGTTTGGCGCATGGTCGCCCAAGGAGAACTACATTACGGTGCCCAAGGGCACGAAGCTGGAGCTTTCTGCCGAGGATGGCACGACGATTTGGTACACCACCAACGACACCTGCCCCTGCCGTGACGAAGGCCGCGTAAAGTACATCGAGCCTATTGCGCTCGATAGCAACATGTATGTGCGCATTGCGGCACAGCGCCCTGGCATGTCGTACAGCGAGTATTCCGAGCGTCTGAACATTACGATTACGGTGACCGATGAGGCGACACCCGAGCCCAAGCCGGAGCCCGAGCCCAAGCCGGAACCCAAGCCGACGCCTGGCGGCGGCGAGCAGGGTGGCGGTGCGGATGGCTCTGGCGGTACCGGGGCTCCTGCGGGCAGTTCGACTTCGACGACGACCACAGTGACGACGGACAAGTCCAAGGGTAAGGGCGAGAACGGCAAGAAGTCCGGCGGCACGGAGCTCGCCAGCACGGGTGACTCCGCCGCGATGACGGTCGCCGCTCTGGGCATCGCCGGCGCAACCGTCGCCGCCGCCGGCATCGCCGCGACCAAGCGTCGCAAGCGTTAGGTTTTGGCGACAACGCCCATCCTCGGCTTTAGCAAAATCTCAATCTGTAACACCAAGCCAGATATTTGGGTTCCAGGTGTTACAGATTGAGATGAACTGCTCGGCAGCCAAGCTAACGTCTTGATCTGTAACACGTAGCGAGGAATTTGGCCTCTAACTGTTACAGATTGAGATGAACCGGCAAAACGATCTGGACAAGCCGGTCAAAAACCACCACAAAGGTGCCTGTCCCCATCGTGGTGGTTTGGGCGGCCGGCATAGAAAAAGTCCCCGCTGGGCGTGTGCTCGACGGGGACTTTGCCGTTTGATGGCTAGCGCTGCGGGTGATTACTCGCCCAGCAGGCTCTTGGTGATGGAAGCGGCGGCCTTCTTGCCAGCGCCCATCGCCAGAATGACCGTAGCGGCACCGGTGACGATGTCGCCGCCGGCCCAGATGCGGGGATCGGTGGTCTGGCCGGTCTCCTCGTCGGCGACGATGTAGCCCCACTTGTTGAGCTCCATCTTGCCGCCGATCTTCTTTGCGAAGGGGTTGGCGTTGGTGCCGATAGCCGAGATCGCGACGTCGCAGGGGATCTCCTCGATGGCGCCCTCGATGGGCACCGGGCGGCGACGGCCGGACTCGTCAGGCTCGCCGAGTTCCATCTTCTGGACTTTGACGGCGCACACGGAGCCGTCCTCGCCAGCGACAAACTCGAGCGGGGAGACGAGCGGCAGAACCTCGACGCCTTCGGCCTTAGCATGGTGCAGCTCGGCGCGACGGCAGGGCATCTCGTCCTCGGTACGACGGTAGGCGATGATGGCATGCTCGGCGCCCAGGCGCTTGGCAGTACGGACGGCGTCCATAGCCACGTTGCCGCCGCCAAAGACGACGACGTTCTTGCCGTGCTTGGTGGGGGTGTCGTACTCGGGGAACTTGTTGGCCTTCATCAGGTTCACGCGGGTGAGGTACTCGTTCGCGAAGAAGACGTTGGGCAGGTTCTCGCCGGGGACGTTGAGGAACTTGGGCAGGCCAGCGCCGGTCGCCACGTAGATGGCGTCGAAGCCCTGCTCGAACAGCTCCTCGGCCGTGGCCATGTTGCCCACGACGGAGTTGTACTCAAACTTGACGCCCATGTCCTCCAGGCCGTCAATCTCGCGCTTGACGACTGCCTTGGGCAGACGGAACTCGGGGATGCCGTAGACCAGCACGCCGCCGCCGGTAAAGAAGGCCTCAAAGACGGTGACGTCAAAGCCGTTGCGGGCGAGCTCGCCGGCGCAGGTGATGCCGGACGGGCCAGAGCCCACGACGGCGACCTTCTTGCCGTTCTTGGGAGCCATCTTGGGCGTGGAGGCGAGCTCGGGGCGATCACCCAGGAAGCGCTCGAGCTGGCCGATGGCCACGGGCTCGGACTTCTTACCACGGATGCACTTGCCCTCGCACTGGTTCTCCTGCGGGCAGACGCGGCCGCAGATGGCGGGAAGCATGGAGTCCTCGCGGATGGTATCGAGAGCGCCGCCGAAGTCCTTCGCGCGAATCTGCTCGATAAAGCGGGGGATGTTGATGTTGACGGGGCAGCCCTCAACACAGAACGGCTTCTTGCAGTTGAGGCAGCGCTCGGCCTCGGCCAGCGCCATCTCCTCGGTGAAGCCCTTGTCGACGGGGCGGAAGTCGCAGGCGCGCTCGGCGGCCGGCTCCTCGTTATCGGGGGTGCGGGGCGACTTCATATCGGCAACGAAACGACCGTTAACTAGTGGCATGCGCAGCTCTTTTCCTCATAGGCCTTGAGGGACTCGCCCTCTTCGGAACGGTAAGCGGCCTGGCGGGCACGAAGGTCATCCCAGTCGACCAGGGTGGCATCGAAGTCGGGGCCGTCGACGCAAGCGAACTTGGTCACGCCGCCCACCTCGACGCGGCAGCAGCCGCACATGCCGGTGCCGTCAACCATGATGGGGTTGAGCGACGCGGTGATGGGGGTGTCGTACTTCTGGGCGGTGAGGGTCGAGAACTTCATCATCGGAACGGGGCCGACGCAGAAGACCTGGCTCACAGCCTTGTCCTGCAGCAGGCGCTCCAGCGGAGCGGTGACAACGCCCTGCTCGCCGTAGGAGCCGTCATCGGTGGTGATGTGGATGTGGTCCTCGTCGAGGAGCTCGCGGAACTGGTCCTCCATGAGCAGGAGGTCCTTGGTGCGGGCGCCCATGATGGCGTGCACCTCGTGGCCGGTCTCGACCAGGTGCTTGGCGACCGGGAAGGCAATTGCCAGGCCGACGCCGCCGCCAATGACGGCGCAGGGGCCCTCGGCCATCTCGGTGGGAACGCCCAGCGGGCCCACGACGTCGCGCAGCGACTCGCCGGCCTCGTAGGTGGAAAGCATCTCGGTGGTCTTGCCGATCACCATGAAGATGAACTCGACCCAGCCCTCGTCACCGTTCCAGCCGGCCAGGGTAAACGGGACGCGCTCGCCCGTCTCGTTGGCGCGGACCATGAGGAACTGTCCAGCGTGCGCATGCTTGGCGATTGCGGGCGCCTCGATGCGGAACTTGAACACCTTCTCCGAGAACTGCGTCTTCTCCAGGATCTTATACATAGAACCCCTCTCTTGTTAGGGCCGCCGAACCGTGCCTCCACGGAAATGGACGGTAGCCCGAGTAAAACCGTACGCGCACAGGCGTTGTGCAGACATACGGTGCAAATTATACCCTCATGGACATGCTGTTTACGTGTGTCTTCGACGGTTGGGAAAAGGGTTTATCCACTTCGACCTACCAAATGGGGACAGGTTTATTTTGGTTGGTTTTATCAGGCAAAACGGCAAAGGGGGCCGGCCTCAGGTTGTGATGAGGCCGGCCCCCTTTGGGGCTCTATGTGTGTATGGCAGTGCGGGGTTTATTGCGATGCGCCCACCGGGGCGTTTCCGTAGATAAAACCTGCCGAAATAAACCTGTCCCTAAATAGTAGGTTTTAGTGCTTGCCGTTGGCGGAGGCGGCACCGTTGACGTGGTCGCGGGCATAGATTACGCCGTGGACGATGGCCAGACCGGCGGCATCTGCGGCGCGGGCGCAGGTGTCCTGGAAATCCTCGGCCTCGCGGGCGCGCAGCTGCTTGAGCACGTAGTCTGCCACGGCCATCTTGCCGGGAGGGTTGCCGATGCCGGTGCGGATACGGCTAAAGTCGCGGCTGCTCATCTTGTCGATGATGGAGCGCAGGCCGTTGTGGCCGGCGTGGCCACCGCCCACCTTAACACGTACGTCGCCGGCGGGAATGTCGAGCTCGTCGTGAATCACGAGCAGCTCCTCGGCCTTGATCTTGTACTCGCGACAGAGCTTGGAGATGGGGCCACCCGAGGTGTTCATGTACGACTGCGGCTTGACCAGCACAATCTGGCGCTTGCCGCCCTCTTCCTCGGCATCGTTGATGTTGATGAGCGCGATCTCGGCGCCGGCCTGGTTTTTCCAGTACGTGACGCCGGCCTGACGGGCCAGCTCGTCGATCGCTTTGAAGCCAGCGTTGTGGCGGGTCTCGGCATATTCCTCGCCGGGGTTGCCAAGTCCGGCAACCATGCGAATCTTAAGCGGCTGTGCAGCTGCCATGTTCATCCTTTCGTTGATTTGTCGCCTGCTATGGTGAGCGACCCTGTTGCCGCTGTCAAATGGAGGGCAATTGAGGTTGTTTGGGGGCGTTTGGACGGCCGTCAAAATCCGAGGTGGACAGTTAGTTCAGATACGTATAAGTTCTGAGGACTCGAATTGCTCAATTCAATGCCGATACGTTGTTTTGGAACTTTAGTTAGCCCATATGACGCTGTTTTTGAAGTCTACCCCGCTTTCAAATAGGGCGAATGGTATAGAGATAGCTGCAAAACAGCCTAATTCAATGTGTCTATTTATACGTATTTGAACTAACTGTCCAGCCCTGTTCGACGGCGCACGGGTGATTCGCCGTTTAGACCGGCGCAAGGCCGATTCCGGCCCGCAGAGCGTTGAGCCAAGCGGCCTGACGCTTGCGATAGCCCTTGATGCGATATCGGAATCGGACTCCTGCGAGTCGATGCATCGTTTGGGCGAAGGCTTCGAGTGCAACAAGGTCTTTCATTTGGTCGCGATTGATAACCAGGACGTGGATGCCCATTGCCTTGAGGCCATTATTTCGATTGCCATCGTGGATGCGAGCGTTTTGAAGCTCATGCCCAATTCCGTTGTATTCGTTGTCGACTCCGGCGGCCGGGCAATATAGGTCGCAGATGGCGTAAGGGATGCCGGAGGACATGTTGACCGCAAGAGTGTCGAAGTCGATTCGATAGTTGAGTAGCAGGCCTCCCATGGGCAGGCTGCAACATCCGAATCCGCCAAAGCGCATGGGCGCTCCGAGAACGGCAAACATTAGGGATTCGGCTGGGGATGCAGATCCGGGTCGGGCGAGCTTGACTGCCGTGCGAAACGAGGTGTATGAGCTGCTTTTGGCGAAGTGTGCGACCGCCTCGAGATCTTCGATGGTCGTGGCGGGCTCGCATTTGTAGTGTGCCTGTTCGTAGCGGGTTTCGTTCTGCTGTTCGGTCGCCGACTGGTCGCCCCGGCAATCGAGGTCGTCCATCGCTTCGTAGTCATCGCCCTTGGGCCAGATGTCGTCATAGGCAATGGGGTATGTTGCCCCGGGAGGAAGGGAGTAGGTTCCGAGCAGCTCCATAAGGAGCATCAAGGTTTTGGCGACTGATTCATTTTTGGAACAAAGCATGGCTGTCATGGCAGGAGACGTTGCGTAGATGTCGGCCTCGACGTGCATAATTGCACCTTCAGGAAGAGGAGTGGAGAGAATATGCTGAAGAAGTCGCTTGTCGGGGCGCCTGTTGTCTTCGTTTGAAACGAGAAGATCGAGCAGTTCGGAATCATCTTCATTCCAGGCGTCGAGTATCGAAAGTGCGCCAAAGTCTATCGCGTCATTGTTGGGAATGCAGCCAGCCAAGGCCTGTGCTTGCTGTTCGCTATCAACGGAGTCCCAGGGTAGGGCAGAGTACGCCCGTCGTGCGCGACGAATTGCGCGGAGGGCGGAGAGATGTGAAATCACGGTCGTCATAGCTATAACGTACTAAGTTGGCGGCAGAATGCGACCGCCATACCGTTCTTTTCGCTCAGCGGGGCGCTGCGCGCCATGAACGGCTGGGTGTTATGAAATCGGTGGAATCGGTTGAGGGGATTGCAGGAAATTGAGCTCTGCCGCGAAGGTTGACGATAGCTACTGGACAGTTAGTTCAGATACGTATAAGACGGCGGGCGTTCGAGGCGTTTCTAAGGGCTTTCGAGGGCGATTTGAGGGTAAATATGCGGCGGTCGTACTCGAAAGCGATGAGCTTTGGGCAGTATGGCGTTCGCCGGGGAGCTCAGAAGGCTCAGAACGGCCTTTGGAGCTTTAAAAAAATACGTATCTGAACTAATTGTCCAGGGAAGGTTGTCGAGGGGTAGAAAAAGGGTCGGAAGCGAGCTTCCGACCCTTTAAAAACACCAAAGATGATGAGATGCACGCTGGATTACAGCGCGAAGTCGCCGCCGACGAGCGTGGAGACGGGCTCCTCGTGGTAAACGGCGGAGATGGCCTGAGCGAACTCCTCGGCGACCGAGATGGTCTTGATCTTGCCGCCGACCTCGACGGGAATGGCGTCGGTGACGAGGCACTCGACGATCGGGGCGTCGTTCAGACGCTCGATGGCCGGACCGGAGAAGATGCCGTGGGTGGCGCAGACGTAGATGTCGCCGGCGCCCATAGCCTTGAGCTCCTTGACGTTGGCGCACAGGGTGCCTGCGGTGTCGATCATGTCGTCGTTGATGATGCAGGTCTTGCCCTTGATGTCACCGATGATGCCCATGACCTCGGCGGCGTTGTGGCGCGGACGGCCCTTGTGGGCGATGGCCAGGTCGCAGCCGAGCATGTCGGACAGCTTCTTGGCGGCCTTGGCACGACCCACGTCGGGGGAGACGACAACCAGGTTGTCGGTGTCGAAGTGCATGTCGTTGTAGTACTGGCCAAACAGCGGCAGTGCGGACAGGTGGTTAACCGGGATATCAAAGAAGCCCTGGATCTGACCCTGGTGCAGGTCGAGGGTAATGATGCGGTTGACGCCGGCGCGCTCGAGTAGGTTGGCGACGAGGCGGGCGGTGATGGGCTCACGCGGGCCGGCCTTGCGGTCCTGGCGGGCATAGCCGTAGTGGGTGATGACGGCGGTGATGGAGCGGGCGGATGCGCGCTTGGCAGCGTCGGTGGCGATGAGCAGCTCCATGAGCATGTCGTTGACGTTGCCGCCGGCCACGGACTGAATCAGGAAGACGTCGGCGCCGCGGACGGTCTCGTCGTAGCGGGCGTAAATCTCACCGTTGGCGAACTGCTTTAGCGTAAGGCCCGAAAGCTCGACCCCAAGGTACTCAGCGATCTTCTGAGCGAGGGGACGGTTGGAGGAACCGGAATACACGCGGATGGACTTGCGCATATTCTCCGACTTCTCGGGATCATTAATCGGCATTACCCTTCTCCTTTATACATCGAATGCCATATAGATGCCTTTTTGCATTGTAACCGTGCGGCGGGGTTAATCGGGTCTTGATAACGTCTTTACCGTCAACGGACACGAACCGACCACTCATCCGGTCGCGCAGGTCACGATAGAAAAAGGAGCCGTCCCCATGGAACAGCTCCTTTTGTGCTTGGTGAAACGTTATGCCTCGTCGTCCTCGTGCAGACGACGGCGATAATCGGCGGCCCAGCCCTCAATATTTACCTGACGGGCGCGGCCCAGACCGAGTGCGTCGGCCGGGACCGGCTCGGTGATGACGGAGCCGGCGGCCACGAGCGCACCGTCGCCAATCTGGGCGGGCGCGACCATCATGGTGTCAGAACCGATGAAGGCATCCTTGCCGATGACGGTCTTGTGCTTGTGGACGCCGTCGTAGTTGCAGGTGATAGAGCCCGCGCCTACGTTGACGCCGGAGCCCATGGTGGTGTCGCCGATGTAGGACAGGTGGGGCACCTTGGAACCCTCGCCGATCGTGGACTTCTTGATTTCCACGTGCGTACCGGCCTTGGAGCCGTCGAGCATGTGGGTGCCCGGGCGCAGGTAGGCGCGCGGGCCGCAGTCGACGCCGTTCTCGATGACGGCCTCGATGGCGATGGTCTCATCGATGATGCAGCCGCTGCCGACGGTGGTGTCGGTGAGGCGGCTGTTGGGGCCGAGCTGGCACTCCTCGCCCACGGTGACGTGACCGATCAGATGCGTCTGCGGCCACACGACGGTGTCGCGGCCGATGGTGGCGTCGGGACCGATCCAGGCCTGCGTGGGGTCGATGAACGTGACGCCTTCTGCCATCCAGTGCTCGTTGATGCGGTCGCGCGCGATGGCGGTGAGCTGCGCGAGCTGGATGCGGCTGTTGACGCCCAGGCCGTCGCGGTAGTCGTCGCAGTGGAAGATGGAGACTGCCTGGCCGTGACCCTTGAGGATTTCGAGCATGTCGGGCAGGTAGTACTCGGACTGCGCGTTGTCGTTGCCGATCTCGTTAATGTGGGCGGCAAGCTGCGCGCCGTCGAAGGCGTAGCAGCCGGCGTTGCACTCCAGCAGCGTGGCGGCCTGCTCGGGCGTGCAGTCCTTCTGCTCGATGATGCGCTCGATCTGACCATCGGCGCCCAGCTTGATGCGGCCGTAGCCAAAAGGATCGGGCGGGGTCATGGTCATGACGGTGCAGGCGAGCTCGCCGGTGGCGACGGTCTGCGCGAACTTGGCGACGGTGTCGGCGGTGATGAGCGGCAGGTCGCCGTTGAGCACGACGACGGGGCCTTGCGCGATGCCGCAGGCCTCGAGCGCGACCTTGACGGCATGGCCGGTGCCCAGGCGCTCGGTCTGCTCGACGCACTCGACTTTGGTGGCGCTGTTGGCGTAGGCGCCATCGATGAGGGCGCGCATCTCGTCGGCGTGGCTGCCGATGACGACCACGACGCGGCTGCAGCCGGCCTTGATGGTGGCGTCGACGATCCACTGAACCATGGGCTTGCCTAGAATCTTGTGCGAAACCTTGCAGTGGTTCGACTTCATGCGGGTGCCCTCGCCGGCGGCGAGGATAATTGCGGTTGCGTCCATGTGATCTCCTGTTACGTTATAGAGACGTGTGTTTGGAAACGATACACGGCGCAATATGATACCGCAGGCATATGATGAGCGCGTAACGATTGATGCGCGGCAGCTGAGGCTTGGGCCGGCGGTACGGCGTTTGCGCTGGTTGTGTATGGTGGCGGCGCTGCGGCGTTGACGTTTGAGCGAGGGGATGGGGATGCCCGTGGACACCATGCGAGAGGAATCGGGCAACGAACCCGTCGCGGCATTTTCGATGTCGCATCCGGCGGTGCCGGCGCTCTACATGGTGCTGACGTTGGGGCTCACCATGTTCTCGATGCAACCGGTGCTGATTGCGCTATCGCTTGCGGGCGGGTTGGCGTACGGGCTTGCGACGCGCGGTGTTGCGCGCACGTTGGGCGCGCTTCGCTGGCAGCTGCCGGTGATTTTGATCATTGCGGTGCTCAATCCGCTGTTTAGTGCATCGGGCTCGACGGAGCTGTTTCGTATTGGCATGCGTGCGGTGTATCTAGAGAGCATGGTTTACGGCCTGTGCATGGGCGGGCTGTTCGTGGCGAGCGTGCTGTGGTTTGAGGCCGCGGCGTCGATGCTCGAATACGACAAGGTACTTGCGCTTTTGGGCAACGCCGCGCCGGTGCTCGCGCTCATGATCTCGATGTGCATGCGGCTTATCCCGCAGTTTTTACGCCGCGGTCGTACGGTACTGGCGGTGCAGGATGCGATTGATGTGCCGGGTCGCGCGCCGGCCGATCCCGTGCGTTCGCGCCTACGGGCATCGAGCGTGTTGATGGGCTGGGGCATGGAAGATTCGCTGGAGCGCGCGGACGCCATGCGCTCCCGTGGATGGGGCGCCGCGACACGTCGCACGACGTACGCGCGGTATCGGCTGGGTCGCGGCGATGTTGCCGCGCTGGTTGGGCTTGCGGTGTTTGGTGCCGCTGCGGTGGCGGTGGCATGGACCGCGACAACGCAGTATTCGTTTTACCCGCAACTATCGGTGCCGGCGCCGTGGCTGGGCTATGTCGTGTACGCTGCCTGGATGATGCTGCCCTGCGTGTTGCATGCGATCGATGAGAAGAGGTTCGGCTGATGGCTCGGTTGGATAGGGGACCGGTGTCGGGCGCGGCATACGGCCCGGATATGCCGGCGATTGAGGTGCGGAGCCTGAGCTTTGCCTACCCCGATGCGGATGCTGCGGTGCTCGAGGGACTCGACTGGTCTGTTCCCCAAGGTGCATTTGCGCTGCTTGTCGGCGGTACCGGATCGGGTAAGTCGACGTTGCTGTCGCTACTCAAGCCCGAGATCGCTCCGGCGGGCGAGCGCACTGGCGAACTGCTCGTGCTGGGCGAGAACGTCGCCGACATGGATGTGCGGGCATCGGCGGAGCGCGTGGGCTATGTGTTCCAGGATCCCGAGAACCAGATCGTGTGCGAAACCGTGTGGCACGAGATGGCGTTTGGCCTGGAAAACTTGGGGCTAGCGCGTGATGAGATGCGCCGTCGCGTAGCTGAGACCAGCTATTTCTTTGGGCTGGAAGATTGGCTTCACCGCGATACTGACACGCTTTCGGGCGGTCGCAAACAGTTGCTGTCGTTGGCGGCCGTTCTGACGCTGCGCCCGCGCGTGCTGCTGCTCGACGAGCCCACGTCTCAGCTTGATCCGGTTGCGGAGAAGAATTTCCTGCACGCGCTGTTTCGTGTGAATCGCGAGCTGGGCTGCACGGTTGTTGTGGCGACGCATCAGCCGCGCCCAATGCTCGAATACGCGACGTGTGCGTACCGGATTGAGGACGGTCGCGTGCGCGAGGTGGCGGATATGGCTTCTTTGGGACGCCGAGAATCGCTGTTTTCCGATGACATGTTGGGGTGGGGTGCCATCCGATGTGCAAATAAAGGAGTATTCAGCAGGCGCGAGGACAATTTGGGCTCTCTGGAGCCGCCCGGGGACGTATCGAGCGCGAAAAAAAGTTCAGAATTGGACAAATCGTCCGAATTTGTGGCGCAAACGTCGCTCGAGAACGGCTCGGAAGCCTTCCCGCGCACGGATGGAAGCAGAATACTCCAAAAAATGCACGGCGGGTCGGCTACCACCCTGTCGGAAGGCTGGTTTCGCTACGATCGAGCGTCCGGCTGGGTGCTGCGCGGGCTCGATGCGTCGTTTTCGACTGGCGCGGTGCATGCGGTTGTGGGCGGTAACGGCTGCGGCAAGTCGACGATGCTTTCGGTGCTGGCCAAGACTGCCAAGCTGCAGCGTGGTCGTATGGTGCGCGGGGCGGCCTCGGCTGCGCTGCTGCCGCAGAACCCCAAGGCCCTGCTGGTTGCCGAGACGGTGCGCGACGAGCTGATGGAATGGGCCTCGACCTGCGGATATGACGAGAACTTGGCGCGGGAGCGTGCGGCGAGCTTGGGGTTGTCGGGTCTGGATGGACGCCATCCGTACGATCTTTCGGGCGGGCAGCGTCAACTGCTTGCATTGGCAAAACTGCTGCTAATCGGCCCCGAACTGCTATTGCTCGATGAGCCCACCAAGGGTCTAGACCTGTTCAGCCGCCGCATTATCGCCCGCGCCCTGCGTGGCCATGCGAAGGCTGGCGGCACCGTCATCACGGCTACGCACGATTTGGACTTTGCCGAGCAGGTAGCCGACGACGTCGCCATGATGTTTGACGGCGAGATTGCCTGCATGGAGTCCCCGGCCGACTTCTTTGCCGACAACGTGTTCTATAGGGCGTGATGGGATGACGGACTGTCGTTTCTCGCGCTTGCTTGCAAAACTGGAGATCCCGCTGTTGTTGGCGGTGCCGGCGGTGATGGCTGCGGCGTTGCTGTCGGGTGTTGAGCAGGCAGCATTGGCCATGCTGGTTGTGGTGGCGCTGGTGCTCGCGCTGTTCTTTGCGGGTTACGAGGCATCTCGTCCGGGTTTGCGCCAGATTATGCCCACGCTGGTTCTGGCAGCATTGGCCGCGGCGGGGCGCATCTTGTTTGGCCCCATTCCCGACTTTAAACCCGTGAGTGCCATCGCCATTATCGCCGGGGCGACACTCGGTCGTCGTAACGGCTTTATGGTCGGTGCGTTGGCGGCGCTGACCAGCAATTTCTTTTTTGGGCAGGGCATGTGGACGCCGTGGCAGATGTATGCCTGGGGGCTCGTGGGATACGTTGGCGGTGCGCTGGCGCATGCCGGCGCTTTTGATCGCGCCGATGGCACCGTGCGTATGCCGGCGCTGCTGACCTACGGCTTTGCTTCGGGTTTGCTGTACGGCGTTGTGATCAACGCCTACGACATTATCGGTTTTGTTCAACCGCTCACGTGGGCGGGTGCCATGGCACGTCTTGCCACGGCAGTGCCGTTCGATATCACACACGGCCTCGCGACCTGCGTGTTCTTGGCTGCCTTGTACAAGCCTTGGTGCCGTCGCATTAACCGTGTCGTCGTGAAATACGGGCTGTAAGGCATTTCGCGTTCCCTCACGAACTTGCGGTGGAATGGTTCTCGTTTTTGGCTATTTGCTGCCCAAACAGGAACTATTCCACCGCACCTTATAGGGGGAGAGGGGCCACATAATCTGTTTTCCTCTGTCCCCCCAGGAATTACTTGGGGCTAGAGTTCTAGCGTGAGGGTGACGGGGCAGTGGTCGCTGCCGAAGATGTCGCCGCGGATGCCGGTGTCGCGTACGTTGTCGGCGATTGCGTCGCTTACCAGGAAGTAATCGATGCGCCAGCCGGCGTTGTTCTTGCGGGCATTAAAGCGGTAGCTCCACCAGCTGTAGACGCCCTCGACGTCGGGGTTTGCCGCGCGCCAGGTATCGGTAAACCCGGCGTTGAGCAGCTCGGTAAACTTGCCGCGTTCTTCGTCCGAAAAGCCTGGGGTTCTTAAGGTCGATCTCCTCATGCGCCACGTTAAAGTCGCCGCAGGTTACGACGGGTTTGCCGGTCTCGCGCTCGAGTCCCGTCAAAAAGCCGCGATAGGCATCATCCCAGGCCATGCGCACATCGATGCGCGCGAGCTCATTTTGGGCGTTGGGCGTGTAGACGTCGACAAACCAAAACTTGTCGAACTCGAGCGCGCAGACGCGGCCCTCGGTTACGGCTTGGGCGACGAGTACGGCCGCCTCGCCCTCGCCGGCGTAGGGCAGCAGCGCGTCGGCGCGCAGCACGCGCAGCGGCTCCTGGCGGCTAAAGACCGCGGTGCCCGAGTAGCCCTTGCGCTCGGCGTAGCTCCAGGTTTGGTAATAACCGGGCAGGTCAATATCGACCTGGCCCCCTTGCAGCTTGGTCTCCTGCAGCGCCAAGATGTCGACGTCGAGTTCTTGCGCGATCTGGATAAAGCTCGGGTCCTTTTTGAGCACGGCGCGCAGGCCGTTAACGTTCCACGAGGCAAAGGTGTAAGTCTGAGGCATGGTGTCCTTTCGACGGGGTTGGCAGGCTTAAGATTAGCGCAACAGGGGCGGGGTGGGCCCCGCGCATGCTGACTTAAAGGCCGCATGCTGGGACGTTGCCCAACGCTGCCCGACCAACAGGGACGGAGGACTCATATGACGCAGGCAATAACGGATCCCAAGCAGGCCTCCGCCGCGCTGGCGGAGCTGTTCGGCACCCATAAGCGCGTGGTCTTCTTTGGCGGCGCTGGTGTTTCCACGGCAAGTGGCATTCCCGATTTCCGCAGCGTGGACGGCCTGTATCACCAGCAGTTTGCCTATCCGCCCGAGACCATGCTGTCGCATAGCTTTTACGAGGCGCATCCTGCGGAGTTCTTCGACTTTTACCGCACCAAGATGATCGCGCTCAACGCTAAACCCAACCGCTGCCACACCAAGCTGGCCGAGCTGGAGCGCGCCGGCAAGCTCGACGCCGTGGTGACGCAAAATATCGACGGCCTGCATCAGATGGCCGGCTCACAGCGAGTGTTTGAGCTGCACGGATCGGTCCATCGCAACATTTGCCAGTCGTGCGGCGCGGTCTATAGCGCCGAGTGGATTTGCTCGCGCGAGCACGAGGATGCCGCGGGCGTGCCTGCGTGCCCCGCGTGCGGTGGCCGCATCAAGCCCGATGTAGTGCTCTACGAAGAGCCGCTCGACGAGCATGTGTTGACCGGTGCCGTTGCCGCCATCGCCGCGGCCGATGCCCTCATTGTGGGCGGGACCTCGCTCGTGGTGTATCCGGCGGCGGGCCTTACGCGTTACTTTACCGGCGATACGCTGGCCATTTGCAATCTTGCTCCCACCGATCAGGATGCAAATGCCGACCTGCTGATTTCTTGCGACATCGCGGCCGCGTTTGCGTTCTAGCCCGCGCGCGCGGATACAATAGAAAGACTGAGTGCAAAGCGACCCCGCCGCCAGCTCCCCAAGCTCGGCGGCGTGGGCATTTTAGGAGGATGTTCATGGCGAACGACAGCAAGACATGGCGGTGCGGAAAGTACGAGCTCAGCTTTGACCGTCCGCGCATCATGGGCGTCCTCAACGTGACGCCCGATTCGTTTAGCGACGGCGGGGAGCACTTCGACCCCGATGCCGCCATCGAGTACGGCCTGGCGATGCTCGATGCCGGCGCCGACATCATCGACGTGGGCGGTGAGTCCACGCGCCCTGGTTTTACCCCGGTCAACCCCGACGAGGAAGCTCGCCGCGTGCTGCCCGTGGTGCGCGCGCTGGCCAAGGAGGGCGCCATCGTCTCGATCGACACGCGTCATGTGGCGGTTGCCAAGGCGGCCGTGCGCTGCGGCGCCTCGATCGTCAACGACGTGACGGGCTTCACCGATCCCAAGATGGTCGAGTTTGTTAAGACGAGTACCTGCGGCGTCATCGTGATGCATGCCGGCGAGGTCGCCGCGCCCGCCCGCACGCACGCAACGGTGCAGCTCGATACCTCGGCTGCGGCGTTTGTTGCCGAGAAGGCACGCGAAGCGGCTGCCGAGGCCGCGCGCGAGGCCGAGAAGCCGGCCCGTCGCCGTCGCGGCAAGTTGCTGGGCGAGCCCAAGGTTGAGGCCAAGCTTCCGGGCGGTGTGGTACAGCCCTCACTGCCGTTTGGCGAGCCGGAGCCCACGTCCGAGCCTGCAAGCGAGCAGGAGACGCCGGCCGCCGAGCAGGCTGCTGCCGCCGAGACCGTCGCGCCCGCGCCCGAGGCCGCGCCCGCAGCCACCGAGGTCGCATCGGAGTCCAATGACCACCTGGCAGCCATGATGCGCCGCAGCGCCCGCCGCGAGGAAGCCTACGTGCCCACCTCGCAGCTCCGCCGCTTCACCCTGCCCGATTCGGCGCCCATCATGCGCCGCGTTATGGGCTTTCTGTCCGACCAGGCCCGCACACTCATCCATGCCGGCGTGTCGCGCGACCGCATCTGCATCGATCCTGGCCCGGGCTTTGGTAAGTCGGCTAACGAGGATATCGTCATCCAGCGCGAGACTGCCAAGATGGCGTCACTGGGCTATCCGCTCATGTGCGCCGTGTCGCGCAAGCGCTTTGTGGGCGCTATCTCGGGCGTGACCGAGGCCGCCGCGCGCGATGCCGCCACGTTTGGCGTGTGCCTGGGCGCCATCCAGGCCGGTGCCAACATCGTGCGCGTGCACGACGCCGCGGGTTTTGCGCAGTTCCTGAACGGCTACTGGGCGGTTGCCAAGCCGCAGCCGCGCCGCGCGTTTGTGGCCGTGGGCTCCAACCTGGGGCATCGCTGCGACAACATCCGCGCCGCACGTGAGATGATCGCCGAGATTCCACTTACCTGCGTGTCTAACTCCTCCAAGATTTACGAGAGCGAGCCGGCCTACGAGACGCGCCAGGACGCGTTTGCCAACGCCGTCATCGAGATCAAGACCGAGCTGGCGCCGTTGGTGCTGCTCGACGAGCTCATGAAGATCGAGGCCGAGTTGGGGCGCGACCGCTCCAAAAAGGCCAAGGCCAACGGCCCGCGCACCATCGATCTGGACCTGCTGTGGATGGACGGCGAGACCCACGGCGGCAAAAAGCTGCGCCTGCCGCATCCGCTGATCGGCGAGCGCGATTTTGTGCTGGTGCCGCTCGAGGACTTGATGCACGACCCGGCGCGGTTCTTCCGCTACAACGGCGTCGAGGTCAAGGAGCCCGAGGACCGCGTGGGCCATATCGTGGGCGAATTGGGGCGTATGTAGATGATCGAGATGAACGCTGTTGCCGCCGGTACCGAGCTTGACGCCGCGCGCGACGCGGGCCGCGAGGGTGTGTCCGCGGGCTGGTGCGCTTGGAGCGCGGGCGAGGTGTCGTTGACGTTTTCGCTGGTCGTGCGCCCGGATGTGAACATGCATGCCTTCCACGGCCTGCCGTTTGTGGCCGCGATGGGCATGATGGACGCACTCGTGGGAACGGCTGCGGCACCGGGGCTGGGCCTTGCCGGCAAGGTGGGTATTCAGTGGCCGAGCGACATTGTGTGCGGCGCGCCCGCGTTTGAGACGTCGTTCGCGCGTGTTACCGTGAACGGTGGTGCCGGTGCTGCGGGCATGTTCGGTGCCGTGACGGTGGATATTGAGCGTTCGGCGCTGAGCGAGCTTGGTGTGGACGTGGCCGACGAAGCGCTGGTCGAGACGCTGGCCGCCGCCGTGCTGGCCCGCGTGGACGCCTGGGCGGTTGTTGCCAACACGCCGCAAGGCGCCGCAGGGCCGCTGGCTCCCGTGCTGGGCGAGTACTTCGACATGGTGCCGCTGCTGGGCCGCCAAGTTGCGGCGGTGTCGCCCAACGGCTTGCCGCTTGCGGTCGGTGTGTTTGCGGGCCTGGACATCTGGGGCCGCGCGACCATCAAGACCGATGCCGGCGAGCAGGAGTTTCCGCCCGAGGCCGTACGAATTCGCGGGCTGTAGCGCGAGTCGCCAGCGCTCAAAGACAACGATGACAACAAGACCCTCCTCGGCCTGTGCCGGGGAGGGTTTCGCCTATCTGGGGAATGGGTTGCCAGCGCCCTATTCCTCAAAACTGAAAATTTTTCAGTTTTGAGGAATAGCGATAAAAGACCGCGAGGAGGCCCCGATGAAACTCATCAATAGAACGTCATATATGGACACGTTGACGAGCCTTATTGGCGTGCCGGACATCAAGGTCATCACGGGCATTCGCCGCAGCGGTAAATCAAAATTGCTCGAGGCCCTCCGCGATTACGTGGAGGCAAATCTGTCCAATTCGAATGTCATCCATATCAACTACAACCTCGATGAGTTCGAGAACCTGCTCGAGTATCACGCGCTGCTCGCCTATGTAAAAGAGCATCGAGTGTCCGGCAAACAAAACTTTCTGCTTATCGATGAAGTTCAGATGTGCGACGGTTTTGAGCGTGCGATCAACAGCCTTCACGCATCCGAGCAGTACGACATATTCATTACCGGATCGAATGCCTTTTTGCTGTCGAGCGATCTGTCGACGCTCTTTACGGGGCGTACGTTTGAGATCGAGGTTTTCCCATTCTCGTTTGAGGAGTATCGACTCTATGGCGACGAGGGCGAGGTCGACCGCGACTTCGATGAGTACGCGAGAACCGGCGGTATGTCCGGCTCTTACCCTTATCCACTGCAGGAGCAGCGCTATCAATATCTCTCCAACGTCTTCAAGACGCTCATTGTGAGAGATATCGTGCAGCGGCATAACGTGAGAAACGAATCGGCGCTGCTGCGCATTGCCGATTACATGATGGACAACGTATCCAACATAACGTCGGCACGTAACATTACGGATATTTTGAACGCGGATGGGCTAAAGATAACGAACAAGACGGTCGGCACGTACATGGGGTACCTGTGCGATGCGTTTGCCTTCTATAAAGTTCGTCGGTACGACATCCGCGGCAAAAAATACCTTAAGAGCGGCGAGAAGTATTACCTGGCAGACCACGCGTTCAAATACGCGCTGCTCGGTACACGTGATATGGATTGGGGACGCGTATACGAGAACATGGTGGCAATCGAGCTGCTGCGCCGCGGATACGAGGTATACGTCGGCGTGCTCTATAAAAAGGAAATAGACTTTGTAGCAATCAAGCGGAGCGAGAAACTCTACATTCAGGTGAGCGACGACATCAGCTCGGATAAGACATTTGAACGCGAGATTTCGCCACTGCTGAGCATTGGCGATGCGTATCCCAAGATGATTCTCGCCCGCACGCATCACGAGGCCACGGATCGCGACGGAGTGCAGATCGTGGACCTGGCGAGGTGGCTATGCGGCGAGGCGTAGCAGAAAGCCTATTCCTCAAAACTGATAAATTTTCGATTTTGAGGAATAGGACCGATGCGTTGCCTAGTTCGCCGCTCGCGCTCGTGCTCGACTTAAGCCCCGTCTTACCCCAGCTCCTGCATGCGGCGGTAGATTTCGCAGATACCCTTGATGGTGAGCTGTCCATCGACCACGTCGAAGGCATCGGTCGAATCGGCGACGATGCCGGCGAGACCGCCCGTGGCGATAACGGTGGCATCCTCGCGGCCCAGCTCGCGCTTCATGCGCGCGACCAGGCCCTCGGCCATGGCGGCGGCGCCCACCACGGCGCCGACCTTGATGCACTCCTCGGTATCGCGGCCGATGGCGTGCTCGGGCGCCTCGAGCGGAACGCTGGCGAGCTTGGCGGCACGGGCGGCAAGTGCGTCCATGGAGATGCGGATGCCCGGCGCGATCGCTCCGCCAATGTAATAGCCGTCCTCATCGATGACATCGATATTGGTTGCGGTGCCAAAGTCCACCACGATCGCCGGGGCGCCGTAGAAAGTCTCGGCCGCAACGGCGTTGGCGATGCGGTCGGCACCCACAGCCTGAGGGCGTGCCGCACGCAGCTTGGTCACGGCGGCGGTCTGCGGGCCGATGACGATGGCGTCTGCCGCGATGCGGTCAGCCACGGCGTGCCACTCGCGCGAGAGCTGCGGCACCACGCCGGCAAAGGCGATCGCGTCGACCGCGTCGAGCGAAAGGCCGTACATCTTAAAGAAGCCCATCAGACGCACGTGGATCTCGTCGGCGGTATAGGAGCGGTCGGTGGGCATGCGCCACGACTGCACCAGCTCGTTTCCGTCAAACAGGCCCATGGCCGTCTGAGTGTTTCCCATATCGATAGCGAGCAGCATGTCTACTCCCGGTGTTGGCATAAAAGGACGCGCACCATTGTATACGCGCCGTCGGCAGCGCTAGGCTGTGATTCGTTCACGGCGATATGGGCTGAGGGTTTTAAATATGAAGGAATTATGCTCTACGAGATTTTCCTTGCCGTTTACCGAACTCCCACGTAATATTCTTTCTTGCGCACATGAGGCGTCCAGACATTGCGGGGTGGAGCAGTCTGGTAGCTCGCCGGGCTCATAACCCGGAGGTCGTAGGTTCAAATCCTGCCCCCGCGACCAAGACTTTTAGCAGCCCAGAGGCATTGTTCCTCTGGGCTGTTTTCTTTTGGCTAAATAATACAGCGAAGAAATAGCGAAGAAAATAAGACGGAATCACGCACAAAGAAGCCTACCGGAGTGCAATAAAGCTAAACGCTGGTTAAAAAGACCAAACTAGCACGTAGAATCTTCCTCAGTGGAAAAGGCTATCAAGTGAGGGTCCGTATGCCAGGAAAGAAAGCCGATGCAGAAGCTTTTGCAAGCAGGTGGGCGAACAAGGGAAATGAGAACCAGGATACCCAGCGGTTCTGGATCGACTTCTACCAGAACGTCCTCGGCGTCGAGGACGCGGTGTCACGGCTTGAGTTCGAAAAGCCCGTCTCCACCGATGCGAGCACGCATGAAGGGTACATTGACGTCTTCATCCCGTCGGCAAAAACCCTCGTCGAGCAGAAGTCGCTTGGGATCGACCTCGCTAAGGAGGAGACGCGCCAAGGCCGTAAAGTGACGCCCGCGAAGCAGGGCAACGCCTACGCCCAGGGCATGCCCCTCTCCCAACAGCCGCGCTACATCATCGCTTGCAATTTTGCCGAGTTTTGGGTCTTCGACCGCGAGCGGGATTCGCTATGCAGGGAGCCGCTTTTCAAGTTGCCGCTCGCCGAGCTCCCCAAGAACCTCGCGGCCATTCAGTTCCTCAAGGGCGGGGCGGAGGCCCCGGCCACGATCTCCCGCGCCGTTTCCGTCGAGGCCGGCAAGATCATGTCGAAACTCCATGACCAAGTCGCCGAGGCGTTCGATGATCCCGACACGCCCGAGAATCACCATGCGCTCTCCGTGCTCATGACGCGCCTCATGTTCCTCATGTTCTGCGAGGACTCGGGACTCGTGGCCCCCAACGCCTTCCGCGACTACGTCGCCCACTTCTCGGCAGGCGATCTCAGGCGCGGCCTCAAGGACCTTTTCGTTTGGCTCGACACCAAGGACGAGGAACGCGACAAGTACGCCGAGCCCTGGCTGAAGAAACTGCCCTACATGAACGGCGGCCTCTTCCGCGAGAAGACGGAGATTCCGCCCCTGTCCGAGAACTTCCGCCATACGCTCATCGTCGAGGGGTGCCAGGAGTTTGATTGGTCGGGCGTGAGCCCCACGGTCTTCGGCTCCATCTTCGAGGGGGCGCTGTCCCACGACCACCGCCGCGCAAACGGCCAGCACTTCACGAGCCCCGAAAACATCCACAAGGTCATAGACCCGCTCTTCCTTGACTGCCTCAAGGCCGAGTTCGACGAGGCGTGTGCTAAGCCCGTCGCGGGCGGCGCGAGGACCCGTGCGCTCAAGGACCTTCACGAGAAGATCGGTGGCATCTCCATCCTCGACCCAGCCGCAGGTTCCGGTAACTTTCTCACCGAAAGCTATCTCTGCCTGAGACAGCTGGAGAACCGCATCCTCTTCGAGCTCCAGGGTGAGCAGACGTCATTCAGCTTTGAGGATTCAGGCGATCGCGACGTGCTGGTCAACCTAAAGAACTTCCATGGTATTGAGCTGGAGGACTTCGCTTGCTGCGTTGCCCGCACGGCTCTCTGGATCGCCGAGAAGCAGGCGGACGCTGACACCGCAAAAGTGACGCAGCGCGTCTACCAGGAACTCCCGCTCACGGACTATGAGGGCATCGTCAACGCCAACGCGCTACGTACCGACTGGAACGACGTCGTCGCGGCTGATGGGGTCGACTACGTCCTCGGAAACCCGCCGTTCTTGGGTCAGGCCATGCAGTCAAAAGAACAATCGAATGATGTTTCCTCGCTGTTCGATGGGTTAAGCAATGCGGGAAAACTGGACTATGTTGCTGGCTGGTTTAAAAAGGCGGCCGACTATTCCAAGGGCACCAACATTCGATGCGCTTTCGTTTCTTCGAATTCCATTTGTCAGGGCGAATCAGTGGGATCCCTTTGGAAGATTCTTTCCGAAGCGGGCTGCGTGATTAATTTTGCGTATACGACGTTCCTTTGGGATAGCGAGGCTTCAGACAAAGCGGGCGTGATGTGCGTTATCGTTGGCTTCTCGATGTTTGAAGATGGCCATAAAAAGGTCTTGTTCGGCGCTGAAGGGCCAATATTCGCTTCTCATATCAATGGATACCTAAAGAGCGCTCCAGACGTATGGATTAAAAACAGGAAAAAGTGTATTAATCGGCGCGGCTGCAAAGTCACGCAGGGGAGTCAGCCTATGGAGAATGGACAGCTTCTCTTTTCGGCTGAAGAAAAGAAGCAGTTCCTGAGTAGATATCCAGATTGCGAAAAGCTATTTCGTCCCTTCGTTGGAAGCCGCGAGTTTCTGAATGAAACCGACTTCTCACGCTACTGTCTCTGGCTTGATGGAGTTAATCCTGCGGAGTATACGAACAACACTGAAATAATGAAACGTATCAGAGCCGTTCGTGAGTATCGCGCATCAAACAAAATTCCGAGAATTCGCAAGACCGCTGATAGCCCACAACTATTTACACAGATTAGGCAGCCGGAGAACGACTACATCATAATTCCTAGAGTTTCGTCCGCACGGCGGAAGTACATTCCTATTGGCTATGTCTCCAGAAGTGTGGTGGCGAGCGACGCCGTTGTAATCGTTGACGGAGCAAGCATGTTTGACTTCGGGTTGCTCATGTCGCAGACACACAATGCCTGGATGAGAACCGTTGCCGGTAGGTTGAAAAATGACTACCGATATGCTCCATCCGTGTACTACAACTTTCCCTATCCAGATGCTGACCAAGACGACATCAACGAAATTGAGGAGCGGGCGAAAGCTGTTATAAAGGCTAGGTCCAATTACCCTGATTGCTCCTTGGCAACACTGTATGGAGCCGATTCGTTCTTCCTGTTCAACGATTTAGTTAAGGCTCATTCTGATTTGGACGCGGCCGTTGAGTCTGCATATGGCATGAGCTTCGATGGCGACGAAGAAAAGATCGTTGCCCATCTGTTCAACCTTTATGCCAAGAAGGTCGGTGAGTAGCAATGACGATGCCTAAATGGCATGAGACCATGCGGCCCATCCTTGAGGCGCTGGCGAAAAGCGATGGGTGCCTGACCGGCTCCGATCTTCAAGAAGCGGTGGCGACCACATTCGACATGACGGGCGATGAGCGTGCCGAGCGCCTCAAGAGCGGACAGCTGAGGTTCTACAACCGCGTGTACTGGGGAATCACCGACCTGGAGAAGGCCAAACTCCTCGAATACGGGGAGAAGAAGGGGACCTATCGAATCACCGGCGCTGGCAGGTCGTACCTCACCGATTGCCCCGGCCCCATCACGGCAAAGGCGCTCTACGACCGGTGCCCAGCTTTCAAGGCCTGGAAGGACGGCTACCGTGCCGCCAGCAAGGCCAAGGCATCGGCCGAGACGCCCGCCGAGGAGGACCAGGAGTCGCCTCAAGAGATCATGGAGTCCGCCTACGGCGAGATTCGAAGCGCGCTCGCCGACGACCTCATCTCCGCCATCATGGCTAAGGACCCGTACTTCTTCGAGCACCTGGTGGGCAAGCTGCTGGTGGCGATGGGATACGGCGAGAGCCTGGAATCCCATGCGGACGTCACCAGAAAGAGTGCCGACGAGGGAATTGACGGCGTGGTGCGCGAAGACCGCCTCGGGTTCGGCACCATCTGCTACCAGGCCAAGCGCTGGGATCCTTCTAGGACGGTCGGTCGCCCCGAGGTGCAGGCGTTCGTCGGAGCCCTCTCCGGTAAGGGCGTATCCAAGGGTCTGTTCATCACCACGGCCAGGTTCTCCAAGGAGGCCCGCAGGTACGCCGACGGTCTTCTGGGCCAGACGGTCGTGCTCGTCGACGGTCCTGCTCTTGCCGGCCTCATGATCGACTACGGAGTCGGCGTGAGCACGAGGCAGGTGTACCAGATCAAGGCCGTGGACACGGATTTCTTCGAGGAATGACTGTCTTGGTAAGTTCGTCTGCGGAGCCGGCCACATCAGCGGCTGCTGGATCAACCCGCCCTGAAGCCGTTCGTTGGACACTTCGTCGCGCCGGGTAGGACCTTGATCCCGTTGCCGTCGTAGCCGTGCCAGCATGCCCCGATCCCCGCGTCGTCCGGGGACACGGTCCAGTAGCGGCAGTAGCGGCAACGCGCTTCGTTCTTGTCGGGTGCCAGCAAGTCGCCAAAGGCCTCGGCCGCAGCGCGCTTCGCGCTGTCGTCCGTATGAGAATAGCGTTTCAGCATTTCGACTGTCTTATGGCCGGTGATCTGCATCGTCGTCGCCATGTCGACATGGCAGTCCCTTTGCAAGATGCTGGTCGCGGTATGGCGCAGTCCGTGTATTGTGATCTCCGGCGGCAGATTGTAATTGTGCTTCTGTAGCCTGAACCACTTCTCGAACGATGTCTTAAGGGTGTGCTTGCCCCGCCTCGCCTGAACGATGGGGGTCGATCCCGTCTGGCTCAGGCCGACGCGTTCGAGCTGGGCCGCCTGCAATTCCTTCCACTCTGCTAGGACGTCGACCAATATCGGGGGACAGGGATCGTTCCTCACGTCCCCCGTTTTGGTCTCCTTGGTCTCCTGGCTATCCTTTTTCATCGCCTTGCTGATGCGGAGGGTGCCGCTGGAATAATCCGCCCAGGTCAATGCGAGCATTTCCGATAACCGTGCGGCGGTGCACAGGCAGATAAGGAGGCCGACGCTCTTTGCCTCAAGCCCTTTGTCAAGCACGGACCCGATGAATGCGCGGCACTCATCAACCGATAGGGCATATTTTTCCTCGGTGTCCCTTTTGGGTTTGTCGACATCCTTGCAGGGGTTCGAGCCAATGTAGCCGTATACGACCGCTCGGTCGAAGACCAGGGACAGGGTGCTATGTATGTGCTGGAGGTACGTGCCGCTGACGGGCGCCGCCCCACCGTTGCGGCGGTCGTTGCTCCGGAGGCCGGAGTACATGACGTTAATGTCCTTGGGCCCGATGGCACTTATTGGCATGCTTCCGATATACGGATCGATTCTCTTCAGGTGAGTGCGGTAGTCCTTGATGGTCCGTTCTGTGACCGTCTTCTGTTTCTCTCGGTCGGCGACGAAATTCGCCGCGAATGCCCGGAAGAGCTCCGCCTCCTCCTTCGCCTTGGCATCTTTTTTCATCCTATGGGCGGGCACCTCGGCGGCGGTGCCGCCGTGGTATATGAAGTCGTTGATCTCCTTGATTGCCGCGATAGCCTCTGCCTCTGATGGGAAGTTTTCGTTGTAGACGCCGTACTTGCCGGTTTTCTCGTTGAAACCGAGGGGGAACTTGATCTGGGCCCGTCCGTCTTTGTAGACACTGTAGGAGCCCTTGTTGCGCGGGACCTTGGCCATCTCTTTCCTTTCCGGTTACGCCAACCCGTTCCTGCGCCGCAGCGTCATGCGGCAGGCCTGGGAGCAAACGTCCCTCAAGGGGCCGGTCTCATCCTGGATGAAGGGCGAGCCACAGCTCGCGCAAATTCCGATTCGCGAATTGCCCCTGTATACGACTCTGTAGAGAAGTTCTGAGAGCAGGGATTCGCGCTTCACGCTCGGCACCGGGCGGGCTGAGAACCTGGCGGACTTGTCTGCCGTCCAGCCCAGAATCGCCGAGCTCCCGGGGAGCCTGAGCTTGGAGACGGATTCGGTCAGCGCGTTGACGACGTTCTTGGCATCGTCCCGCTGGGATTTGCCGACCCCGACGCAAAGCATATAGTGCCTCTCTTTTGCATCCTTCCATCCGCCGAGCAGGCTGATGTAATTTTCGGACGCCACGGGGGCCGTCAGAACGAAGACCGCGCCCTGCTCGCCGTATGGAACCGAGCCGAAAACCTCCGCATACGTGTGCTCGAAAAGGGTCTTTTTGATTTCTTCCTGGTGGGTCAGGATGCCATAGAGCGGCTGATAGACGTGGTAGTCGGACAGCTTCGCCCTCAGGGACTTGAGGCTTCTTTTCGTCGGCGCGAAGAACGGGTTGAACGCGAAGGGGATGTACCAGAGTGCCAAGTCGAGTGCTCCGTTTTGGCGCTGGACGAAGCCGGCGTCCTGCATCGGGGTCTCCGAACCCGACGAGAGAAGACCGAGCAGCTTGGCGGTCAGGGCGACGATGTTGCGGGCCAGCGCCCAGTCGGCGAAGGGCTCAACCGCGACCATCGTCGAGGTCGGATCGAGGTCGGCAAGTGTGTCCGAGACCCATTCTGAGCTGAACGGGATCTTCTTGGCAGCGCTCTTTGCCGAGGCGAGACTCGAGTCGAGGGTCGTGTTCACATCGAGCTGGGATTCGTATTGGAGGAGCTCCGGAACCGGACTGTCCAGACGGAGGCCCCCTGACCCGGAACGCACCTCATCGAGGCTATACAGGCGTTTGCCGTCGCCTACGGAATCGGCCGACGGCGGTAGGAGCGGCGGGAGACCGCCGATGGCGTCGGCCAAGGAGGCCGGGCGGCGTGCAGTCATGAGGGCGTTGACGTCCTCGGTACCGATCTCGGAGACGGTTCCATCCAGAAGAAGGCTGTTGGGGACCGGCCTCACGATGACGTGCATGCCGAGTTCGTTGGTGGCGATTGCCGTGGGCTCCATTTGTCTCCTCCTCTTTCCTTTTGTTTACTCTTATTATATTTAAATTCGTTATCTATAAGAATGATTCCAAATAAAAATTTTCATCTTTCTATTGAAAAGCGCTATCGTTATGGATAGAATTTTATTTGAATAAAGGTCATAAGATAACGAAATGGAGGTGATAGTACTATGACCGACGAACTCCTGACCCTTGAGGAGTGCGCTCCCATCCTGCGTTGCAGCTATTCCAAGGTCTATAAGATCGCGCGCGCCGGCACGTTGCCGTTCAAGCAGATCGGCAACGCCTGGCTCATCCCGCGTTCCAAACTCTACGACGCCCTCGGCCTCGCCGTTGACGACGAGGACGGCAAAAAGAAAGGCCGCTAGCTCCCCGACCAAAGTTCGCTAGCGACCAATTGCCCCCTAATCCATGAAAAGGAGAACCATGAAGGATTATAGCGCCCTCAACGCCGCGCGCCTGCGCACGCTTTTGCGCGAGCATGATCTCGACCGCCCCCTCACCGATATGGACCTCGCGCTCCGCATCCTCGACATCGAGAGCCGCCTCGACGGCATCCGCGAGGACATGATCGCCATCGATACCGCCCTCCAGGACCATGGCGTCGACGTCCGCTATTCTTGGGAGGCCTAGCATGGCCTCCGCTGATAACTCGCAACCCGTTCCCGGTGCACCCGGGCCGCAGCCGCAGGAGAAGAAGGCCCCGACCGTCCACCAGGTGGTCGCGGCCATCATGTCGGACAGCATCCCGCTCGCCTACAACGAGCTCGCCGACGCGACCTGCGCGCTCGGCCCCACCCCCTGGAACGCCGCCAAGGGCGTCCGTCCCTGGACTCCTTTGGACGACGCCGAACTCTATGCCCATCTTCAGGATACCATCGGCCTCCGCTCCGATAAGGCCCTCGACCATGCCATGACCATCGTCGCCCACGGCAACGCGTTCAACCCGCTGACGCAGATGCTCGAAGGCCTCAAGTGGGATGGTGGGGGGCGAGCCGGTACCCTGCTGCGCACCTACCTCGGTGCGGACGACTCCCCGCTCACCGCTGCAATCGAGTGCCTGTTCCTCTGCGGCGCGGTCAAACGGGCGTTCCGTCCCGGCTGCAAGTTCGACTACACGATGGTGCTCGCCGGTCGCGGCGGTATCGGAAAGTCGACGTTCGCGCGCCGCATCGCCCTCGACGACCGCTACTTCTGTGACTCCGTCTACGACCTCGGCAACATCAAGGCCACGGGTGAGACCCTGCGCGGCAAGTGGGTCGTCGAACTCGCCGAGCTGACGGGCATCAGCGGCCGTTCGCTTGAGGCGGTTAAAGCCGGCCTAGTGCGCCAGACGGACACCTTTCGCGTGGCGTACGGCAAACGGTCGACGGACTTCCAGCGCCGCTGCGTCTTCGTCGCTACGACCAATACCATCGGCTTCATCGCCGAGAAGTCGTCCGGTGCCCGCCGCTTCCTGCCCGTGCTCTGCGGCGCGGCCGAGCCTGCGAAATCGGTCCACTCGGCTGAGTTCGCCCGTGACGCGCGCCAGGCGATGGCCGAGGTCGTCCATTGGATGAAGACCGGGGACCCGCGCTTCAGCACGGTGCTCTCGGCCGAGATGGAGGAGGCCGCCGCGAAGCGCCGCGAGGGCTTTCTCGAGGAGGACCCACGCACGGACGCCATCAACAGCTACCTCATCGCCCATCGCGACCATCCGGTTTGCACTCACGAGATCGCCGATTACGCCCTTCGCCAGGAGTTCACCCAGAAGCTCGCCAAGGACATCAGCGCCATCCTGACCGACCAGTGCCCCGGATGGCGCTTCGACGGTAAGCGCAAGTGCGGCCCCTACGGCAAGCAGCGCTGCTGGGTTTACGATCCCCGGCCCTAGTGCCCGTTGCGGTGCCGATGCCCGATGACACCGGCACCGAGAATATCATCTCTACCTGCTGTTTCTTCCATAGTGCCGATGGTGCCGCAGCACTGGCGAGACTTTGCTCGGCAGTCTTGAAAGAACAACAAAAATCTCGTCTGCCCACCGGCACCATCGGCACCGGGAAGGCGGACGGCATCTCAGACCAGCCCCTATATCGAATCGTCCGTTGCATTCGGCCCGGCACCGTCCGGCACCGGGCCGCCTCGAAAGGAGTTCCCTATGAAAACTCTTAAGGAGAAGATCTCCCGCATCCCCGTCCCCGGCTACGCCCGTCGTCACAAGGGCTATCCCAATCCACTCCTCAAACGAGAGGTCGACGCTCGCATCGAGCGTCTTCGCGGCACCGCAACCATAGATGCCCTCGACCACATCCGCGCAGCCGACCCCGATATCCGCTTCTCGCCGGCGACCGTCCACGGTCCCGGCTCGGGCATCAGGCTTATCGATCGCGGCGGGGTGCTCTACATGGTTTCCAGAGCCTTCGCCGAGCTCAACAGCCCCGATGCTCCCGGATGTGGGCTCCAGCTCGTCGTTGGCGGCGACTACGATCAGGTGGGCGTCCTCTACACCGCTGGGATCGATGCAAGCGGGCGGGAGGAGGCTTTTGCGCGGACCGCGTACCTCATTGAGCTCGGCATGCCCTGCGACTGTCTCGCGGTCGTCCCCGCATACCTCCAGCCCCACATGCCCGTGAAGAGCCCCCGAAACATGCATCTGCTCGCCCAGTACGGTGCCGACCTCGACCGCGCTTGGAAGTTCCATGAGTAGCAAGGCGAGGGATGAGCGCGTATACGTCAGGGTTAGCAGCGAGGAGCGCGCCGCCATCGTCCGTCGCGCCCGTGCGGCAGGTCTGAACGCGAGCGAGTACATGCGGAGGCGCTCGCTCGTCGACGGTGACCGGCCCGTGATTGAGACCGACGCTGAGACATTGAAACTGCTGTACCGCGATCTCAGGCTAGCGGGGTCCAACCTGAATCAGCTGTCGCGTGAGGTCCACATCACGCATGATCCTGTCCGTATCGCCCCGTTCCTCGATGTCGCGCTCGTAAAGGTCGGAGACGCAGCCGATGCCGTATCGGGCTTTCTTGCCGACGCGAGGAATGTATAGGAAGGGGATTTTCATGAACGATCTCAAGTTCAACGCGGTTCTTTCGGCTTCTTTCGCCGCCGCCCTCACCGTCGCATGCTATCCACTGACGGCACCCGTAATCTCCTGCGTTTTCGATTCACTCCCGGTCGATTGGCTCTCCTGGCTCGACTCCATCGGCTTAGACATGTGGTCGGCCTTCTGGCTCTCGGGAGCATGGATCGGCCATATCCCGTTCATGTTCGCCGCGTTCTGCCTCCTCTTTCTCTTCCTCCTCGGCTATGTGACCGCCAAGGACGCCGGGCGGACCCGGAGCGTCGACGACGGCATATACGGCGACGCCCACGTTGTCCGGGGCGCGGCGGGGCTCAACCGGGCTAACGATTTCTGGGATGGTCGCGGAACGCCGGCGAGGGCCGGCCTCGTCCTCGGCGCGACAGCAAAGGGTTATTGGTTCGATTCGTCCGTGCCTCATGCTCTGACCTGCGGAAAGACAGGTTCCGGCAAGACCCAGCTGCAGGTGCTGGAGACAATGCACCTGACGCTTGCGGCCGGATGGAACGTCGTCTCGACCGGCAAACCGGAGGTGCTTGAGCTCACGGCCGAAAAGGCGCGGGAGCTCGGCTACGAGATCGTCGTCCTTGATTTGACGGGATACCCGGGTGCCAGCCGGTACAACCCCATCGGGCTCGTCGCCGATGCCGTCGAGGCGGGCGACACCGATGCCGCGGTGAGGACTGCCCGGCAGGTTGCCGTCGATCTCATTCCCCTCGGCGGGGAGAAGAACACCTACTTTCCCAAGGCTGCACGCAACATGCTCGCCGCCTGCATCCTTGTCGTCTGCACGGCCGACGTCCCGCGTAAACAGAAGAACCTTGCGAGCGTCGCCGCGCTCGTCGAGCGCGGGACCGCCGGCGACGACCCGAAGGATCCGTCTGCTCCCCTCAAGGGCTACATCCGCGGACTCGGCCCGACGCACCCGGCGTTCTCGCCGGCGTCCGACCTCCTCGGGGACGGCGGGGCGACGACGGCGGGCAAGAACGTCGTGTCCACCCTCAAGGAGGCCCTGAGCATCTTCTCGGACGGGGCGCTCCGCGCCGTGACGTCCGAGAGCAGCGTGTCGATCCGCGACCTCATCGAGAGGAAGACGGCCGCGTACATCGAGATGCTCGATGAGGGGGACCCGTACGGCGTCGTCTATACCTGTTTCCTCAACCAGTGGTGGCAGGTGGCACAGCAAGTATGCAAGGAGAGCGGCGGCCGGATGCCGCACGAGACGGCTCTCGTGCTGGATGAGATCGGCAACCTTAACGTCAAGGTGGCGTGCCTGCCGGCCATTGCCACACTCGGACGAAGCATGAGAATCCATGAATACCTCTTCGTTCAGAATCTCAAGCAGCTGAATTCGTACAACGAACCCGGCGACGGCGGGGCCGGGCGCGACAAGCTGGTCGGCTCCGTCGGCACCAAGGTCGCCCTGTCGCTTTCGGAGCCCGAGGATTTCAAGTTCTTCACGTCGCTCGTCGGAAAGCGCACGGTGCGCTCGATGGGGACGTCCAGCCAGAAGGGCCAGGGCCGCACGTCCGTTGGAACGAGCTACAACGAGGCTGCCGTTCCCCTGATAAACGAATGGGAATGGCAGCAGCGCATCCCCATCCGCGACGGTCTCATCGCAATCAAGGGCGGCGAGAACTCGAAGCCCGGGCGCGAGGGCGTCTTCGAGTTTCCGCTCGACTACGCCAGCCGGACGCCCGCCGGCCCGTTCTTCGGACTCGGGGACGAGCAGGCCGAGCGTGCGAAGCGGGCCACTTACTACACCCGTGCCAAGGCCGCAGCGGAGGGCGATGCGTACGAGGTTCCGGAGCCGTGGTGCCCCGAGTTCGAAGCCGGCAACGGAGCGGACGATAACGAGGTCGCGCCCGACGACGTGTTCAAGGCCGACGAGGACAACGCGACCCTTTCGGACGAGTGGGCCGCATGGGACGAGTAGGGGGACGGGCATGACGGCTATCAAGCAGGTGGCGATCACGAGCGCGCAGCATATGAAGAGCCTGTCGGGCTATTTCGACCGAACGAGCGAGAAACACGACGCGCTCGACTTCGATTCCCGGAACCTCAGCGACCCGGTGAACTGGTCCCGCGAGATGGACCGCACGCGCGAGGCCTACGGGCACAACGTGCCAGGGCGCAAGGGCTCGAAATGCACCTACTGCTACCACCAGATCATCGCGTTCAACCCTGACGAGTGCGATGTCAACGGGGGAAAGATGTCCAGGGATGGCTGCATGGAGTTCGCTCGGGAGTGGGTTGGTCGCTACTATCCGAACCAGGAAGCGGCGTGGGCGCTCCATCTGGAGCACTCGAAGGACGGGACCGACCGGTACGCCGTCCATATCGCCATCAACCGGACCGACCTCTCGACCGGAAAGCGCCTCAACGACGGCAGGGCGTCCCGCCAGAGGACCCTCCACGCGGCGAGGATGCGTGAGATGGACGAGCGTTGGGGGCTCTCCCAGCTTGAGCGCGGGGCGCGCAACAGCCGCGTTCACGCCCGGCAGGAGTCGAGGGGCGAGCAACGGGCCCGCGAGATCGGCTCGAAGGCAGCCCCAGGCTTCGAGACCGACCAGGACCATGTGCGCCGGGTCGTGCGCGAGAGCGTCCGCGAGGTCGCGGCGTCCGGCGCGCCGAACAGGATGCGCGCGCTCAACGAGGCCTTGGAGCGGAGGGGCGTCCACATGCGCCTCAGCCGCGACCGGAACCTCGGGGAGCGCGACCTCGTCTTCGAGTACCGCCCGACGTACGACCGCAGGGATGCGCTTGGGCGCGCCGTCAGGAAGGCCGCGATCAGCGGCCGCAAGCTCGGCCGCGGCTTCACGAGGGGCGGCATACAGCACGCCCTAGGCATCGGTGCCGCCGTCTACCGGATGGCGGAGAGGTCGATGGACGACGGCCGGGACAACGAAATGTAGAAGGGTGCGAGATGCGCCCGGCGAGAGGAGTAATGGCTATGGAAATCAACATCAAGCTCGATGCCAAGCTCAAAATGCGCGATGGCATAGCCGAGCTGAGGCTTACCGACAATGTTCCGGATTCTCCCTGGTACCAAGATGGTGCAGGAAAGGATTTCTTCGACGCTCTCTGCCGCGTCGGTGGAGATGGCGGGGGATTCCGCGTGTGCCGCGCTTCCGGTCACACGGCCGTCCTCGTGGTGCGCGACACGGGCATCGATACCGGCTGGGCGAACGAGCAACAAGCCTAATCGGCACATCTTGAAGAGGGGCCAAGGCCCCTCTTCTCGTCTCCCGGGACCGGAACGCAACAGGCGTCCCGCAAGCCCGGGGGACGGCCCCGCAGGGCAAGGTATCTGTGCGTACGCGGAGGCTGCAAGTCGCCGCGTACGCACAGATACACATCTTGCATGGCCCGTGCAGCGGAAGCCCATGCGGCTGGAGTGCAACGGGACAGGTGAGCGGAGACGCAGTGATGGCGACCTAGGGGAGCCATCGAACGGAGTCGGAGCGAGAGCCGGCGGGGTGTGACACGGCGGGGCGATCGCGAGTTGAAGCCGAGTGATCCCCCGCC
>OIXA01000457.1_pt1 | contig 59389 bp, 52 predicted proteins | sample 1587721 | NCBI WGS metagenome assembly OIXA01 (sample SAMEA3888900, study PRJEB22519) | human gut metagenome | biome: human gut; feature: human-associated habitat; material: faeces | place: Denmark | collected 2013
CTATCTGCATAGCTGCCATCGGGATAGTCTATGAGATAAACCGCATACGTCCACGGCGGAGAAAGCGAGGTCCGCATGAAAAAGGCTAAGCTAGTTCTTCTTATTCTTATGGTGCTCCTCGCAATTGCTGGACTTGTTGTTACTTTCAAACCGCTCATGATCGAAGAAAACGAAAGGACTCTTTTAATTGCACCGTATGCACAGAAAGACTTTAAATCACATGAGGTACCGGATCCTGTATATGCGGGCTCGTCATCATTAGAGATTAACAGTCTGCGGCTCTGCTCACTTGTTGCAAAACTGCATGGGTGGGACAGAGAAAGGTCATACCGGGTCCCGGGCAAATACAGTACAGAACACAATGTTGTAATTTTCAGGCTTTATGAAGCAGAGACAATTGAACGTGTAGTGTCCAGTTAATACACTAATACGGCACAAAAATCTGAGATTTTGGGACGATTTGTAATAATTGTAGGGCAGATATGAGTTGATCAAAAGCAAAAGACTGCAATTAAATAGAGCGGTATGAGGTGTGCCTCATGGTGCGCAGCTCCTGAACTTGCTAAAATCATACGAAGAAATTAGCAGCACAGGAGTCTAAAACCGTGAGAGAAGAATATACAAAGATACTAAAGAGCCTCTTTTGCGAAAGCCTTTCTGCATGTCAGGAAGACCAGCAGCTTACGTTGGATAAAATGGCAGATCGTTTGGAAATGTCGACCCGAAGCTATGCAGATTTGAAAAGCGGTAATAACGGATGTAGCGGACTAACATTAGCGTTGTTCCTGATCTATGTGTGCCCGGATGCATCTGAATTTCTAAGGAAGCTCCGTGATGCGCTTGAAGCCAGCGGCAACAAAGCCGCATAGGTTTTCTACACTTACTGCATATAGCTATCGGGTTCCGATGAGAGTGAGAAAGATACTCGAACTTACAAGTGGCAGCACCTTCCCGATTTGTCCAAGATGCCATTGCACGTTAGATAGAGACTACCAGCGGTTTTGCGATCGCTGCGGTCAACATCTTTCATGGCAGCTTTATAATTTTGCTGCCGTTGTAAAATGGACACCAAAGTCAAACAACAGGTAAACTTTTAGGTGAATATATATAATTAATATAAATTTGATGTGTAGTTTGATTTTAAATGATGAAACAAAGAAGAGCAGGTTCAGGGCTATGAACTATATGAGTTTTTGATAATGTACAATAAGTTGCGCAAATTGAAAAGAGCAAAAAAGAAGACATAGTTTGCAGACTCTGGTAGAATGAAGTTGCGAGACACCATTCAGAAAGGAGACAGCAAACTATGTCCGAGAAAATTGTACAGCTTAATGAGGAAATTATCAAGGGGCAGCTCAAAGAATTAGTTCGCGGAAGCGTAGAAGAGACGCTGAACGAGCTTCTGGAAAAAGAAGCGGAGTCTCTGACGCGGGCGGCTCGCTACGAGCGCAGCGAGGCACGTCAGGGTTACCGCAGCGGTCACTATGACCGCAACCTCACCACAACATCCGGCAACGTTACGCTCCATATGCCAAGACTCAAGGGCGTGTCCTTTGAAACCGCCATAATCGAGAGGTATCGCCGCCGAGAGAGCAGCGTGGAAGAAGCACTCATCGAAATGTATCTAGCAGGTGTATCGGTGCGTCGCGTGGAGGACATCACTGAAGCCCTGTGGGGCAGTAAGGTCTCGCCATCTACGATCAGCGAGGACGGCATTGAGGAAACGCTGACCTACTGCGACTTCCCAAGCGAGCATTGGACTCGCATCCGCACAAACAATGTGATCGAACGACTGAACCGTGAGATTCGCCGCAGGACTCGCGTGGTGGGGACATTCCCGGATGGGAACTCTGCCCTGATGCTGGTCTGTGCGAGACTGCGCCATGTGGCGGGGAACTCAGTGGGGCAATAAGAAATACATGAACACGAAGCACTTAGAGGCGGCTTTGGACGACGTCTCTATTGCCGGCTGACTTCATTCAGCCGGAGTCTGCAAACTTTTTTGCGCATAATCCTTGACAGTACCATCAAACCCGCCTGTGGCTGGGCTTTGATTCGTTTTTTCTCTGTCCTCAAAATTGACTTCCGTGATAAGCTGGCAGCGGCTATATCACGACTGATGCGACGGCGCAGAGTTCATGCACCAAGCAGGCTTTGGTCAAAGGCGAACAGAGCCTCGTTGATCTCAAAAATGTCGTACTTCTTCCGGGCTATGAAATATTCAATGATAACATCAAACTTGCTGCTGGAGCTGAGCGCATAACCGGCGCGGGAGATAAGGTCACGCGTCTCGTCCAGATCCAGCTCCAGCGCGATGGCGAAAGCGATGGCCGTGGGCTTGGAGGGCTTATAGCTGGGATTGCTGCGTATTTTTGAGAACAGCTTGCGGTCAACATTGGCTCTCTTATATATCTCGGAGTCCTTTTTCCCGCTGCGGTCGATAAGGTTCAGCAGCGTTTCCGAAAACCCGGTGTCCAGATGAGTGAGCAGATCGTCCAGCGCAGCGGAATAGGGCAGCGTACACTCATTATCCGCCTCAGAGTACATATAAGGCAGGGCGATATCCCCGTCATCACTTGCGGATCGTGCCAAGGGCACGGCACCCGTTTCCAGGCACAGGCGCTCCCACGGGGAATCGGAATGCGTGTCGGCATAATGGTCGTCTATATACTCGGTGATGTCGGCAAAGAGACTGCTGCTTATCTGGTAAGCCTTGCGGTCAAAAATGACGAGGTAGACAGTCATGTCGTTTTCCAGCAGAAACTCGCCGATCGTATCCGCCGCCGTGCGCAGCGCCTGCTCCTTGGGATAGCCGAAAGCGCCGGAGGATATCAGCGGAAAAGCGACGGTCTCGCAGCCGTACTTTTTTGCCAGCGCAAGGCTTGACCTGTAGCAGGAGACGAGCTGCTCATGCTCGCCGAAGCTGCCGCCGCGCCACACGGGGCCGACAGTATGGATCACGTAACTGCACGGCAGACGGTACGCCGCAGTGATCTTGGCCTCGCCGGTTCTGTAGCCGCCGAGCGTCCGGCACTCTTCCAGCAGCTCCGGCCCCGCCGCGCGATGGATGCAGCCGTCCACACCGCCGCCTCCGAGCAGGGACTCTTTAGCCGCGTTGACAATGGCATCCACGGGCATTTTGGTTATGTCGCTGCGAACGATAAGAAAGGGCATTGTACCACCGCCTGATAAGATTTTTGAAATATAAGTACATTTAAGCACAATTTATCCGAACATTCAACAACTGATCATGCAAAAATATATTGGAGACGCTGCGGGGCTTGCACATTTTTCCGCGGACTGATACAATATAGAAAACCGTTCAAGGAGAGTGTGCTATGGTTTGCGAGATTTGCAGGGATGAAGCCTTTCTTGCGCAGAAGGCCGAGGCCGCGGCGGCAGAGGATATCGGCACGGCGCGCGATCTGCTGGATACGCTGATCGCTCACAAGGACGGCTGTGTCGGGATGGCGGCGAACATGATAGGCGTAAACAAGCGCATCATCGCCTTTGACAATGAGGGCGAATACATGGTCATGCTCAACCCCATGATCGTCAAGCAGTCCGGAGTGTATGAAGCGGAGGAGGGCTGCCTGTCCCTCACCGGAACGCGGAAAGTCAGGCGCTTCAAAAGCATCAAGGTACAGTGGCAGAACGAGAAGCTTCAGCCCCGGATCAAAACCTTTACCGGCTGGACGGCAGAGATAATTCAGCACGAGATTGACCACTGCGAAGGCGTCCTGATCTGACAGGATCGGGTGACCATATCTGACCCATTCTGACCCTCCGGCGGCTGAGCCGGAGGGTCAGAACTGTTGACAGGGAAGAAATTATATAGTATACTCACGGTATACTTTTTATAACTGGGGTATACTATGGGAGAGACGAACAAAAAAGAGGCTGTGGCCGCACTGCATCGGGCACGGATAATGACGGCTGCCGAAAAGCTCTTTTCGGAAAAGGGATATGAGCAGACGACGATAGAGGACATTTCAAAGGAATCGGAATACAGCCGCCGCACGATCTACGCCTATTATGAGAGCAAGGACGATATTCTCCACTGCATCATTGAAAAGGGCTTGCAGGCATTGAAGACGGATATTGAAAACGCGGCGAACGATAACGCCGGTTTCACCGATGCGTACCGCGCGGTGTGCAGGGCGATGAGAAAGTACCGGAGGGAATATCCGTACTCGCTTGAAAGACTGAACCGCTCGGGAGATGAAGAGATCGGGCGGACAGTTAAATCTGCCGCGGTGAAAAATATACTCCGCCTTGGGACGGAGATAAATGAAACGCTTGAAGCGCTCATTATACGCGGACAGGAAAGCGGCAAAGTGAGGAAAGACATCGTCCCCACGCTGACGGTCTATGTGCTCTGGTCGAGCATTGATTCTCTGCTGGCGCTTGCCGGGACAAAGGGAAAGTTCATCTGCGCGCAGAACGGCATGACCGAAGAGAAGTTCCTCGACTACGGCTTCAGGCAGATAGTAAATTCAATACTCGAAGCGCGGATATGACAGGGAGCGCGGTATGGACGAAATGTACCTCATCCCGATGCAGCAGCAGATGTGTGCAGCCCGGCAGGAGCTGCGGGAGTGCAATGCTTACAGCGGCAGGTTCGGCCTGACGCTGTGCGAAAATGAAATAGCGGAACTTGCCGAAGGCCGGGCGGAGGCGCTGCGCGCATCAGGCAGGATAGAGTTCGGCGGCGGGATACTCCCGAAGCTTATCCGCGCCATCTGCGATTCCCCGTTTATCGAACAGGAGAACTACGCCGGTGTGCTCGCAGAGCTGCAGGAGATATTCTATTACTTCAAGAACGAAACGCGGGACAGGCTCACGGACGATGAACTGATAGAGCTTATGGTCAAGGTCTTTAACGGACGTGCCCAAGGGTCGGCGGAGTATCTGGCCGGGCTGACGGCGGAGGCTCTGGCGCGTATTGCGGAGGATATATTTTGAATGAGCTTATGCAGAGCCCGGCCCTCTCCATAGAGGAGACGCGGACCTTTGCCGCGCGCCTTGCCGCGCTGCTTGCATGGCAGACGGAGAAATACACAAAAGGGGAGAGCAGCTCGGTCACTGTAGAGACGGCGCAGGAGCTGCTGGCGTCACTGCGGTACACCCTCGCCATTGCGGCAGAGGAGATGCATATCCCGTGGGAGCGGCTGCTGACCGAGGAGCTGCCGCCGCTTATTCGCCGGGGGCAGGAACTGCTCCAAGGCCGGCTTGAGCGGGCAAAGCAGCTATGGGCGGCGGCCGGCCGAACGGCACCGGGGCTGCGGAACGTTTATTATGCCGATACGCTCCGCGGCATCGGCGATTACTTCAAACGCTATGACCTGTACTTTTTCGCACATATGAAGCCGCCGTGCATCGACTATCCCTTGCTCGTCGCGGCGGATGAGGCTTTGCAGGGGCTGGACTTCACCGAAGAGTACCTGAAGCGGATGCTGACGGAGAACCTGATACTGAGCCGCTTCGACGGCGGCGCGGTGAGGGCGCTGCTGCGGACGGTACACGGAGGCATTGAGGAAGCCTACCTCAACCTGTGCGAGCAGCCGCTTACAAACGAGCTCGGTCTGGCGCTGCTCGGAAAGGACGCGCGGAGTCTGCACATAGGGAATGCGGAGCAGGAGGAGCTTTTATATCTGCTGCAAAGCAGAACGCTGGAGCAGCGGCGGCAGCTTCTGCGCGGCGCTGCCCTCGGCCTTTGCGGGGAGCTGGAGACCGGTGATGCATGGAGCAGGGGATATGTCACCGCGTTTGCCGAAAGCCTGCTGCCGCGGCTGGACGCGGCGCTTTGGGCAGGGGACGTGTCCAATATCTTTATTGCGGCGAAAGGGTGAGAAGACCGGTTCGGAAGAAGAACAGCGCCTCCGTACAAGACGGAGGCGCTGGGGGGTGTCAGTATGGGATATGTGTCTCGTCTATAAATCGGGCGGCTTCGGGGCTGAGCTCCAATTTTTCATTATACCTGTGCCTGACAAGGATAGTGTACAGCTTGCCGGTATAATTTGGCTTTGCAATCTCCCTCGCCCGCGCTAATGACCGCCGTGCCTTGTCTGTCTGCCCGTGATGCAGGGATATCACAGTATCCGCTACGGCGAGTCTGAACTCCTGATTTATAAAGGCTTTGGAAAACTCATCGCCTTTTACGGCGCATGAATAGTATTTTTCCGCTTCTTCTGAATATTCGAAAGAATCCACGTGCAGCTTCATCCACATGAGACAGCCCGACAGCTGGATCTCATAGCTGCCGCGGGTTTCGTCCAGAGTGTTTATGGCGGACAGATAGCTTTCATAAGCCTTTTGGTAATTTCCGGCCTGTTTATATATCTGACCCATGCTCCGATATGACGCATAGTTTGAGTACCACCCGTCGTCCTCGAAGCTTTCAAGCCCGAATTTTATCAGCTTCACAGCCTGCTCGCTGCGCTCCGGAGGGAACTTGACGGCTGTGGTATAGCAATGCTGACGCTTGTCGCGCACCCGCACCAGCAGCTTTGCATATTCTTCAAGGTCGCGGTCGGTCATCCCATCGCTGATAAGCCTTTGCTCGAAGTCTCCTATCTTACTCACAGAAACGGCCTCCTAAAATCTGTATATTTTAATCTTTGCCTTTTCTCACAGCTCAAGCTGCATCTGGATGTGTGGTATCCCGTCCTCCAAGAACTCCTCGGAGGTCTGTCTGAAGCCAAGGTTCTCATAAAGGCTGCGTGCATAAACCTGCGCCTCGATGGTGATCACGTCTGCGCCGAGCTTATCCCTTGCCGTCTCTATCGCAGCGGCGACGATCTTAGTTCCCAAGCCGCAGCGGCGCTTCACCGCGATGACGCGCCCGAAAGCCGCCGTGGGAAAAGCGACACCAGCCGGGAGCACACGGGCATAGGCTTCGATGCCGTCCTCATCCCGCAGCCAGACATGGTACGCCGACTTATCAGCATCGTCGATATCCTGATAAGGGCAGGACTGCTCCACTATAAAAACGGAGACACGCAGCTTATATATTTCGAACAGCTCTTCAGCGCTCAGCTCGGAAAAATGCTTGACTATCAATTCCATATGGGCTTTCCTCATAAGTAAGATTTATTACATTCTACCACGGCCTCGCGGGCTTGTCGACACTCCGGGGCAGCGCAGGTGTACAATTGTTGAGCTTTTCTTAATAATTCTTCACTTGATACGCGGCGCGCCGGGGGGTAGAATGAGCTTTACTGATTGGAGGGAGCGCAATGTGCACAGCTGCGACATATCTGACGAAGGACTTTTATTTCGGACGAAACCTTGACTATGAATTTCCCTACGGAGAGAGCGTTACCATCACGCCGCGCGGGTATTCCTTTGACCTGCGCCGCGGGGAGAAGTTCAAAAACCGCTATGCGATCATTGGCATGGCTCATGTGCAGGACGGCTACCCGCTCTACTATGACGCGGTGAACGAAAAGGGTCTCTGCATCGCGGGACTGAACTTCGTCGGCAACGCGAAGTATCATACGCCGGTAAACGGCAAGGATAATATCACGCAGTTTGAGCTGATACCGTGGCTGCTCGGCAGCTGCGCCGGTATTGCGGAGGCGCGCACGATGCTTGAGCGGCTGAACGTCACGGATATCCCGTTTTCCGCCGGGATGCCGCTTGCCCAGCTGCACTGGCTCATCGCCGACAGAAACGGCTGCATCACGCTCGAATCCACGCAGGACGGCCTGCATATATACGATAACCCGGTCGGCGTGCTGACGAACAACCCGCCGTTCCCGATGCAGCTATTCAGCCTCAACAACTACGTGAACGTCTCAGCCAAGCCGCCGGTGAACCGCTTCTCGGCGCTGCCGCTCGATACCTACAGCCGCGGCATGGGCGGTATCGGCCTGCCGGGAGACCTGTCCTCGCAGTCGCGCTTTGTGCGCGCCGCGTTCACAAAGCTCAACTCCGTCTCCGGGGACAGCGAGAACGAGAGCGTGAGCCAGTTTTTCCACATCCTCGGCTCCGTTGAGCAGCAGCGCGGCTGCTGCGAGCTTGAGAGCGGCAAGTATGAGATAACGCTCTATTCAAGCTGCTGCAACGCGGACAGGGGCATTTATTACTACACCACCTATAACAACAGCTGCATCACCGCCGTTGACATGCACCGCGAAAACCTCGACGGCAGCGCGCTCATAAGCTACCCGCTTACAGATGAGCAGCAGATCAATTGGATGAATTGAGGGAGAAGACAAAATGAAAAAGACCGTATCTATCATTCTCTGCGCGGCGTTGGCGCTTGCCGCGCTGACCGCCTGCGGGAGCACTGCGGCGCCGACTCCCACGGCAGAGCCGGTGCAGACCGCTGCGCCTACGCCAGAGGCCACACCGGAGCCGACAGCTGAACCGACCCCGACTCCGACGCCGGAACCTACGCCAGAGCCCGTGACCGACCCGCTGGTGATGTACAAGGACATCCTTGACGTGTACGCGCAGGCGCTGACGAACAACTACGGCGGCGAGGAGCTTATAGGCAGCGAGATAAGCCTGCTCAATATGTACTGCTACGAGGGCAATGCGCTCGACAACGTCGGCTACATTTTCCTTGACCTCGACGGGGACGGCACGATGGAGCTGTTCATCGGCGCAATCGGCGGGGACGAATTTGTTGCCAACGCCGTTTTTGACTTCTACACCTATCAGGATGGCCACCCGGTACTGCTGCTCGATTCCATGGAGCGCGCCCGCTGCTACATCTGCGATGACAACACCCTCGTCATCGACGGGGCGAACAGCGCGTTCAACACCGAATACAGCTGCTACAGCTACGCGAACGGAACGCTGACCGAGATAGAGCCGGTCGAGTCCGCGTACCAGCAGCTCGACTACACGCCGTTTTCACAGTACGGCGCGTGACCAAATACGCCTGAAAATATCGCCGGTCTGAATTATCAGACCGGCGGTTGCTTATCTGTTTCTTCTCAGCCGAGGGCGGCAAGGAGCATGTCCCTGCCCTCTGCAAGCTTTTCCAGATCTGTCCCGGTCTGGTACTCCATGATGAAGACGCAGCTGTCAGGCAGCTGACGCATCGACGCAAAAGTCCTGTTCCAGTCGATGTTACCCTGCCCCATCGGCAGGTGAGCGTCGCAGGTACCGTCGTTATCATGCAGGTGCAGGGCGCAGAGCCTGCCGGCAGTCCTGTCGATAACCTCGGGGATGTTCCAGCCGTTCATGTTCGCGTGCCCAACGTCGAGCAGGAGCTGCGCGCAGGGGTCGATCCCATCGAGCGCATGGATGAACTCCTCCTGAGTGAACAGAGTCGCAGCGGGGCCGCCGATATTTTCAAAGGCGAGGGTTATACCCGCGGGCTTTGCCAAAGCGATAAGCTCATCAAGCAGCTGGTACGCATGATCCTTTGCCCGGTTCAGGCTGAAGAAAGAATCACGGTCATAGTATCCGGGGTGATAGACCATCTGCTTTATGCCCATGTCAACGCAAAATTCCAGCGTCTTCTTGTTCAGAAATGACGCGGCCTCACGCAGAGCCAGCAGCGGCGCGGCGGGGTTGACATCCCATGCGGGGGGATGCGCGCTCATGGGGACGTTTATACCCTTGAGCATCTTGACCTGCGCTGCCCAGCCGTTTTGATCGTGCTCCCATGCGTCGCCGTCCATCATAAGCTCGACCTCGGGCACGATGGAAGACAGCCGCCGGACATTTTCGAGCGGCGGATTGCAGAACAGAATAAACTCGGACGCCGAAATTCTCATAAAATTGCTCCTAAATTTTAATTCCAAAAGGCCGCGGCATATACTGCCGCAGCCTTTATGTTTTTGCGGATGAATATTATTTCTTGGTGTTTGCGGCGGGCTCTGCGAGATATTCCTTCTTCTGCGTGAACCAGAACACAACGCCGAGGAGCGCCCAGACGATCAGGCATATCCACGACTGCTTGTACAGCGACGATGCCGTGCCGGGGATGATGAGCAGCAGCAGGAAGACGATGCCGCACAGAGCGCCAAGAATGCCGAACACTTTCATTCTGCTGTTGTTTTCGCGCTTTGCGAATTTCCACGCGGCCATGCAGACGTAGACGAACACGATGGCGGTACCGGCAGAGGTCATGTCGACGATCCAGCTGAGAGCGGTGCGTCCGAACCACGGTCCGATAAGGGCGATAGCGCCGACGAAGAAGGTCGCGTTCACGGGAGCGCCGGTGACGGGAGTGCGCTTGGCGAAGAACTTGGGCAGAGCCTTTCTGTTAGCCATAGCGGCGAGCAGACGGGTGGAGGCGATGAAGAAGCCGTTTATTGCGGAGAGCACCGCGCAGGCCATGGCGAAGCCGAGAATGTAAAGACCCGGTTTGCCGAGCGCGGTCTCGACTGCGGAGCCGGTCGCCCAGAACGGATTGGAGTTGAGGTACTCAGCCCAGGAGGCGTAGCCCTCCTGACGCACGATGGCGGTGGTGAGCGTGGTGCAGGAGTACATGACCCATGCGGAGATTATCGTCATGACCATAAGAGCCTTGGTCTTGGACTGGTCGAAATCAAACTCCTCGCACACCTGCGGGATAACGTCAAAGCCGATGAAAGCCCACGGAGCCATCGAGAGAATGACGCCTATGCCGGACATGACGCTCTCGCCCTTGCTGCCCTCAAACAGAGGCTTCATGTAGCTGAAGTCAGCCTTGCCGGTCGCGATGATGATTATCGGGAAGACGAAGATGATCATGGTCTGCGCTATAGCAAGGAAGGTCTGGGAGACGAAAGCCACCTTGACGGCTTTGATATTGATGAACATGAAGATGCAGACGATGGCCATAGTGAGGATAATCTCACCGAGGTAAACATCGAAGCCACCGATGTCCCAGAGCTTCACGGACTGGAGGATCGTGCCGGGGAAGACATAGCGGGTGATAAGACCGATCGCGGTGCCGTTGAGCGGGATGAACGAAATGTATGCCAGGATGAGCCACCAGCCGCAGATGAAAGCGTGTCTCTTGCCGAACGCCTGCGTGGCATACTCAAATTCGCCGCCCTCGACGGGGTACTTTCTTATAAGGTAACCATAGCTCTGGGCAATGACCCAAGCCATGACAGCTGCGAGGAACAGTCCGATAACGGTGCCTATCGGGCCGGCGGAGGGAAGGAACGAGTTGCCCGGCATTACGAAACAGCCCCAGCCGATTATGGAGCCTACCGCAACTGCCAGAACATCTATCTTGCGCATTTGCTTTTTCATTGTAACCCCTCTTTTTTCAGTTAGAATCGATTTCGTGCACGACTGTGGTTATATATTAAGTTCTCGTTTTCCATTTTTCAATAAATTATTATTGGGGCGTTTTGAGCAGACACGCACATACTTGGCGATTTTTGCGCGTGACGCTCATTTTTGGCACCGGTACTGCGCGATCCTTTGTGTGATGTTTGTAAATCGAGGGGAAAATTTTTACAGTCGGGGTCATTGCAAATGCGCCTGGAAAGTGACATAAAAATAGCAAACATGTCAAATGAATGCTCAGTGTCGCAAAAATAATTCTGTTTCGTGCTTTCAGCGCATATGAAAAAGCCGCAGCGGCCTAACGCTGCGGCTTTAATGGTTTATGCTTAGTTGATCTTCAGCGTCTCCCAGAGGGTGTTGACATAGTCGAGCATATCAGCGTCGAGGCTGCGGTAGGCGTAGGCACCGTACATGGCGTTGAAGTCTATATCGGGATAGAGGATGGCCATGGTGTCCTCGCCCATCTCCTCGATGTAGCCCTCGTCCTCATAGACAAGGGAGTTCGGGGAGGCGTAGTAGATGTACTCGGCGTTTGCGATGGCGGGCTCGGGGGAGAGCATGTAGTTGATAAATATCTCGGCAAGCTCCTTGTTCTGACAGCAGGACGGGATGCACATCGCGTCGATGAAGTAGTTCGTCGCGTCGGGATAGTAGAACTGCAGGTCAACATTATCCGCCTGCGCGTCGACCATCGTGAAGTAGTCGCCGGCATAGTAGGCGGCTATGGCGGCCTCGCCGGACTCCATCATGTTATAGACCTCGTCCATGACATAGCTCTTCACAAGGGGAGCCTGCTTCTTGAGCGCGTCGAGCGCGGTGTCCCACTCGCTGTGGTCGGTGCTGTTGACGTCAAGGCCGAGCATATACTGCGCCGTCGCAAAAGCGTCGCGGGAGTTGTTGAACTGGAGGATATCGCCCTTGTACTTGTCGTTCCACATGAGCTCCCAGCCGTGGGCGTCCTCCTCGTCTACGCGGTTTGCGTCGTATATAACGCCGATGACGCCGTAGGTGTAGGGCACACTGTACATATCGTCCGGGTCATAGTACAGGCCATGGAAGCCCTCATTGATGTACTGGTAGTTCGGGATGTTGTCAAAGTCCAGCGGCAGGAGCATGTCGTTTTCGCGCATACGGGCTATCATGTAGTCCGACGGGATAACAACGTCGAAGCTCACAGCGCCCGAGGAGAGCTTTGCGAACATATCCTCGTTGCTGGCATAGGTGGTGTAGTTCACCTTAACCTTGACGCCGTAGGTCTCATAGTAATATTCCTCAAAGGCCTTTATCGTGTCAAGCGTATCGTCGGAACCGTCGGAGATATATTCACCCCAGTTGTAAACGTTCAGCGTCAGGGTGTTGCCTCCGGAGAGAACGATCACCGCGATCATGCCGACGAGCAGCGCGCCGCCGATGACGCCCGCGATAACGCGGTCGGTACGGGTGCGCTCGCGCTTTTTCTTCGCGGCCTTGGCTTTGGCGGGCTTTGCGGTTTTGGGCTTGTCGCTGTCGATGAGGTTCGTCATTATGAGCAGCGCGAGGATAACGAAGAAGATGATCGTCGCCAGAGCGTACATTTTCGGCGTGACGGTCTTTTTCGTCATGTTGTAGATGCGTATCGGCAGGGTCTGGAAGCCGTTGCCGGAGGTGAAATAGCTGATGACGAAGTCGTCCAGCGAGAGGGTGAAGGCCATGATGAGACCGGTCACGACGCCGGGCATGATCTCGGGTATCTCGACCTTCATAAACGCGCGCAGCGGCGTACAGCCGAGATCCATCGCTGCTTCGGGCAGCGAGCGGTCCATCTGCTGGAGCTTCGGCAGCACCTGTAAAATGACATAGGGCAGGCAGAAGGTCACGTGAGCGATGAGCATGGTGGCAAAATTCAGGCTCGTCGCCGCGCCGAAAAGGCGGCCGACAAACACGAACATCAGCATCAGCGAGATACCGGTGATGATATCGGGGTTCACCATGGGGATGTTCGTCACGGTGTCCATCGCAGTGCGAAGCGCGCGATTGCGCAGCTTGTTTATCCCGACTGCGGCAGCGGTGCCCATGACGGTGGAGATAAGGGCAGCGGAGGCCGCGAGGATAAGGGTGTTGCGCACGGCACCGAGGGTCTCCGCATCGCGGAAGAGCTCACGGTACCAGTTGAGCGAGAAGCCGGAGAACACAGAAAGGCTCTTCGCCTCGTTGAAGGAGAACACAAGCAGGATCGCGATAGGCGCGAAGAGGAAGATCATAATGATTGCGGTATATACCTTTGCGGCAGGTTTCATTTTGCTCCCCTCCTTACGCGACTATGAGCTTACGGTTGGCAAGGCGCTGCATGAGCGCCATGCACACCAGCAGAATTATCATCAGGATGAACGCGATCGCCGCGGCAAAGTGCAGGTTGTTCGCAACGTACTGCCCCTCGATAGCGTCGCCTATCAGATAGAACTTGCCGTTGCCGAGCTTCTGGGAAATGTAGAATGTGCTGATAGACGGGATCAGCACCATCGTGATGCCGGAGATGACGCCGGGCAGGCTCAGCGGCCAGATGACGCGGCGCAGCACGCCCGCGCCGTTGCAGCCGAGGTCGCGCGCGGCTTCGATGAGCTTCACGTCCATCTTCGCCATGACAGAATATATAGGGATTATCATATACGGAAAATAGTCATACACCATGCCGATAACAACGGCGGCTTCGGTGCCGATGATGTGCACCGTGCCGAGGCCGAGCGCGGAGAGGAGGCCGTTGAAGATGCCGGTGTCCTGAAGGATCGTCATCCATGCGTAGGTACGGATAAGGAAGTTCATCCACATGGGGATCATGATGAGCGTGACCATTATCTTCTGCGTCCGTGCCTTGGCGCGCGCCATTATATAGGCGATGGGGTAGCCCATCAGGAGGCATATAAGCGTCGAGATAACGGCAAGCTTCAGTGAGCGCATGAAGATCAGCAGGTAGGTGTGTACCTCCCTGACTGCCTCGCCGTCGTCGACAACGGACGTCGCAGTGAAAAAGCGCGTGACGTTCTCCGTCGTGAACCTGAAGCTTGCGTCGGTAAAGGCATAGTAGGCCACGAATATCAGCGGCACGACGATGAACAGCGCTGCCCACACCGAATAGGGCGTCAGCGTCAGGCGCTGGATAAGGCCGCGGGTCTTTTCGTTCATTCTTCGCTCTCGCTTTCTGCGTTGCTCAGCTCGTCAAGCTCGTTGGAGAAGGACGAGTAGTCGCCGTACATGCCGGAGTACTCGGACTTGTGCATGATGTGTATCGCGTCCGGCTCGATATACAGTCCTATATGTTCGTCGACGTCGACAAAGTCGGTGGTCTGGATCATCCACTTAAAGCCGCCGATATCGACGATGATCTCATAGTGTACGCCGAGGAACGTGACCGAGGTCACGACGCCGCGCAGCATGCCCTTTTCCTCGGAAACGACGTCCACGTCCTCCGGACGCACGACGACGTCGACCGGCTCGCGCCTGCCGAAGCCCGCGTCAACGCAGTTAAAGGTGTGGCCGGAGAAAGAGACCTTTCTGTCCTCAAGCATGATGCCGTCGACGATGTTGCTCTCGCCGATGAAGTCGGCGACAAAGGCGTTGGTCGGCTCGTTGTAGATATCGATGGGCGTGCCGATCTGCTGGATGCGCCCCTCGGACATGACGACGACCGTGTCCGACATGGACAGCGCCTCCTCCTGATCGTGCGTGACAAAGACGAAGGTTATTCCCGTCGCCTTCTGGATCTTCTTGAGCTCCTGCTGCATATCCTTGCGCAGCTTGAGATCGAGCGCGGCAAGCGGCTCATCGAGAAGCAGCACCTTCGGGCGGCTGACGAGGGCGCGCGCGATGGCGACGCGCTGCTGCTGTCCGCCGGAGAGGCTCGTGACGCTGCGGTGCTCAAAGCCCTTGAGCGCGACGAGGGAGAGCATTTCCTCGACCTTTTCCTCTATCTCATCGCGGTCGACCTTCTTTTCGCGCAGCGGGAAGGCAATGTTCTCAAAAACGTTCAGGTGCGGAAACAGGGCGTAGCGCTGGAAGACGGTGTTGACATTGCGCTTATAGGGAGGCACATCGTTGATGTTCTCGCCCATGAAGATAATGTCGCCCTTGTCCGGGGTCTCAAAGCCGCCGATGAGGCGCAGCGTCGTGGTCTTGCCGCATCCCGAGGGACCCAAAAGCGTGAGAAACTCGTTGTCATAGATATCAAGACTGATATCGTCCAGCACGGTCTCCCCGTCGAAGGATTTGGTGATGTTGTTCAGCTCAATGATTTTTTTCATAGCCCCGTTCTCCCTGTCGTAAAAAAATAAAGGCAAGTCATGCAAAAAGCACGACTTGCCTGAAAAGAGCTGTAATGATATGCGGATATGCACTGCCCCCGCGCGCGGGGACTCAGCCCAAATGGATTTGAGAGTCTATATAGCAAAGATTACTTTTACTACTCTTATTGACCATTTCACAAGTTTATGCTTTTTAGCACCGGTTTATAGTAACCAACTTATAAAACTTGAGCTCTTGGGAGCCTGCGCTCCCCACTCAATCAATAAGGCAACTAAAGTTGCCACCGCGCTCGCGGTTTATCGGCATTCGACCCGGCTGTCCGTGTGGCCTTAGCTGCTCCGGGCTTTTCCAGCCCCCGCAGCGGTCGCTATCTTGCTTCGGATAAACTCGGAATATCCAATTGAGACGACTTATTCTAACAACATTCTACCGCAGTGTCAATATAAATTTTCAATATCGGGGATTTTTAGGTGATATGATGACCGGGTGAGGCTCAAAGCCTCACCCGGTTGGTGCTTTTTGAGTATTTACTTTGCTTCAACGGTCTCGGGCTCTGCCTTGGCGTTTGCAGCGGCGATCTTCTGGAGCTCCTCTTCCTCGAGCTGGCGGTAGGCGACCTTGCCGACAAGGGTCTTGGGAAGCTCGTCACGGAACTCTATCTCCTTGGGCATGGCGTACTTGGCGATGTGCTTTGCGGCATAGGCCATGATCTCCTTGCGGGTCTCCTCAATTGCGGGGACGCCGGGCTTGAGCATGACGAAAGCCTTGACGCGCTGCATCTTGTAAGAATCGGGCACGCCGATAACGCAGCTCATCTGCACCTGATCGCAGGCGTCGAGGATGTTCTCGAGCTGCGCGGGATAGACATTGTAGCCGGAGGTGATGATCATTCTCTTGCTGCGGCCCTTGAAGTAGATGAAGCCCTCGTTATCCATAACACCGAGGTCGCCGGTGTAGACCCAGGTCAGGCCGTCGGCATGCTTGCGCAGGGTGTTGGCCGTCTCATCGGGGTGCTTTATATACTCTTTCATAACGGTGGGGCCGGCGAGCAGTATCTCACCCTCTTCGCCGTAGGGAAGCTCCTCATCCGTGCCGGGCTTGACGATCTTGATATAGGTATCCGGGAACGGCAGGCCGATGCTGCCCTCCTTGAACATATGCGTCGGGGTCAGGCAGCAGGCGGTGACGGTCTCGGTAGTGCCGTAGCCCTCGCGCACCTGAACGGTGGCATGGTGGTCATAGAGGAACTTATCGAACTTCTTCTTGAGCTCGACAGACAGCGAGTCGCCGCCGGAGAAAACGCCCTTGAGGCAGCTGAGGTCGGCCTTGTCCATATTGGGCAGGCGCAGCAACGCCTCATACAGCGTGGGGACGCCGGCGATGAAATTGCAGCGGTACTTGGTGATGAGCTTGGAATAGCTCTGCGCGGTGAAGCGCGGCACGAGGATGCAGCGGCCGCCCTGAGAGAGCATGGAATGGATGCACACGCCGAGACCGAAGCCGTGGAACAGCGGCATGGCAGAGAGCATACGGTCGCCCGGGCGGAACATGGGGTTGGTGGCAATGATCTGCTGGCCGAGGGCATTGAAGTTCAGGTTCGTGAGCAGGATGCCCTTGGTGGTGCCGGTGGTGCCGCCGGAATAGAGGATGGCGGCGGGGTCATTGCCCTCACGGCTGACCTTATAGTTCCAGAAGCAGGCCTTGCCGAGACGCATGAACTCGTTCCAGCGGATAACGGGAGCGTCCTCCGGGATCTTCTTTATCTTGCGCCCCTCGGTGAGCATATAGCCGGCCTTCATGGGACGGGAGAGCTCATCGCGGATGCTGGCGATGACGACGTTTACGACGCAGGTGTTCTGGCGGATGGCCTCGAACTTGCCGTAGAACTGGTCAAGGGTGACGACGGTAACGCTCTCGGACTCATTTATATAGAACTCAAGCTCCTTCTCGCTGGAGAGGGGGTGAACCATGTTCGCGATGGCGCCGACCATGTTGACGGCATAGAACATATAGATGGCCTGAGGGCAGTTCGGCATGGCGATGGTGACCTTGTCGTTTGCTCTGACGCCGAGGGTGCGCAGGCTGCGGGCGCACTTCTCTATATTTGCGACGAGATCCTTATAAGTGGTGGAGCGCCCCATGAAATCGAAGGCGATATTGTTTGGATACTGCTCGGCAATCTTTTCAACCGCTTCGACCATCGAGCCCTGAAAATAATCCAGCGTGGCGGGAACATCGCCAAGACTGTTGAGCCAAGGTCTTTTTGCTGTGATCTCCATAATTGATCCTTTCTTTCTGTTAATACTATTAATACTCTACGGGAGTGCTGAAGGGCTGTTCGAGAAGCTCGGGGTTCTCCATGAGCTTCTTGAGCAGGCGCACGGTGCCGGAATAATAGTACCCGTCGCCGATGCGCTCATCGACCGTGAGGCCGAGACCAATGACAGGGCGCACGGTATAGCTGCCGTCCTCATGCCATTCGGGGGCAAGGTGCTTCTTGCCGATGACGCAGAAGAAGGAGTTCGTACCCCAGTTGTTCAGATGGTGATACCCGCTCTGAAGGCCGATGGAGCCAAGGTTCGTGAGGAATATCGAGGCATAGTTCGGGTCGGCCTTGATAAGGTCAAAGGGAACCTTGCCGCGGTGGTCAAGGAAGAAGAGGATATTCACGACTATCTTGAGCATCCAGTGCGGCAGACGGACGAGCTTATCCATAAAGTCACTGGAGTTGTCCTTAACGTCATCGCGGCGGCACTGGTATATCTCTTCCAGAATGGAGGTGTGGAGGGTGTCGATGGTATCGTCCCCACCGTAGTGCTTATAGGCAAGGCCTTCTTCGGAGGAGTCGGCAAAGTGCTTCTTCACGACGAAGGCGACGGAGATATGGTCGCGCTCATAGACGCGGTTGCCGGAGATGAAGCGGTTCATGCGCGGGCGCAGCACAAAGCACTTGACAAGCGCCGCCATGATTATGTGGAAGTAATTATACTTATCCTTTTCAAGCCCCTCGTTCTTCTTGGCGAGATATTCGTCTATCGGGCGCAGGTCGATATCCTGCTGGATATATGCCTCGTTATCCGCGCGGTTCGGGTAGAGGAAGGCGATGAACTGCGCCATCGAGGGCGCTTCGTCACGAAGCCAATAGGCGTCAAAGCGGTCGCCGTGCTTTTTTTCTCTCTTCTCCATAAAAACCTCTCGTTAATTATTTGTTATAGATTTGCTGCCAATCGTCAGTATAAAATGGTTCAACGCAAAATGCAACAAATTTTTTAATCTTTTTACGACGCGGTGACTCCGCTTAATGCGGCAAGAGCAGATGCCGAGAAAATTTGTGTTTTGATGACGGCACTTTTTTGCAGGAATACTTTGTGTATTTCAAGAAAAAGTGTCTAGATCAGGACGCAAATTATCCGGCAGATGCCGCAGACGTATTATGGGGTGTCGCCGCAATATAATAAATCTTAAGATTTGTCTCCTCACTCAGCGGCTCGACCGGGACGGCGACGGCGTCGGGGTCATAGTAGGTGTTTATATGCTTCATCGTCCGCTCGATGTTGTTGTCGATGATATAGATATCCTCCCGGCCGACGATATCGCGGAACGGGTTTTCTATACCGTGGCTCTCAAGCAGCTCCTCGATAACGGGGTGGTGCATGCTCCAGCCGCCGATCTGCACGAGCTTATCGGCATAGCCCGCAGGGGGAGTTTCAAGAGGGCTGTAAAGCGAGTGATCGATAGACCACGTCGTGAAGAAATAGAAATGCTCATTATCGGCGAGCAGAGTCTCTATTGCAGCCTTTTCAGAGGACTTGTCCTCAATGGTGTTGTGGCTGTCATACAGGCAGTAGGCGCGGTTCGCGCGGCAGCTTATGAACAGGCTGGTACAGAGCAGGGCGAGGAGCAGCAGAGGCTCACCGCGCAGCTTATCTTCATCCATAAGCATGGTGATGACGAGTGCCATTGACAGGAAAATGCCGATATCGATACGGTTTGCAAGGTAGCGGTCGATATAGATAAAGACCATGTACACGACGAAGAACAGACCGAGAGTATAGAGGAGCGTTATCCAGTCCTCCGCCCGGCGGCGCGAGCAGGCAAGCCACAGCAGCAGCATGAGCGCAAAACCGGCAAAGGGCCGGTCAAGGCAGAAGCCGCCGATGCATTTTTCGAGGAATATGCCGAGGCACTCGCCGATGCTTTTGCGCTGGTACTCGGTGTCCCGCGCGGCGATGATGGTATCGATATTCTCCTTGGTGAACTTCTCGGTGTCATAGAAGTCCCAGCCGTTTATCATGCTGAGGAAGTTTTCGTCGATGCCGATGGAGTCGTAGACGTCCTTCAGGCGGTCGTACTTCGGCAGCTCAAAGTCCACGAGCTGGCAGCGGGCAGTGTCAAACTCCGTATACGCCTTGACATAGGGGCGCTTCCACATCCACTGGCTGAACGCAAACAGTGCAAGTGCCGAGGCTGCCAGCAGCACAAACGGCGTGAGAAAGCGCAGCATGGGTTTGAGCACGTCCTTTGCGCGCTGCCCGCGGCGCTCGAACCATATCCTGACGAGGACATACAGGCAGCCGCCCGTCATCATCAGCGCGCAGACACCGAAGGACTCGTACCGCCACGCAAGCCCGCACAGGGCGAGGGCGAAGCCCAGCCACAGGGACAGCTTCATAACGCGCCCGGTCTCATTGCGCATGGCATAGAGCATGAGGAACATCCCGCTTGCCGTGCCTATCGCGCCGGGCTTTGAGAAGTTGAGACTGAGGTAACAGTCCGTGCCGAACGCGCCGAGCAGTATAGCGGTCATGACGAGGGCGGGGGCGGGCCTGAAGCGGCGCAGCAGCACCCATGTTATCGCGGTGAAGCCGCAGAACAGCACGAGATATTCACAGAAGCTGTACCACGGGAAGCCCGTGCCGAAGGCACCGTAGAGCACCTTTATCAGGCAGGCAAGCACGATGTTGACGTAGGGCATCCATATCGTCCGGTGGCTGAGCTGCCCGTCGACGAATTTGCTGAGGAACAGATCGTCGTTCGTCTCATACACGGGGGCAAAGCAGGTCAGCATGAAGGCGAGGAAAACGGCGTTTATGATGACGGCAGCGGCGAGCTTCACCCAGCCCCTGGTCTGCCATGCTTCTTTAAGGCGCATTGTCCTTCCCTCCTTCATCCGGTGATGCGGTAAATTTCAAGTCCGGTCTCAGAGCTCTGCGGCTCAACAAGCTCCGCCGAGGCGTCCGGATCGTAGTATTCGTTTATGAATCTGATCGTGAGATCGATATCGTCATCGATGATAAAGACGTTGTCCTTACCGACGATATCGCGGTAGGGGTTCACGATGCCGTAGTCCGCCATCGTGCGGGCGACGATGGGGTTCTGCGTGAGCCAGCCGCCGATGATGACGATCCTGTCCCAATAGCCGTCGGGCGGGGTCTCAAAGGCGGAGTATATGGCCTTGTCGAGCGGGTCTACCTTGCAGAGATACAGGCAGTCGTTATCCGTAAGGAGCGTATCGACAGCCTGCTTGAGCTCGCTCTTGTCCTCGGCAATGCTGTGAGAGCCGAAGCGGTAGTCCGTGCGGCTGTACATATAGCTTGTGAACAGAGCGCAGAGGAGCAGCAGCGCGGAGAGCACGTGCTCCTTATTGAAGAACTCCTTTTTCAGAGTCCAGATCAGGACGGTGATGACCGCCATGAAAAGCCCCATATCCACGCGGTCGACAAGATAGCGCCCGCGGCGGATGAGATAGAGATAGAAAACGCAGAACATGCCGAGCTCAAGAGCAAAGGTGAACCAGCCGCGCAGGTCATGCTCCCCGCAGGCGAGCCAGAGTGCGAACACGATGAGCAGCAGGTACACGGCCTGATGCTCGAAAAATCGCACCGTGCAGGTATCGAGCAGCTTACCGAGACATTCGCCGAGGCTTGGCGCGGGCTTTGCCACGTCACGGGCGGCGGTTATGGCGTCCATGGTCTCCTTATTAAATAGGTCGGGATCATAGAAGTTCCAGCTTTGCAGGACCTCGACCGCGGTCTCGCTCAGGCCGAGGCTGTCATAGGTCTCGGGAATCTCCTCATAGGCGGGGATGCCGTAGTCGCTCATGGCGATGCGCGAATCATCAAAGCGGCGGTAGGTGCCCCACTCGCCGCGGCTCCAGACAGCGCCGTCATAGGCATAGAGCCCCGCGGCAATGGCCAGCACGGCGGCAAAGGGGAGAGCATAGCACACGATCGCGGCGAGCTTTTTCTCGATACCCTTGTCCGCAAGGACGCCCCAGATGTATCTCAGGCCGAGCACGGACATGAGCGCTGCGCAGGGCAGGAACTCCATGAAGCGCAGCATTGCGCCGAAGATGGCGAGCACCCCGCCGAGAATGACCGGGAGCGCACGGCGGCCTTTTGCGCGAAACTCCATAGCGTGGAGCATCAGCGCAAGCCCCGCAATGGTGCAGACGGCGGCGGTCTTGGTATAGCTGATGCAGGTATAGCTGTCAACGCCGATGAGCACGAGCGCCATAACGGTCAGCACTGCGCCCTGCCATGCGCGCAGGCGCTCGAACATGATCAACGTAAGCGCAGTGAAGCCCGCGAAGAGCAGAACATACTGAAGGATAGTGAACCACGGGAGCGTATCGCCCAGCAGGTACAGCCCCTTGAGCAGGTTCGTGAGCACATAATTCATATAAGGAATATGCGCGTCCTTGACAGACATCTGCCCGTCGACAAAGGCGGCGAGGGTCTGATCGTCATTGCTCTCAAAGCCTGGGGTGATAAAGGCGAGAATGCAGGCGAGCACAAGGGCGTTGAGCAGCACCGCGCCGAGCAGGCGCAGCTTCGCGCCGGAGTTCCATTTTTCTTTAAGAGTCATGTGGCCTCCTTTTTCCTCTTTATGGAAGCGGAGTTATTTTGCTTGTTTCATCGAAAGGGAGATGCGGTGCTTCTTCTCATCCACATCGAGCACGACGACCTTGACGATATCGCCGACGGCGACGGCTTCGCTCGGGTGGCGGATGAACTTGTCGCTGACCTGCGAGATGTGGACAAGACCGTCCTGATGCACGCCGATATCGACGAACACGCCGAAGTCGATGACGTTGCGCACGGTGCCGGTCAGCACCATGCCGGGCTTGAGGTCCTTTATCTCGAGCACGTCCTGACGCAGCAGCACTGGCGGCAGCTCATCGCGCGGGTCGCGGCCGGGCTTGAGAAGCTCAGCGGCAATATCGCGCAGGGTCGGCTCACCGACACCGCACGCCTCAGCGGCTCTCGCGACGCCGTAGTTATCCAGGCGCTGCTTGAGATCAGAGAGCTTCCCGGCCTTGACGTCGGCCATAGTGTACCCGCAAATCTCGAGGAGCTTCGACGCGGCGTCATAGCTCTCGGGGTGGACGGCGGTGTTATCGAGCACCTGCTTGCTCTCCGGCACGCGCAGGAAGCCTGCACACTGCTGGAAGGCCTTGGGGCCGAGCTTCGGGACTTTATTGATGGCCTTGCGGCTGGTGAAGATGCCGTTCTCCTCACGGTAGGCAACGATGTTCTTCGCGGTGGTTTTGGTAAGCCCCGACACGCGCTGTAAAAGCGAGGGGGACGCGGTGTTTATATCCACGCCGACGGCGTTGACGCAGTCCTCGACGACGCCTGTGAGCGTCTCCTCAAGGCGCGCCTGAGGCATATCATGCTGGTACTGGCCGACGCCGATGGCCATGGGGTCTATCTTGACAAGCTCCGCGAGCGGGTCCTGAAGCCTGCGCGCGATGGAGACGGCAGAGCGGAGGTTGACGTCATAGTCCGGGAACTCCTCGGCGGCAAGCTTCGAAGCGGAGTAGACAGACGCGCCGGCTTCATTCACGATAGCGTAGCTCAGGCCGCCGCCGAGCTGGGAGATCATTTCAACGGCCATCTGCTCGGTCTCGCGCGAGGCAGTACCGTTGCCGATGGCAATATGCTCAACATTGTGCTTTCTCACAAGGCCGGAGAGAATGCGGATGGCCTCGGCCTTTTTACCGGCGGAGAAGGTCGGGTACACGACGGCGGTATCGAGCACCTTGCCAGTACCGTCGACGACCGCGACCTTGCAGCCGTTGCGGTAGCCGGGGTCGAGCCCCATAGTGACCTTGCCCTTGACGGGCGGCTGCATCAGCAGCGGGCGCAGGTTGAGGGCGAACATCTTTATCGCGCCCTCGCAGGCGGTATCGGTAAGGGCGGCGCGCGTCTCACGCTCCATTGACGGACAGATAAGGCGGTCGTAAGCGTCGTCCGCCGCGGCGCGGACAAAGGCCATCGCGCGGCTGCCGGGCTTTATGACGGCGCGGCGCACGTTCTGGAGCGCAAGCTCCCGGTCAAGCCCGACGCTGACCTTGAGCTTATCCTCCTTCTCGCCGCGGTTGATGGCGAGGATCTGGTGCCCCTGAAGCTTACCGATGCTCTGGCTGAAGTCATAATAGAGCCGGTAGACGCTGTCCTCATCGGTCGCGGCTTCGGACTTGAGCACGGCCTTTGCGGAGATGAGATCGCGCAGCCTGCTGCGGATATCGGCGTTATCGGAGATCATCTCGGCGATGATATCCGACGCGCCGGCGAGCGCGTCCACGACGGTCTCAACGCCCTTTTCGGGGGCTATGTAATCTTTGGCGAGCTCCTCCGGTTCGGGCAGGCTGCTGCCCTGCGCGAAGAGAGCGAGGGCGAGCGGCTCGAGTCCTTTTTCTTTGGCGACGGTTGCGCGCGTGCGGCGCTTGGGCTTATACGGGCGGTAGATATCCTCAAGGGCGGCAAGGGTCGCGGCCTCGTCAATGGCGGCCGAGAGCTCATCGGTGAGCTTGCCCTGCTCCTCGATGGATTTCTTCACCGTGTCGCGCCGCTCCTGAAGCCCGCGCAGATATTCAAGGCGCTCGGCGAGAGTGCGCAGGGTCGTGTCATCCATCGCGCCGTGCAGCTCCTTACGGTAGCGGGCGATGAAAGGGATGGTGTTGCCCTCGTCGATGAGCTTGATGACATTATCGATATGGTTCTGCTCGCGGCCAAGCTCGCGGGCAAGAATTTGGCTTATGCTTTCCAATGTGCTTCTCCTTGATGGTACTTGTTGGTTGATTTGCAATTTATTATTATAACATGAGTCAGCGCTATGAGCAAGTACAGCCTTTGCGGCGGATGCGGCGGCGAATTTGCAGGTGATTTCTGCAAATATTATTGTTGCAAATTTCATGGGGCTGTGATAGAATACTTGTCGCGTCTTGTAACTATGCCCTATGCGGGGCACAATCATGACAGCATATGATAAGGAGTTTTACGCAATGAAGGAAGGAATCCATCCCAATTACCAGCAGACCACCATCAGATGCGCCTGCGGCAACATCATCGAGACCGGCTCCACCAAGAAGGACATCACCGTTGAGATCTGCTCCAAGTGCCACCCCTTCTACACCGGCAAGCAGAAGCTGGTCGACACCAGCGGCCGTGTTGATAAGTTCAATAAGAAGTACGGCATCAAGTAATTGGTCATTAAATAATAAAGGCCCTTTACGGCAAAAAGCAGAGCGTCTTTTGATGCTCTGCTTTTTGCCGTAATTTCCACGGAAAAATTTTTTCAAAAAAATAAAGGGAAATAAAAATTCGCGTCGTATATAAGTAATGAAAGAAAAACGAAGGGCGGTGTTTTTATGTCCTGTCCCCGCGAAGAGAGAGAACGGCTTGAGCATTACTTCATCGGCAAATACGGCGTGCTGTCAGAGAACAGTCAGGGCCGTGCGCTGCCGGAGCCGGAGTGCGATATACGCACCTGCTTCCAGCGCGATGTTGACAGAATCACGCACTCAAAAGCGTTCCGCCGCCTGAAGCATAAAACGCAGGTGTTCCTCCAGCCCGAGGGCGACCATTACCGCACGCGCCTGACGCACACGCTGGAGGTCAGCCGCCTTGCACGTACGGTGACGCGGGCGCTCGCGCTGAACGAGGATCTTGCCGAGGCCGCCTCGCTCGGGCATGATCTGGGGCACACGCCCTTCGGCCACGCGGGCGAGCGGGCGCTCAACAGCATATATCCCGGCGGCTTCAAGCACTATGAGCAGAGCCTGCGCGTGGTGGACGTGCTCGAGCGCGACGGGCGCGGGCTGAACCTGTGCTACGAGACGCGCATGGGCATCCTGCACCACACCTACGGCAGCCCCGACGATACGCGCGAAGCGACCGTTGTGCGGCTGTGCGACCGCATTGCCTACATAAACCATGACCTTGACGACGCAATGCGCGCGGGCATAATCAAACCCGAGGACGTACCGGCGCTTATACGCGAGCGCTGCGGAGAGCGCAACAGCGAGAGGATAAATTCACTGGTATCTGACCTCATCGCAAACAGCACGGACGGGGTAATCAAAATGTCCCCGGAGATGCGGGAGGTCTATGACTTCTTCCATAAATATATGTTCGACGCCGTATACCACAACCCGCTTGCCAAGGGCGAGGAGAGCAAGGTATACGGGATAATCGAAGGGCTTTACGGCCACTACACCAAGCACCCGGAGGATATGCCTGAGGACTTCCGCGGCGTCATGGAAAACGAGGGCGTAGAGCGCGCGGCCTGCGACTATATCTCAGGCATGACCGACGGCTACGCGATGGAGAAGTTCGGCGAGATATTCATCCCATTTGCGTGGACGGTAAAATAGGTCGCGAAAAATTCTGCGAGGCTTACTATCTTTTGGGAGGTGAGCGTTCATGGCGTTTCCTGAAAATTTCATATCGGAGCTTATCGAGAGAAACGACATAGTATCGGTCGTGTCCGATTACGTGAGGCTCACCAAGCGCAGCGGCTCGAACATGTTCGGCCTGTGCCCATTCCACAGTGAAAAGACGCCGTCGTTCTCTGTGTCGCCGGACAAGCAGTTTTACCACTGCTTCGGCTGCGGCAAGGGCGGCGGGGTGATAAACTTCATCATGGACATCGAGAACCTGAGCTATCCAGAGGCTGTGGAGTTTCTTGCAAAGCGCGCGAACATGCCGATGCCCGAGGAGACGAACGACGCCGAGAGCCGCAAGCGCGCGCGGATGCTGACGCTGAACAAGGACGCGGCGCGCTTCTTCTACGACCAGCTCTCCACACCTTTGGGTGAGAGCGCGAGGGAATACATAGGCAAGCGGCAGATACGCCCGGCAACGGTCAAGCGCTTCGGACTCGGCGCCGCGCCCGACGATTGGAGCCTGCTCTTAAACGCGATGGAGAAAAAGGGCTACACCGGGCAGGAGCTTTTCGAGGCGGGGCTTGCGCGGCGCGGGAAGAACGGCGGCTATTACGACACCTTCCGCAACAGGCTCATGTTCCCGGTCATCGACGTGCGCGGGAACGTCATAGGCTTCTCAGGGCGCATCCTCGGCGACGGCGAGCCAAAGTACATGAACAGCCCGGAAACACTTGTATTCAACAAAAGCCGGAACCTTTTTGCCCTGAATCTGGCTAAAAAATCGAAAAGCGGATATATAATTTTATCAGAGGGAAACATAGACGTTGTGAGTCTGCACCAAGCGGGCTTCGACAGCGCGGTCGCCTCGCTCGGCACCTCGCTCACGCCGGAGCAGGCAAGGCTGCTGTCGCGCTACACGAATGAGGTCATCATCGCCTACGATAACGACGGGGCGGGCATAAAGGCCTCGCAGCGCGCGATAGGCATTCTTGAAAAGCTCGACATGAAGGTGAAGGTCCTGCGCGTCACGGGGGCGAAGGATCCGGACGAGTTCATCAAGACCAAAGGTCCGGACGCTTTCAGAAACCTGCTGGACGCCTCGGAGAACCAGATCGACTACCGCCTGCACGCGGTGACGAGTAAATACGACCTGACGGTGGACGAACAGAAGGTGGAGTTTCTGAAGGAAGCCTCCGACCTTGTGGCTCGTCTGCCGGGCGCGGTCGAGCGGCAGGTGTACTCGATGCGGATAGCGTCGATGGCGGGCGTCGCGGAGAACGTGGTAACATCCGAGGTCGAGCGGCTGCGCAAGCGGCTTATGAACAGAGCGGCGAGATCGGACGAACGGCAGATAGCAAAGCCAAGCTCCGTCGTCGCAAACTCCGTATCGATGAAATACTCGAACCCGGAATCGGCTGCCGCCGAGGAGGGGCTGATACGGGTGCTGTATCTTGAGCCGGAGATCGCATCATTGGTCGCGCTGCCGGGAAAAGAGGAATTTTCTTCCCCGGAGCTTGCGCAGATATATTCCTCGCTCTTGGAGAAAATAAGGCGCGGCGGCGCACTCAGCATCGAGACGCTGTCTGATGCGCTGAGTTCGGACGAGATGAGCCTGTTAGTAAAGATACTTCAGCGCCCGGAGCGCCTGAGCAGCAGTCGGAAAAGCGCCGAGGACTACATAGCAAAGATCAGAAATCAAAAAATCGACAGCTCCGATTTGCGGGCATATGCCGAGCATTTAAGACAAACAAAAGGATATGAGGGATAAGATTATGTCAGAAGAACATGTTTACACCGAGCAGGAACTGAGCAAAATGGCCGACGCGCTGCTGGAGGAGGCGGATCACGTAGAGATCCCCGCAGAGCCGAGCCGCGGCAAAAAGAAGCCCGCCAAGAAAAAGGACGCCGCGCCCGAGCAGAACACCAAGACCCCCGAGGAGCGCCTGAACGAGCTGCTCGAAAAGGGCAAAAAGGCCGGCAAGCTCACTGCCAAGGAGCTGGAGTGCCTTGAGGAAATGAACCTTGACGGTGAAGCCGTCGACAAGTTCTATGAGACGCTGGAGAAAAACGGCGTCGATATAGACGTCGGCGCTGACGATCTGCTCCCGCCTATCGACGATGTGCTCCCCGACGTTGATGACCTTGCGGGCATCGAAGAGGTCACGGATGAAGAGATAAACGACACCGACGCGTTGATGGACAGCTTCTCCACGGACGACCCGGTGCGTATGTACCTCAAGGAAATAGGCAAGGTGCCGCTGCTGACCCCCGAGGAGGAGGTAGAGCTTGCGATACAGATGTCCCAAGGCAATGAGGAAGCCAAGCACCGCATGACCGAGGCAAACCTGCGTCTGGTCGTGTCGATAGCAAAGCGCTATGTCGGCCGCGGGATGCTGTTCCTCGACCTGATCCAAGAGGGCAACCTCGGCCTTATCAAGGCCGTCGAGAAGTTCGACTACACCAAGGGCTACAAGTTCTCCACATACGCGACATGGTGGATACGTCAGGCGATAACCCGCGCGATCGCCGACCAGGCGCGCACGATACGCATACCCGTACACATGGTGGAGACGATAAACAAGACCATCCGCGTCTCCCGTCAGCTGCTGCAGGAGCTGGGGCACGATCCCTCGGCAGAGGAGATCGCAAAGGAGATGGACATGCCGGTCGACAAGGTGCGCGACATTCTTAAGATCGCGCAGGAGCCGGTGTCGCTCGAAACGCCTATTGGCGAGGAGGAGGATTCCCACCTCGGCGACTTCATCCCCGATGAGGACGCGTCCGAGCCGTCCGAGGCGGCAAGCTTCTCGCTGCTGCGCGAGCAGCTTGAAGAGGTGCTCGACACCCTCGCCCCGCGTGAGAAGAAGGTGCTGGAGCTGCGCTTCGGCATTGTCGACGGACGCACCCGCACGCTTGAGGAGGTCGGCAAGGAATTCAACGTCACGCGTGAGCGCATCCGCCAGATCGAGGCAAAGGCGCTGCGCAAGCTGCGCCACCCCAGCCGCTCCAAGAAGCTCAGGGATTTTCTGAATTGAAAAGGCAGTGAACAAATAAAGCAGCCCCACCGTGCAGAACGGTGGGGCTGCTTTTATACATTATCAATTGAAGCTGTCGGCGTTCACGCGCAGCATGCGCTCGACGCTCTGCCGCAGGGCGGCGTGCTCTGGAGCGGAAAGCTCCGGGTCAGATGCAAGCAGCAACTGAGCCTCGCTCTGCGCGCGCTGCATCACGTTCATGTCCGCGCCGAGATCGGCGACGTGCATCTCCGGCAGGCCGTGCTGACGGGAGCCGAAGAAATCGCCGGGACCGCGCAGACGCAGATCCTCTTCGGATATCTTGAAGCCGTCGTTGGTTTTGGTCATGATCGAGAGCCTTGCGCGCACATCCTCGCTGTCGTTATCCGAGACGAGGACGCAGTAGCTCTTGTGCTTGCCGCGGCCTACGCGCCCGCGCAGCTGGTGCAGCTGGCTCAGGCCGAAACGCTCAGCGTTCTCGATTATCATCAGAGCCGCATTCGGCACGTCGACGCCGACCTCGATGACCGTGGTCGCAACGAGGATGTTGACCTCCCCCGCGACAACAGCGGCCATGACGGCATCCTTTTCCTTGGGCTTCATCTTGCCGTGGATGCAGGCAACGGTGAGATCGGGGAAGAGCGCGGCAAGCTCGGCGGCATGCTCCTGCGCGGACTTGAGCTTTATCGGCAGCTCCTCATTTTCCTCGACCATTGGGCAGACGACGAACACCTGCCGCCCCTCGCCGACGAGCTTACGGATAAAGCCGTTGAGCCGCTGCCGGTAGCTTTCGTCGACGGCGAAGGTGTCCACCTTCTGCCGCCCCGGCGGCAGCTCGTCAATGACGGACACGTCGAGATCGCCGTAGATTATGAGGGCGAGGGTGCGCGGGATCGGCGTTGCGGACATGACGAGCACGTGCGGCTTCTGCCCCTTGCCGATGAGCGCCGAGCGCTGACCGACACCGAAGCGGTGCTGCTCGTCGGTGACGACGAGGGCGAGGTTTGAATATTCGATGTCCTGACTGAACAGAGCATGAGTGCCGACGACGATGTCGTATTCCCCGGCCTTGAGCTTCGCCTTAGTCTCGCGCTTCTCCTTTGCGCTCATCGCGCCGGTGAGCCGCCCGATGCGCACGCCGAGCGGGGCGAGCATGGAGGAGAGCGTCGAATAATGCTGCTCGGCGAGGATCTCCGTCGGCGCCATGAAAGCGCTCATATATCCGTTTTCAGCGCACTGCCACATCAGCGCCGCCGCGACAAGCGTTTTGCCGCTGCCGACATCGCCCTGCACGAGGCGGTTCATCACAGCGCCGGAGCTTATATCGCCCAGCGCCTGCTCTATCGCGCGCTTTTGCGCGCCGGTGGGGGAGAACGGCAGGGACGCCCAGAAGCGGCTCATATCATGGACGGGCAGCTTGATGCCCTCCTCGCGTACACGCTCGCCGCGGATGCGGCCAAGCGCGCAGGCGAGGACGAAAAGCTCTTCGAATATCAGCCGCCGCCGTGCAAGCTCAAGCGCGTCAAAATCCTTGGGAAAGTGGATGTTTTCATAAGCGTAGGCGGTCTGCGCAAGGCGGCAGCGCTCGCGCACGTCCTGCGGGAGCACATCCGGGATGCGGTCAAGGCAGGCGTCCAGCCCCTGGCACACGGCCTGCAGCATGGTGCGCTGATTGAGCCCATTGCACACGCGGTAGATCGGGATGATGCGCCCGGTGACGATACCGCTTCCGGTGGACTTTTCGTACACGGGGTTCACCATGGAGCGGCGCATACCGGTGGCTTCTATTTTCCCGAAGAACATATAGCTCTCGCCGCGGATGAGATTGTCCTTTGCGTAGGGTTGATTGAAGAATGTTATGTCAACCGAACCGCTCTCGTCGACGGCGCGCAGCTTCACAAGCTCGAGTCCGCGGCGCACGCGGGTCAGGCGCGGAGTGTCGGCGACAAGCGCTTCGATGCAGACGCTCTCACCGCCGCTTGTCAGCGCGATAGGCATAACGGTGCTGCGGTCCTCGTATTTCCGCGGGAAATAAGAAACAAGGTCATAGAGAGAAAAGACGCCGAGCTTTGCAAGCGCCTGCGCCTTTTTCTCCCCTATGCCCTTGATGTATCTGACGTCGGTATTCAGGTCGGTCATTACTCGGTGTACCTTAGAGTGTAGCTGTCGTTCGCGAGAGTGAACTGCTCCATGAGACCCTTGGTGCAGGTGATCTGGTTATCCTTGTTGACGAGGATCATTTCAAACCCGCCGTAGGTGCGCCAGTAGTTGAGCGCCTTGCTCTCGCCCATGATGAAGAGCGCCGTGGACAGACAGTCCGCCAGAGTGCCGTCCTCGCATATGATCGTAACGGAGGTGAGGGTATTGTTGATGGGGTAGCCGGTCTCGGGATTTATCAGGTGGTGGTAGGTCTTGCCGTTCTGCGTGAAGTAGCGCTGGTAGGTGCCGCTGGTGACGACGGCGGTCTCACCCACGCTGATGACGCCGAGGTAGCTTGAAGAGTTATTGGGATCCTGCACGGCGACCGTCCAGTTGGTGCCGTCGGGCTTGAGGCCGAGGGTCTGGACATTGCCGCCGAGGGAGATGATGCCGCTGGTGACACCGGCGTTGCGCATCGCAGCGATGGCATAGTCAGAGGCGCAGCCCTTGGCCACTGCGCCGAAGGTGATCTCCGTCCCGGCGGGGAAGGAGACGGCGTAGGAGCCGGAGCTCGGGAAGCTCGTGAGTATCATCTTGTCAAAGGCGCGGCGCGCGAGATCCTGCGCAAGCTCATCATCAGACGGGACGTAGTACCGCCCGTCGGTGAAGCCCCAGCGCTTTATAACGGGGTAGAGCGAGAGATCGAGTGTACCGCCGCTCTGGTTATACACGGTCTGCGCGGTGCTGAGCATCTTGGCTACCTGACCGGAGACGGAGACGTTTGCACCCTCGGCATGGTTGATGGCGTAGGTCGTGCTCGTCTCAACATCGGGGTCGAGCATCGAGTCCATAGAGGTGATGACGCTCTGCGCGGCATTGAGCCCGGCTTCGCCCTTGTTGCCGTAGGCCGTCAGTGTCATGACGGTGTCCATCGCGAACACCTGCTTCTGGTACATTTTCGTCTCACCGCAGGCGGAGAGGGGCAGCAGCATGCACAGGCAGAGCAGCACCGCGGCGATTCTATGAAAGACGTTTATGTGCTTCATACAATATATCCTTTTTCTGAAAAATATGCCTTCCAAAAAAGACTTTAAAAAGCCGCAAACCGCTATTTACTTTACCCGGAAGTTTTGATATAATAATTCCCGCAGTAATCATGGCTGCTGCTTTTGTGTCCGAAACAACAGTCAGTATACCATATATTGCGGTAAATGTAAATATGTGCCCGTAGCTCAGCTGGATAGAGAGTCGGACTCCGACATACGCGGCGCGTAGAGTATCGGAAATCCGCAAGCGGTTGAAGGCACTGGCACATAGGGCAGCGAAAGCAAAAAAGCGATACGCCTTTGACTACTGTTTGACCACTAAAAAGCAAAAAGCAGACCCGCGCCAATCGGCGCAGGTCGAAAATACGTGCCCGTGGCGCAGCGGATAGCGCGTCGGACTCCGACTCCGAAGGTCGCAGGTTCAAATCCTGTCGGGCATACCATCTGAACGAAGCCCGCTTTCCGAACATCTTTATTGAAAAGCGGGTTTCTTCTTATCTTCAAAGCCTTGAGAGATCAGGGCTTTTACTTTGACGTTTTTAACGCATAAGCGCCAAAACGCTCATAACGTAAAGCTAAAATTTCTACACAAGGCTGCTATTTGAACACAGCTTTTTCATAAAGCTGCCAAAGCAGAATTCTTCGCTTATGTCTCCACAATGCCGTCTACTTAGCCGTCCACTTAAAATTTGATGAAAACGTTTCCCGACTTTCAAGTCAAAAGCATCATCAACAAAATCTCTTGACACTGGCACAAAAATAGGATATGGTTCTGCGTTGAATTATCCATGCAGAGAAACACGGCACGTATAAAGTGCTCATAAGACAGATGCGGGGGTTATGCAGAATGAAAGCTCGTGCTACGAGGGAAAGCGGAAATACGCCTGACACGGCAGGCGTCAGACTGGTGCTTCAGCCGGAACCCATACTCCTATTGAGCCTCCTTTTTATTGCACTGGGGATCGATCTTGTTGCTATGACAGATCTTGGCGTATCCCCGATGCTTGCGCCGGCTTTTGTCGTGAGCCAGATATCGCCGCTATCATACGGGACATGCAGCATCATTCTTCAGACGTGTATGCTCGCTTCGGTCTGTATCGTGGCACGGAAGCTGCGTCCGGAATGTATCGTTGCTTTTGGGCTGAATGCGCTGTTCGGCCTGTTTCTTGATTTCTGGCTTGCAATCCTTCCGACTATTCCGGAAAGTCTTACCGTGAGGATCGCCGTGTGGATCGCGGCGGTAATTCTCCTTGTGATAACGGTGGCGCTCGCAATGCTTACACGGCTGCCGATGACCCCGTGTGATTCTTTTGCCAGAGACATGGCGGAACTGCTGAACAAGGACTATCGGAAATTCCGGACGGGCTATGACCTGTGCAGCACAGCAGTGTCAGCCGGTATATCTTTCCTCTTTACCGGAGGGCTGATCGGGATCGGGGTAGGTACGGTAGTATATGCACTGACTTTGGGAAACGGCGTTTCCTTCATGTGCAAAAAGCTGTCGCCGCATGTCACATTCAAGCCAACTTACATAAAGAGACTGGCAGAGCGCCATTCCAAAAAACAATAACGTCAAGGGCCGGGAGCAGTAAGAAAAAAGACTTACTGCTCCCAGCCTTTAGCGTTAAATGTCCTCTGCCCCGTAATAGCTAGTCATTTCGATATCAAGCAGCTTCCTGTAATCAAGGATGGTGATGAGGCTCCTTTCCGTGCGAATGAGCCCCTCACGCTCCATCTGGCTCAGCTCCCGGGAGAGCGTTGTACGGTATGCCCCGAGGAAATTGGACAGCTCTGTGCGGTTCATCTTTATGTCAAACTGCATTGAGCCAGCATTCTTGCTCGAGTATATCATATATCGCGCAAGCTTCACCTTGACAGACTTGCTGTTGATGATCTGCTGACGGTCAAAATCGTCCCGGATGTGTATGGTCAGCATCTCATATATGTTGGAGAGGATCTGAGGCGGAGTGGATCTGATAAACTCTACGGAGCTGAGTCCCGGTGGGATGTCAAAGAAAGCAATAGTGCAGTGATCGTGACTGTAGAGCGTGGTGATGGAGTTATGGTTGTTATAAAAGATCGCGATGAACCCGAAAAGGTAATGTTGTCCGCCAAGACCTATAAGTGTATGTCCGCCATAAAAGCTGTCAGAGTATATACCGACTGTGCCGTCAAGCACTATACCGATACGCTTTGATATCTCCTCACGCGTTATGACGCAATCGTTTCGGTCAAATTCAACAATACTACAGTCATAACTTCTTGCAAACTGCCGAATTTCATTCTCGGAGGCATTCTTGAACAGAAAACTCTTCTTTAATTTATTTAATTCATACTCTGTCAGCATAAAAATCTCCCTACATATCCAACCAAATGTCGTATATAAAAGCCATAAAGTGTGCTAATAAGCACATCAAACTTCGGGAACTTATGTAATAATGACCACAGGTAAACGGAACAGCTGAGATTTGTGAAAAATGCCGGAGCTGACCGACCTCAAGCAATACAAAAACTAAGAGAGGTAAACAATGGGACAGGATTACGAGAAGGTCTTAGCTAAATGCTTTGAAAAAGTAAACTACATGAATGACCGGCTGGACGGTTTCCCTCACATCACCAGAAAGTCCTCATGGCTCACTAACCAGAATGGACACTGGACAGGCGGCTTCTGGATAGGGCTGCTCTGGCTGGAACGGATAATGAATGACGACAGCGGCATGGACGAAATGATAAAGAACTGGGCAATGAAGCTCAGATGCCGCATGGATGATACGAGCACTCACGATCAGGGCTTTATATTCGGACCGAGCTGTGTGCTTGGTTACAGAGTGACAGGAGACGATGCGTATCTCCCGCTCATCCACGCCGGAGCCGAGAACCTCATCAAGCAGTACATACCCGAGACCGGGCTCATCCGCGCATGGGGAGAATCCGGATATGACGGAATATCCATTGTTGACACGATCATGAACATCCCGCTGCTGTGGATATCCGGCGAGCTGCTGGACGACCCGACACGGAAAGAGCTGTGTCTCGGCGTCGGCCGCCGCATACATGAGCATGCGGTGAGAGCGGACTACTCCACCTATCATGTTGTCCGTTGGGATAAAGATTATAACATTTACGGCGATACACATCAAGGCTTTTCGGCAGATTCATGCTGGAGCCGCGGACAGGCCTGGGCGCTGTACGGTTTTGCGAACATGTACCGTTACACAGGAGAAACCGAGTTTCTTGAAACGGCAATAAAAATCGCCGATTATTACTGGGAGCATCTGAACGACGATTTGATGCCGGCATGGGACTTCAACTTCCGCAATGACAGCAGCCAGCCGATAGACGCCGCGGCCTCCTCGATAGCCTGCGCAGGCATGGCACTTATATCCGAGATGTGCGGTGTGCGTGAGGACACCGAAGCGGCAAAGCTCTGGGGCGAACGTGCCGATAGGATCATTGGTGCCGAGACCAATATTTGCCTTTTTGAAGACATGGACAGGTATGGTATAATACGCCATGCGACTGTCGACCTCCCGCGCAAATCAGGCGTTGACGAATCGGCAATGTACGGCGACTACTACTTTGCCGAGGCGCTCTACCGCAGGATCAATAAGGATTCGACGAAAGCAACATCATTGCTATACTGAGAAAGAAATTATTAAGGAGGGTAAACCCATGCTGGAAGGAATCAAGGTTCTGAGCTTCACACATTATCTCCAGGGACCGTCCGCCGCGCAGGCGCTGGCAGACCTCGGAGCGGATGTAGTAAAGATCGAAGCCTGTAAAGGCGCTTATGAGCGCGGCTGGTCCGGATGCAACACCTACAAGAATGGTGTCAGCGTGTTTTATCTCATGGCGAACCGCAATCAGCGCGACCTCGCGATCGACCTCAAGTCTGAGGAAGGCCGTGAAACAATATACACGCTCATACGGGACAAAGGCTATGACGTTATCATTGAAAATTTCCGCCCCGGCGTTATGGACAAGCTTGGCTTGGGATATGAGAAGCTCAAGGAAATAAATCCTCGCGTAGTATACTGCTCCTGCACGGGCTACGGTTCAGCTGGTCCCAAGGCCAAGAAGCCGGGTCAGGATCTGCTGCTTCAGGGCATGAGCGGCCTTGCCGCCCTGACCGGGCCGAGCGACCACCCGCCTATGCCGGCAGGTACGGCGCTCGTTGACCAGCACGGCGCAATACTCGCCGCGCTCGGTATCGTCTCTGCTGTATATGACCGCGACAGAACAGGCATTGGGCACAAGGTAGACGCAAGCCTGCTCGGCTCCGCACTTGACCTCCAGATAGAACCGCTCAACTACTTCATGAACGGCGGCGAGCTGACTCCGCGCACCGATACCGGCCTGTCCACACGTTTCCATCAGTCGCCCTACGGCGTTTATGAGACAGCCGACTCCTGCATAACGCTCTCTTTGAACCCGTTTGATAAGCTGGAAAAAGCTTTTACTCCGGGCTCGCTTGCAGGCTTCACCGCAAGAGATCAGATGGAAAACCGCATTGAGTTTGACAAGGTCGTCTGCGCCGAGATGAAAAAGCGTACCACGGCAGAGTGGACGGAGATATTCGAGTCGCTCGGTATGTGGTACGAGAAGGTGAACGAGTATGAAGACGTTGTCAACGATGAACAGGTCATATTCAACGAAACCTTCATCACGATGAACCACCCCGTCGCCGGAGAGGTAAAGGTCCTCGGCCACGCGAACCGCTATGACGGTAAGCCCTTGCCGCTGCGCAGGCTGCCGCCCGATTTGGGAGAGAACACCTTGGAGCTGCTCAGAGAGTGCGGCTACTCGGAAGAAAAAATAGCGGATATGCTCAAATCAGGGAAAGCTGTAGCAAAGGCGGAATAATTCCGTACTCAGCTAAAAAGATATATTTTAATAGAAGAAGGAGAAAAAAATGAAAAAACTCACAGCAATCATTCTTTGCGTTGCCATGGTCGCCTGCCTGCTCGCAGGCTGCGGCTCCAGCAGCACCGCGACCACTGCACCCACAGCCCAGGACAACACGGCCGTAAGCACCGATACCGCAGCTTCTGCCGATGTCATCACGCTCAAGCTCGGCATGGTTGACCCCGACGGCAGCAACTTCCACAAGGGCGCTCTCGCGATCGCTGAGGAAGTTGAGAAAGCAACCGAAGGCCGCATCAAGATCGAAGTCTTTGCGGGCGGCCAGCTCGGAAACGAGAGAGATATGTATGAGGGCGCTCAGCTTGGCACCATTGACATGTTCACCGCTTCCAACGCTGTCCTCACTTCTTTCATTCCCGAGATGGCAGTTCTCGACCAGCCCTTCCTTTTCAATGATGCCGATGAGGCTCATCGCGTTATCGACGGTCAGGTCGGTCAGCTTATCGCAGAGAAGACCGCCGCTCAGGGCGTTCACACTGTCGGCTGGATGGACGTCGGCTTCAGAAATGTTTTCTCCACTCGTCCCGTTGAGACCATTGAGGACTTCAAGGGACTGAAGATCCGCACCATGGAAAATGACCTGCACATCGCCGCTTTCAACGCTCTCGGCGCGATCGCCACCCCGATGGCTTCCGGTGAAGTCTTTACCGCTCTCCAGCAGGGCACTATTGATGCGGCTGAGAACGCTGTTGCAAACCGTTACTATGAGATCACCAAGAACGTCACCATGACTAACCATGTATTCGGCTTTATGGGCGTGTTCATGTCCGACAAGGCATACAACACCATCCCCGCCGATCTGATGGATGCATTCATGTCCGGCGTCAAGGCCGGTGCTGACCGTCAGCGCCAGTACCTCGTCGAGGCCAATGACAGCGCACGTGAGGAGCTTGTCAAGCTCGGCGTCAACTTCTACGAGATCCCCATGGATGAGCTGCGCGCGGTCGTTGATCCCGCGATGGAGCAGTTCTCCGATAGAATCAATCCCGATTGGGCCGCTGCAATCGAGGCGGACAGAGCAGCCTGATCATACTACACTTTTGAAGACACGGTCGGATTTATCCGGCCGTGTCTATGAAAAGGGGAAACCACATGAAAAAAATATTGTCCAAGCTTCAGAAAATTGAAGACTTTATACTTTTTCTGACCTTTGTGATAATGATACTGGGAGCATTCGCTCAGGTGCTCAACAGAAACATATTTAAGTTCGGCATAAGCTGGCTGGAGGAAATATCCCGTTACTGCATGGTATATATGGCGCTGCTTGCTACGGAAGCAGGTCTGCGTGACGGCTCCCAGATATCTCTCACTGTCCTGACCGACAGGCTCGGCGGCACGGCAAAGACTGTGTGCCACGTAATTTCTAAAATCGTTGTTATCGTATTCTCAGCAGTCTGCTTTTATTTTTCTTTCAGTATCATTCAGACTCAGATAATGTCCGGTCAGGTTTCGTCCGGACTGCGCGTCCCGATGTGGATACCTTATTCCGCACTTCCCCTGAGCTTCGGGATCATAACTATAGTTCAGACTGTTACGCTCGTGCTGTCATTCTTCACCGGCAAGGGCGATGATATACCGGAGAAAAAGGAGGCGGCAGAATGACAGGGTATGTGCTCTTTGCGTCCATGATAATAATGCTCCTCGTAGGCGTGCCGATTTCCGTCACGCTAGGCGCGGCAACGCTGGCGGCGCTGCTTACACTCGATGTGCCGCTTGCGGTCATTCCGCAGCGTCTGTTCACTGCGCTGGACGCATCCTCCATCATGGCAATACCGTTCTTTGTCCTTGCGGGCAACTTCATGTGCGAGGGCGGAATATCCCGCCGACTTGTTGATTTCTGCAACAGCATTATAGGAAACATCCGCGGCGGTATGGCCTATGCGATGATCCTTGCCTGTGCGTTCTTCGCGGCGCTGTCGGGTTCCGCACCCGCGACTGTGCTTGCTATCGGCGGAATGCTCTATTCCGACATGGTAAGGATAGGCTACCCCGCCGATCGCTCCGCCGGTCTTTTGGCAGTTGCCGGCGGTCTTGGCCCCATTATCCCCCCGTCAATAGTCATGGTAGTCTACTGCACTATTACAAACAGCTCCGTGGGCGACATGTTTAAGGCTGGTATCGTTGCCGGTATTATTATAGCGCTGGTACTGTTTTCGCTCTGCGGCTTCTACGCACGGAGAGAGAACTGGCCGCGCAATACTGTGAAGCACTCCGCCAAGACGATCGGTATAAACTTCGTTCATGCTTTCCCGGCACTTCTTCTGCCTGTTATAATTCTCGGCGGTATATATTCCGGCTTGATGACTCCGACGGAATCTGCTTCTGTGGCTGTCGTATATTCTTATATAGTAGGCCGGTTCGTCTATAAAGAGATCGATCTCAAAAATGTTTACCGTATCATACTTGACTCAGGCAAGAGCAGTGCTATAGTTCTGTTCATCATCGCGACCTCCGCCGCGTTCTCGTGGCTGTTCACATTCTCCGGAATTTCCAGCCAGATCGTCAACGCAATCGTTGCGATGAATCTTGCGCCATGGCTGTTCTGCCTTGTCGTGGCGATAATCCTGCTGATCTTCGGCACCTTCCTTGAGGGCATTTCAATCTGCGTGCTGCTTGTTCCGGTGCTCTGGCCTATCGCGCAGAGCCTCGGCGTGAACGCGATCCACTTCGGCATGATTGTCTGCGTCGGCATCGTCATCGGCAATATGACCCCGCCTGTCGCGGTCAACCTCTTCGCCTCGGCTTCGGTTTCCAAGCTTTCCATAAGCGAAATCGCGAAGGGTGAAATACCGTTCTTCCTCGGCTTCGTGGCTGTGTTCTTCCTCTTTGTTCTTGTTCCGGGGATGAGCACTCTGCTGCTGTAAATGCCGACAGTTATAATTGAAAGCATCATATAACAGGAGACAGAATTATGGAATACAAAAACAAACTTATTCTGGTTGAAAAGCCCAGAAAAAATGTAGCGCTCATAACTCTCAACAACCCTCCCTTGAATCTGGTAACGCTTGACCTGAGCGCCGAGCTGCGCGAGACGCTCTTCAAGCTTGAGCAGGACGACGAGGTTCGTGTTATCGTCCTCACAGGCTCCGGCCAGCGTGCTTTCTGCGTCGGCTCCGACGTCAAGGAATTCCCTCAGGTGTGGGATGATGTCATCGGTAAAAAGCTCCAGAAGGAAAACGAGACCTTCAACTGCATAGAGTTCCTTGAAAAACCCGTTATTGCCGCAATGGAAGGTACTGTCTGCGGCGGCGGTTATGAGATGGCCATGGCCTGCGATCTGCGCATAATGTCTGATATAAGCAAGATCGCCCAGCCCGAAATAAACCTTGGCGTATTTCCCGGCAGCGGCGGTCTGTTCCGCCTGCCCAGGATCGTCGGCGCGGCAAAGGCTATGGAAATGATGTTCCTCGGCGAGTTCATAGAAGCGGACGAATGCCTGCGGCTCGGCCTCGTCAACAGGCTTGCCCCCGCGGGACATGTTGTTGAAGCGGCGCTCGATATGGCCGAAAAAATCGGTCAGAAGCCGTTTGAGGCAATAAAGCTGATAAAGAAGGGCGTCCGCGAGATCGGTAATTCCGGTTCAGCCGAATGCTTCTATAAGAACCTCGAGTTCAGCAAGGACGTTTTCAAAACCCCGGACTGTGCGGAAGGCGTTGATGCTTTCCTCCATAAACGCACTCCCAAATTCAAGTGATCCTCCGCGTCCGGGCATCCAACGAAGGGGCTGTCTCATTAAGAGGCAGCCCCCCAAAATGCAAATTGAGACAGCCGCAGCTATAAGAGTATGCGGATGGTATACTTAGATGAATGCTGACACAAAAGGTAAAGTAAGTTTTGACCCGGCATGGTGCAAGGGCTGCGGCATATGCGCCGCCTTTTGCCCGGTCAGGGCGATAAGGATGGACAGCAAAAAACCGGTTGCCGCGGATGGCTGCATTGCCTGCCGCCGCTGTGAGCATCTTTGTCCGGATATGGCTGTGACGGTCACTGCAATATTGAGCGAATGATGGAAAAATACACACTGATACAAGGAAATGAAGCCTGCGTCCTCGGCGCGATGGCAGCGGGGATGAGCTTCTACGCAGGCTATCCGATCACGCCCTCAACGGAGATCGCCGAGCTTTCGGCGCTTTTGCTGCCGAAGTCGGGCGGAACTTTTATCCAAATGGAAGATGAGATAGGCAGTCTTATGTGCGTTCTGGGGGCAGCGGCAGCCGGCAGACGGGCTATGACCGCCACGAGCGGTCCCGGCTTTTCCCTGATGCAGGAGAGCATCGGCTATGCCGTAATTGCGGAGCTCCCGTGCGTGATCGTGAACGTGCAGCGGCAGGGACCATCGACCGGTATGCCCACTTCACCCTCTCAGGGCGACCTTATGCAGTGCCGCTGGGGCACGCACGGGGATCACCCGATCATAACGCTCTCCCCATCCTCCGTTGAGGAGACTTACACGCTCATAATGGAAGCGTTCACGCTTGCCGAGAGCTACAGGACTCCCGTCATTTTCCTGATGGACGAGATGATCGGGCATCTGCGCGCGGGCGTCGCTTTGCCGGAACTGCCGGAGCCGCCGCGGCTGAACTGCGAATTTTACAAAACAGCTCCGTATTGCACGGAGCCGGGAGAGTATGTCCCGCACATGCCGCCGATAGGCTATGGACAGCGGTACAACATTACGGGACTTATTCACGACGAAAGCGGCTTCCCGACAAACAGCAACGCCGAATGCGAAAGGCTGCTGACCCGGCTGAATGATAAAATAGAAAAGAATCTGGACGATACATGCCGCAGTGAAGAATATTTGACCGGGGACGCCGATGTTCTCATTGCCTGCTTCGGGGGCGCGGCATTGGCCGTGCGTGCTGCGGTGGATATGCTGCGCGCAGAAGGAATACGTGCGGGGATGTTTCGCCCGGTCACAGTATGGCCGTTCCCGGCGGAAGCATTTAAGCGTGCTGCCAGGCAAGCTAACAGACTGTATGCCGCGGAGCTTAACATGGGGCAGATGGCACAGGAACTTGAAAAATACACGTCAGGCCGGGAAGTTGGGCGCATATGCAAATATAACGGGCAGCCGTTATATCCGAAAGAGATCACTGCGCGCATAAAAGAGGAGATCAGTCATGGCGGATAAGGATACGGAGCAGTATCTCAGAAAAGAAAACATGCCGCATATCTGGTGTCCAGGCTGCGGCAATGGGATCCTTATGCACGATGTTATTCGTGCGATACATTCGCTCGGCCTGAACAGGGACAGGGTATGTATCGTTTCGGGCATAGGCTGCTCGTCAAGAGCCGCCGGATATATGAACTTCAGCACGGTGCACACCACTCACGGCCGCGCGATCCCGTTTGCGACCGGTGTGAAGCTCGCTGATCCTACGCTGGAAGTTATCGTGATAACCGGAGACGGCGACCTTGCCGCGATAGGTGGCAATCACTTCATCCATGCCTGCCGCCGAAACATCGGGCTCACGGTCGTGGTGTTCAATAACGAGATATACGGCATGACGGGCGGGCAGTATTCACCGACAACGCCGACTGGGGATCACGCGGCCACCGCGCCCTATGGCAATCTTGAGCGCAGCTTTGATATAGTCAGTCTGGCTAAAGCAGCCGGTGCTGGCTTTGCCGCGCGCGGGGACTGCTATCACACCGAGCTGACGGTATCTCTTATTGCGAGTGGGATAAAGCATCAGGGGTTCTCAGTCATTGACTGCGCCAGCATATGCCCGACCTACTACGGACGTAAAAACGGGAACGTCAGCCCAGTCGATATGCTCCGTTGGCAGCGCGATAATCTGAAGCCAGTGAAGTGCGGGGAACAATTTGACGGCTATTCCATCGGAGCCGCATTTGAAAACGAGTACCCCGAATATACACAAATATACGAAAAATTGCTTCACAGCTTAGCGGAGGGCGGCAATGAGACATGAAATCAAATTTGTCGGATCCGGCGGCCAAGGTATCATAACCGCCGCGATAGTCCTCGCCGAGGCCGCGGCAAACTGCGGGCTCAACGCCACGCAGACGCAGGCCTACGGACCGGAGGCCAGAGGAAGCCTTTGCAGCTCAGAGACGATCATCAGCAGCGGCGCGATATTGTTTCCGAAAATCGAGCATCCGGATATCCTAGTGCTGCTCACGCAGGAGGCCTGCGATATTTATTCCGCCGTTGCTGGCAGCAAATGTACGATCCTGACGGATTCGTCGCTTTCGGTTACTGGGGCTGCCAGGGTTATCAGCCTGCCGATTTTTTCGGCCGCGGAGAAAACTTGCGGTAAAAGCAACTGTGTAAATATGCTTACTGTCGGCGCAATCAATAGGCTCTGCCACATAGTGCCGGAGACTGCGCTTTCGCTTGCTGTTAAAAGGCACCTGCCACAGACTTCATGGGAAAGCAGCATCGCGGCCTGTATGACTGGAGCGGAGCTTGCCGGAAGCGCAAAGCTTGACTGACTTTTGGAGGAGAGTTTTATGGGCTCAGTGTTTGAGGTAGGGATGCTTCTGTGCTTTGGAGCTTCATGGCCGTTCAATATCGTCAAGTCATACCGTTCCCGCACAGCCGGCGGGAAAAGCATCGGCTTTGAGCTACTGATAATGGTCGGGTATCTCTGCGGAATTGCGGGAAAGCTTATAACGCACAATGTTAATTTTGTTTTGTGCGTGTATATTCTGGACCTGGCGATGGTAGCCGCTGATTTCACGCTTACATTGCGCAACAGAAAATTGGATGCGCTTAGCGCGAAAGGCTCCCTGTAATGGGATAACGGCAAAGCTTGGTCACCTAAAGTATTCTGAAATGCTCTCATCTGTCTTCAAAATTGGCTGACACTGCCACACCGCCACGGCTCAGGTGAGCCGTGGCGGGGACCTTTATATCTCCAGCGCATTATGCAGCTTGTCGCTGGCGGCTTTTTTGTTCTTGTCGAACGCGTGGGTGTAGATATCCAGCGTTGTCGAGACCTGCGCGTGACCGAGGAGGCTTGAGACCGTCGCAACATCCGTGCCGTTTGCAATCAGCAAGCTGGCGTTTGTATGACGAAGCGAATGCACGTTCAGGTTGTATGGCAGATTGTTTTTCTTGAGGATCAGTTTGAAGCGCCATGTGAATGTTGTCGGCGTCATAGGCTCGTCCAGCTCATGCTTTCTGAACAGAAAGTCGTTGTCGGTTATAATCCGACCCTCATAGTGCAGTGCCTCAGTCTCGCAGTAGCGGCGGTACTCTTTCAGCAGCGTCCCCATCTCCGGTGAGAAGTACACATAGCGATTGCCTGCTTTGGTTTTCGGCTCTTTGATGCAGATATCCTCACCGCTGACCTTGACCACGTTTCGGCAGATATGTATGCTGCGCCCGGCGTAGACAATGTCGCTCCACTTTATGCCGCAGCACTCGCCGCGCCGTATCCCGGTCGCGATGATGAGCTTGAAGTAAGTCTCGTACTTGATGCTTTCTTTCTCCAGCGCACAGATGAGCTTTTGCAGAATCTCTTCGTCGGCAACGACCTGCTGCTTTTTATCGATATTAGAATACTTGTAGGTGCGCCAAGCGGGGTTGTGATCAAACAAACCGCTCTCCACTGCATCGCTGAGTATCCCGCCCAGACATGCGTGGACTCCCTCAACGGTCAGCTCGGAGAGCGGTTTGCCGTTTATCATATTCTTTTCTTTGCGCAGAGCGACGTAGAGCTTTCGGAAGTGTTCCGGCCGCAGCTCCGTGAGTTTGTAGTGACCTATGTGCGGAAGAAACCTGTCGATGTCGCTTTTCTCACGAGCCACCGTGGAGCTTGCGAGCTTGTTTGGCGCGATGTTCCCGAACCAGTACTTTGAGTATTCAGCGAGAATCATGTTGGATGCCGTTTGCTGCGGCTGCTGCTTGCAGCTGAGCTCAAAGAGCACAGCCTGTTCGTTGAGCCATTTCTCTGTCTGCTTCGGCGTCATGCCGGCAGGCGGATGCACCGTCTGCTGCATGGATTTGAGCCTGTTCCCGGCACAGTCATAGCCCATTGAGACTACGATCAAGTAGCTGTTCCCGCGTTTTCTTATGCTTGCCATATCCGTCAATTCCTTTCTGTTGACCTCGGCAGAGTAGAGGTCTGGTTTGCAGACACAACATACTGCAAACGGGTACGGAAAGCTATTACTATTTTTGCATTTGTAACTTTACAAGAAGCATGGTAAAATACATAGAGTCGATAGACTGCCAAAGGAGGTGTGCCTGTGAACTATATTCTCATGAACAAAGATTTTGCATGGCTTTCGTTCTCGAGCAGACGCAATGAGTTTGACGAGGTCGAGTGCAGTGAGCATGAATGGTATACCGAGCTGCGCCCATGGGGATATCATAATCTCACAGACTACCTGACGGGCAGACAAGCGCCAAAACACCGCAAGCATATTACGGAGCTTCTTGAGAGATATAACTGCAACGATCTTGAAGGTTTTTTGAATGTCACCCATGCGCTTTCACTCAATGATACGTTCTGGGTGAAGCCGGAGATTTCTCCGCTCAAATGGGATGATGTTTCACTGTACCGCAACGAATTCGATGAGCTTGTTGCTGCGGCAGCTTTTGACGGACGCATTGGGAGCACAAGCTTTTCGACGACATCTCCCGAGTTTGGGACAGATGGATATTTTGCGAAATGCTGGGTACGGGAAAACGGGCGGATCATGCTTTACAAAAGCGGAAGTGCGACGTTTGAGATAGAGCCGCTGTCGGAGTATCTCTCGTGCCAGCTCGCAGAGAAGCTGCACATGGACTATGTGCCTTATGACATCGCGTACTATCACGATAAGCTGATAAGCAAGTGCGCACTGTTCACGAGCGAGAAAGCCGGGCTTGCTAAAGCACATGACCTTCTGCCAAAGGGTGAGCGCTCTGTCTCCGCCATGCTCAATTATTTTACATCGATAGGTTCCGGTGACAGCTTCCGCAGAATGTGCGTGCTCGATGCGCTGATACTCAACACCGACAGGCACCTCGGCAATTTCGGAGCGCTCATAGATAATGACACAATGTCTGTAATACGAATGGCACCGGTGTTTGACAATAACCGCAGCTTGCTGTTTGATATGGACGATGACCAACTGAAAAATACAGACTGGTGCATCAGCACATGCGCTCCGCGTTTTGGTGCTGACTTCATTTCAACGGCAAGAGGAATGCTGACAGATGATATACGTCAGGATGTTGAGGCACTGCGCGATTTCAGCTTTGAGCAGCACCCAAAGATAAAGGCAGAAGAGGCACGGCTCGAGGCTTTGTCGACGATAGTGCGTGAACAAGTGAAGAGAATACTGGATTAACTGTTCCGGCTTGATTTGACAACTTGCTCTTTGACAGATAGTAAAAATCCTGAAATCTTTTGATTCCAGGATTTTTTACTATATTTATAATATTATTGTATTGTATCAGACAGCGTTACCGGCGTTGAAGCCTTCACGGATATTCTTGTAGCCGTTCTTGGTGCTGCTTGCGTCGCCTACAACTACAACTTTGCAGCCACAGTCCTTAAGCTCTGCTTCGAGCGGATTATTGCTGCGGACGCCCATGGCATTGACGAGCATATCGATATGCTTGAACTCTACAGGCTCGCCATACTCCTCAGCGTAGATAGTGCCTTCACCGACTTTTGTGAGTTTGGTATGGGTATGTACCTTGATGTTATATTTACGGATGTGCTCAAGCAGACAAGCTCTGGGCTGGGCCACAGCGTCAGTGATTATGTCAGGCGCCATTTCTATTATGGTTACATCGCAGCCCTGAACCGCAAGAAACACTGCAGTTTCGGCACCGGTCATGCCGCCGCCTGCGACGACCACTTTCTTACCGTAGAGCGTGCGGCCACGGAGAACTTCAATGGCGGTCTTGACATATTCACGGTTGTTCAGACCAGGGATTGGCAGGAACATGGGGTTGCTGCCGGTGGCGAGGATGACAGCATCGGGCTTCTCGATATCAACGATTTCACGAGTGAGCGGCGTGTTGAGGCGTATCTCTGCACCGTACTTCTTCAGTTGATTGCGGAAGTTAAGCACGAGAGATGCATATTCGGTCTTTCCCGGAGGTGTCATAGCAGCAAGCCACTGACCGCCGATCTCATCGCTGGCTTCAAAGACGGTGACCTTGTGCCCGCGTTCTGCTGCACCGTACGCCGCGGCAAGACCGGAAACACCGGCACCCGCGACAAACACTCTCTTTGGATTTTCAACTATAGACAGATCATAAACCAGTTCTCGGCAGGTGTGGGGGTTGGCGATGCAGTTGACAGGATTGCCGACCGCAGTTTCACCGGTGCAGCCCTGATCGCAGCCGATACAGTGGATTATCTCATCTATCTTGCCGGCCTTTGCTTTGTTGGGCAGATCAGGGTCGGCGAGGGAAGCACGTGCCATGACGATAAAGTCAGCTTTCTCATCGCGCAGCATGGCCTCGGACATATAGATGTCGTTGTAGCGGCCGACGGCGAGCACAGGAATGCTGACGGCCTTCTTGATGGCGGCGGCGTTCTCGGCGTAGTGCATCACAGGAACAAAACCCGGTGCGATTATAGCTTCCTTGGAAGCGAACATACCCTGTGTGCAATGCAGAGCGTCAATGCCTGCCTCTTCAAGCATTTTTGCCATGACTATTGCCTCAGGAAGTTCAATGCCGCCCTCAACATAGTCGCAAGTATTGAAGCGGAAGAGAATAGGGAAGTCGGGGCCTACAGCCTCACGGACAGCGGCGACGACTTCAAGTGCAAACCGCATACGGTTTGAAAGCGTACCGCCGTACTCGTCCGTGCGCTTATTGGAAAACGTGGACATAAACTGATTTATGAGATAGCCGTGTGCGCCATGAATCTCAACACAGTCAAAGCCGCATCTCTTTGCTCTTGCGGCGGCCTCGCCGAATGCCCTGACGAGATCATGTATCTCCTCAACAGTCAAAGCGCGGGGAACGTAGGGCTCGGTCGGCTCCTTGAGCGCAGAGGGAGCAACGGGGTGTGTGTCATATGCCTTCAGACTTCTTTGACGACCGGCGTGGTAAATTTGCGCGCCCATAAGTCCACCGGCGGCATGTACCTGACGCACAGTCTCAGACCATGCGGGAACCTGATCGTCGCTCCAAAGGGAGCCGACGACAGGGTCACTGCCGGCGTCCTTGGTCACACCGAGATCCTCGGTGAATACGAGACCCCAGCCGCCCTTGACCTTGGCGACGAGGTATGCGTTGACAGCATCGTTAGGCGTGCCGTCAGGGTTGCCCATATGAGACGACATGGCACTGACAACAAGGCGATTCTTTAGTTCAAGATTGCCAATCTTGCCGGGCTCAAATACTTTGGTTAATTTCATGTGATGCCTCCATCTAGATACATGTTTTCTTGCAATCGGGGAAATATTGCGGACGCGATGTTAAAACAACGAATCGTATATTTATTTTTAACAAGTTTTTTGAGCAATTTCAATAACGCACTTTTTTGTTATAGTGCACAAAATGGTTAGCACGAACAAAAAAGTGCGTTATTGTTAAAAAGGAGTCACATGTTTTATAATTCAGACAAATGTGATATCTAATTAACATATACACGGCTGACGAGAAATAAGACACAGTCTGGCCGGACAAACAATTGAAAGGAAAAACGACATGAAAAAGGCAAAAAAGATAATCGCGTTTGCGCTGGTACTTGTTATGGCGGCAGCGCTTCTCAACGGATGCGGAGAGACCGGCAGCACCGGCAGTATCGCAAGCGGCAAGACATATAACCTTGCATATCAGTGTGCATGGGGTTCCGGCGGCGGACCTTTTCAGTATGCCTCCGATCTTTCCAATGCGATAGTCAATTGTTCCGGCGGCCGTGTGACGATGGAGTGCCTCGCAACAAATTCCATAGTACCTACGACAGATATGCTTCAGGCGGTATCTAACGGCACTCTCGACTGTGCACAGACTGCGGCAACCAACCTCTCCGATGACAGCCTTGGTATTCTCAGTACTCTGCCAGTTGGCATGACATTTGACGAGTACATGGGATGGTACGTTGCCGGTGAAGGGCAGCAGATACTCGACGAAGTCATGGCGGAGATAGACAGCAATGTCGTTGCATTCCCGTGCGGCGTTGTTGACTCGGAAATACTCTACCACTCAACTAAACCCATCACCTGCCTTGACGATATCAAAGGACTCAAGATCCGCGGCGTTTCTGACTGGGCCAATATTGAAACCCGCCTCGGCGCATCTGTCGTCACCATGGACGGCGGAGACTGCTATGAAGCGCTCTCCCGCGGCACTATCGACGCGGCTGAATATTCCAGCCCGTCTGCAAATTGGGCGGCAGGTTTCCAGGAAGTCGCGCCTTACCTTACCGTTCCCGGAGTGCATCAGTCATGCGCGGTCTACCTCTTCCTCATAAACCGCGGAGTATGGGAGGGCATGGACGAGCAGACCCAGAACATCATAAAGCTTGCATGCACTGCGATGATGGCGCAGAACTGGGCTGAGGATCGTGTAGCAAACGGTCAGGCGTGGGAGCAGTTCAAGGAGCTTGAGGCGCAGGGAAAGCTGACCATATACAGAATGCCTGACGAGGACATCGCAAAGATTCAGCAGGTCGCTGACGAATACTATGCTGAAAAGTGCCAGAGCAACCCGCTGTTCGCAAAGATATATGAGTCCCAGCAGGCATATATCAAGTCTGTCGGTGACTGGAGCGAAGCGGCATCCTACTGATAAAGCCGCTCGGCTCGCGAGAGGAATTTGAAATGGCTAAACAACCTGAAAACAACAAAGGGGCGTCCTTCGGAGATAAGTTCATAGCCTTTGCCAACAAAGTCTCGGACGTCTCCGGGCTTGCGGCTGCATATATGCTCGTGCCGCTTGTGGTCGTGTTTCTGATAGAGATCATTTTGCGCAATGTGTTCAACAGCCCCACAACATGGGCTTACGGCATGTGCTTCATCATCGGCGGATGCGCTGCTGTGCTTGGCTTTGGCTACGCGATGAAGAGCGGAGCGATGGTCAGAATAGACGCGTTCTCCTCAAAGCTCCCGGAAAAGGCGCACGGTATACTTGATCTCGTTTTGTATGCGGTGCTGTTCCTGCCGCTCACAGTAGGGGGGACAATAGAGTGCGCAAAGGACGCTGTCATGTCCACGGTCACGCTTGAAACACTCAGCACAGGCTCATGGAACGCGCCAATCTGGCCTACCAAGATCGTAATGACGATCAGTCTTATTATACTTACGCTTCAGGGGATTGCTGAGATAGTGGGTCTTATCCAGCGTCTGCGCGCAGTGAAAGGGGATGGAGATAAATGACAGCAAGCGGTCTTACAATCGCTGCCATAATGGGTGTAATGCTGTTGGTGTTTATCTTCTCCGGCTACTACCTCTTTGCGGCGCTCGGCGGTGCGGCTATTATATCCGGACTTGTGTTCTGGGGACCGAACGTGTTCCAGACCATTTATTTCAGCATCTTTAAATACTGCAAGGACTATAATCTCCTTGCGGTGCCGCTGTTTGTCCTGATGGGGCAGCTGCTCAACCAGTCCGGCGTGGCCGGGAGACTGTTCGATAACCTGTCTGTAGCCCTCGGACGACAGCGCGGCGGTATGGCAGTCGCGGCGACGCTCATAGCAATACTCTTTGCTGCGACCACCGGTATTGTCGGTGCGTCCGTTGTGTCCATGGGGCTGCTCTTCACAAAACCAATGCTCGATGCAAAGTACAATAAATCGCTTACGGCCGGCGTTATAATCGCCGGCGGCACGCTGGGCATTCTTATCCCGCCGAGCATCATGCTCGTGTTTATGGGCTCAGCTGCGAATGTCTCTGTCGGTAAGCTCTTCTACGGCGCAATGACGCCCGGCGTTCTGCTCGGCGCAGCATACATCGTGTATGTAAAGGTCATATCCATCGTGAAGAAGGACTATGCCCCGCCTATGCCCGATGAAGTCCTCAGCCGGTACTCCAAAAAACAGATAGCATGGGGAATCATTGTGAACGTCCTGCCGGTCGCAATCGTCATTTTCTCCGTCCTGGGCGCAATATGGCTCGGCTGGTGCCCAGCGACGGAGGCCGCTGCACTAGGCGTTGCAGCCTCATTCCTTATCGCATTGTGCACGCACTCAATAAACAAAGAGGTCATCAGAAAAACGCTTGTCGAGTCAATAAAGCTGACGAGTATGGTCTATGCCGTGTCGGCGTTCGGCAACCTCTTTGTCACGGTGTTCATGCGTCTGGGATGCAGCAGCGCAGTCACAAGCCTGTTCGTCAACCTGCCGCTCGGCAAGTGGGGGCTCTTTGCGCTGATGATGGCGGTTGTGTTCCTGCTGGGCTTCCTGATGGACTGGATAGCTGTGTGCATGATAACGATACCCATATTCGTCCCCATTGCCACACAGGTCGGCTTCCAGGCAGAATACTTCCTCACGATGATGGCCGTCATAATGCAGACCGCGTTCCTCTCACCGCCCATGGCTGCGTCCATCTTCTACTTCCAGGGTGTCGCGAAGGATCATATAACCACGGCGGAGACAATACGCGGCGTCTGGCCGTTCATGGGAATACAGGTGGTCGTCTTTGTCCTGTGCGTAATATTCCCGCAGATAGTGACATGGCTGCCTAATATGATAATAAGCTGAAAGCTTACAGAGTAAAGGACCTTGGTCTGCATTTGCAGACCAAGGTCCTTTACTCAGCTATTTTCAACGCTGTCCGACGGCTCTGAGCCGTCTTCCGATTTGGCATACTGGAACTCTATATTGACGGCTTTGCCGAGCGCTTCGGAGGTATATCCGTATTTGATGACGCTCTCTCCGAGATCGCCATGTGAGCGCTTTATGGCATCGGGCGGGCATTCGTGGTTTGCAAAAACGCCCCAGTCGCGCATATACAGAATGACAGGAATGAGCAGACGGCCTTCCTCTGTCAGCGAATATTCCACACGCTTGGGCTTCTCGTCGTACTCAGTGCGTTTTATGACGTTGTAGGATTCAAGCTCCTGAAGCTGCTGGGTGAATATCTTGTGTGAGATGTCATACGGCACAAGGCGCTTGAGCTCACCGTACCTGCAAACACCGTTGGGAGTACTGTGAAGGTACCAGAGAATATATGGCTTCCACTTTCCGCTTATCGCGGAGAAGGCAAAGTTGAGCGTGCATGACTCCAGAGTATGAACGTAATTATCCACCGTATCCCTCACTTTCTGAACGGCATAAAAGAGCTTGTTGATCTTTACTATATTAACATCTGCACCATCAAAAAGCAAGTGCGCAAACCGCCAAAGACGACGGTATGATGTTTTTGTGCAGCATATATGAAAGCTGCCTCCGAAAAAATCGGAGGCAGTAATACGGTTCTGGCTTGAGCGGGGATCAGAACGCGGACTTGTAGAGGCAGGTCGGGTTGTACGGATAGAGAATGTTGTTCTTCTCAACCGTATCGCAGCCGTCGAGAGCCTTCAGCAGCTGCTCGGTAGTCATGGTGACTCGGACATCGCCATATGCGAGAGCACCGGTGGCACGGTCACCGCGGCAGCCGAGGGACAGACCGATCTTGCCTTCCTTCATGGTGCGCATCCAAGTGTCTGCACAGTTGGACTCACCGCTGAACGGGAACTCGAGCTTCTGCCAGTCGGTCTCAACATAGCAGGCCAGCAGGTGGAACGCAGCCTGAGTGGGGAGTTGGAGGCAGATAACATCGGGTTCTTCGATGGGACAGTTGCACAGAGAGGAGCAGACGATGCCGGCGTAGGGCGTCTCGGGCAGCACTTCGAGGTTGGACTTGATGTGCTTTATCGCGTCCTCCTGCTTGTGGTGCCACGGGGTGGGCTGCTTGTAGAGGATAGCGCCGTCAAGAAATTCCTGATTGACTTCCATGCAGCCGTTGTTCATTGCGCAGTAGTAGCCGGAGAAGTGATCGGGCGTGAGGCCAAAGGTACCCTGAAAGTGAGCGGCCATGCCGATCAGCTTGCAGGTTGAGGCCTTATTCTGGCAGAACTCAATGCCGGGGATCGCGTCGAACTCTTCCGGCGTCTTGATGAACTTCATCGCGACAGGATGCTGGGTAGGACGGAGAGTAAGGAATATGCGGTCGCTGAGCTGTTTCCACTCTTCTTTGGTAAGTTTCATTTTTATATTCACTCCATTTTTGTTTCGGATGCGTGGATCACATAAGAAAAACCTTATATGCATTCGCGCAGTCCTCAAGTCTTTTTTTGATGCTGCCCTCGCCGCGAAGATAGGTGAGAGCCATTTCGGTGGCATACCAGCGCCCGCTGACCTTGATATACTTGTTATCATAGTGTGCGCGTCCGACGAATTCTCCGCCGTTGACAGCGTCGTACAGATCATCCTCAAGCGCCCAATGGGCGATGGCGGTATCTTCACCGGTTATTTCGACCCAGTGGTGATGACCATGGTGGCTGGAGGTTACATTGTCGGTGAACTTGCCCTTCATTGTGGCGAGCATACCGTCACCGCCAACGTATTTTCCTCCGGTGGTATTGTTTATAAACACGAAATCATCGGTGAAGCAGGCACGCAGTCCGTCCCAGTCCTTCTTGTCGAGGCAGTCCCAATAATTTGCCTGAAGTCTTTCTATGGCTCGGATATCCTCCTGTATCTGTATACGCCGTTCGAGTTCGTTTATGCGCTGTTCAAGCTTTTCCATATCCGACACTGGTTATTCCTCTGCTTATATAATGTGAAAGGGCAGGCTTATATCACTTCTTGCCCCAGCCGCCGACGGAGAAGATGGTCTCGCCGGTGATGTAGGAAGCCTCGTCGGATGCGAGGAAGCAAGCGAGGTTGGCCTGCTCTTCGGGCTTTGCCATTCTGGGGATCATGAGCTTCGGTGCGGTGTAGTTCGGGAAACGCTGACGGGGAACCTCAGTGACCATCGGGGTATCGGTGGAGCCGGGGCAGAAGCAGTTGGCACGGATGCCGTACTCTGCCAGCTCAACGGCGACGCCCTGAGTCATCGCGGCGATAGCGCCCTTGCTCGCGGCGTAAGGAGTGGAGTTGGGGCAAGCGCAGCGGACGTTGATGGATGCGGTGTTGACGATAGCGCCTTTGGTGCCGTGGGCGACGAATGCACGAGCCGCGGCCTGAGTGCTGTTGAAGCAGCCGAAGTAGTTGTTGTGAACGATGCGTGCGTGTTCTTCCTCAGTGACGTTGATAAAGTCCTTGAAGAGGTTGATGCCGGCATTGCCGAACATGACGTCGAAGCCGCCGAAATGGTCATATGCGGCCTGAACGAGCGCGTCAACCTGAGCGCGGTTCGTAACGTCACAGATCTGGCACCAGCAGTTCTCTGCGCCGAGGTCTTTGACTATTTCCTCAAAAAGATCGTCGTGACGTGCGCCGATAACGATCTTGCCACCGTCCTTGACGAAGCGGGTCGCAATAGCGCGGCCTATGCCGGTCGTACCGCCGGTGATGACGGCCACTTTGCCTACAAATCTGTCGGAAGTTGCCATAGTGATTAGCCTGCCTTTCTGATAAGCGAAATGAGTTAGTTGATCAAAATCATAACTACTAACATTTAAGAAAGTGCTTGCGGCGCAGCCGTTGGGGCGGCTGCAGCCGCGCTTTTGTAGAGCACACTCTATTTAATACTTTAACTTCCATCCGCGAGATTGTCAAGAAAAAGATAAAAAAATAATAGCCAAAAACATTGTGACGAATTTGGCGAAAATAGATGAAAATCGGCGTTTCGAGCCGAAAGTTAAAATTCTGTGAAAAAAGTGCTTTACTTTTCACAAAGTGTATGATAATATTTTCGCGATATGTGCGAACAGAGCACGCTCTAGAGCACGAGCGCAATCAAATACAGCGCCGGTGTTACGGCTTTAAGCCTGCATATATGCTGCTGTTAATGAGAGGAATTATAAAAGTGGAGCTTACTACACCTAAGCAGGTGCAGACGCAGGAGACAAAACAGAAAATATTTAAGGCAGCGTCGAACATATTAAAAAAGAAGGGCTATGCCTATCTCACAGTCAGCAATATCTGCGCCGCCGCAGGCGTGTCGAATGGGACATTCTTCTATCACTTCAAAACAAAGGACGAACTTTTGGTCTATTATAATTTTCAGAAGTTTGCTGAGTTCAGAAAGAAGAACAGCTTTGATGATGCTGTCGCCGACAGGCCATTCGACGAGCGTATACGTATCTTCTATTATTATTGGAGCGATTATATGGTTGATGTGGGGCTTGACTTCTGCTGCAACTATTATAATACCAAGAACTACTCGCTCGATAACCGCCGCTGGCACCAGCGCCAGCCGGCCTATGTGTGGGGATATCCTGACAGCTGCCTGAAAGAGGCGTCGGATATGGGGCTTCTGAAAGAGGAGCACAGCCTTGACCATTATGCGGAGGTCATAGTGACAATAATGAAAGGTGTCGCTTTTGACTGGTGCCTGAGCGGAGCTGCATTCGATATGCACGACCGCATAGACGAAACCATGATGCCTTATCTTAAAAGCATCATGAAAGACTGATCCGGCGCGTGCCGGAACTTGATTTTGGATTCAACTGTCAAGCAGACAATTAAAAGCAATAGAGTACACTCTTCCGTCAGAGCGCTCTCACCAAACGCATTTGGGGATGCAGAGGGTGCGAATGACGACTTTATTGCCTGACAGTTTGTATCAAATAATTTTTTGGAGAGTATTTATGGACATCCTTATCCTCGTGGCGGCAGTTCTGCTTATCGGCCTGTTCTGCTACAAAAACGTTCCTACCCTGATTGGCGGCATTGTCTGCTCCGTCATTCTCATGATCATCTATAAGATGGACATCACCACCGGCCTGTTCGATACATACATGGGCGGTCTCGTCGGCTTCATGAAGTCTTGGATGATTCTGTTTTTCCTCGGCGCTCTGTTCGGCAAGCTGCTGGACATCACGGGCGGCTCTGACAGCCTCGCACGTGTTATCCTCAACGTTGTCGGCCCGAAGAATGTTTCTCTCGGCGTCTGCATCTTCACCGCTATCCTTGCAATGGCTGGTATCTCCAGCTTCATCAGCCTTTTCATCTGCTATCCTATCGCACTTAAGCTTTGCCGCAAAGCTAACATCAACCGCGCTTCCGTTATTGCCGGTTACTCACTCGGCCTGAACTTCGGTCTGGCTGTTCCCTGGGTTCCGGTCACCAATAACGTTCTTTGTGCCAGCTACTTTGGCACCGATGTCAGTGCCGGCGGTTTCCTCGGCCTGTTCGTTTCCATCGTTTTCATCGTTGTCGGTATGCTTTACATCAAGTGGTATGAGAAGCGTCTTGCCGCGGCTGGCAAGGGCTACCTCCCTGCGTACGGCACCGGCGCTCTTGAAGAAGAGGAGTCCGACGATGATGATGCCAAGAAGGGTCCTCACTGGGTCCTCTCTGTTATCCCCATGCTCATTCCTATACTTGTCCTGAATATCTTCAAGGTCAAGGTTGAGCTTGCGCTTCTCTGCGGCGTTCTTGCAGTTGTTATTCTGCAGTTTAAGTACCTCCCCCGCGACTGGGATGCCAACCGCAAGGCAGTCAGCGACTCTATATCTATGTGTATGACTACCCTCATCAATGCTGCAGCTATCGTCGGCTTCGGTGCGGTCGTCCAGAACTGCCCTGGTTATGCCACTGCAGTTGACAGCATCCTCTCCTATGAGGGCAGCCCGCTCATGATCACTTTTGTTGCCACCAACCTCATCGCCGGTATCGCAGGCTCTTCCTCCGCCGGCCTTGTTCTCGCCGCTCCTGTTTTGCAGCAGGCAGCTACCATGACGAATGCCGCGGTGTTCCACAGAACCACCGTTCTGGCCTCTCTTGGTCTCGACTCTCTGCCCAATGCAGGCTTCCTCCAGACCGAGTGCACTGTCGCAGGCGTGAAGTTCAAAGATGTTTATTTCCCTGTGATCTTTGCCCTGACTGTCGTGTTGACCATACTGCGCTGCCTGCTCTACATGGGTCTTGCTGCTGCTTTTGGTCTTGCCTGATCGTGTGACCGGAATCATATAAAAAGAAAAATAGTTCAAATAAAAGTCCGGGGCTTTTGAGAAATCAAAGGTTCCGGACTTTTAACAGAAGTTGCCTTTCGCCATTTTCTTCGGACAGTTTAACAGTCAATCGTGAATTAAGTACTCGCCTGTACACAATGCGGCGGCACCAGGCGGTTTATGGACAGCAGAAACACTGACAGGCACCTCGGCAATTTCGGAGCGCTCATAGATAATGACACAATATCCGTAATACGGATGGCCCCGGTGTTTGACAACAACCGCAGCCTGCTGTTTGATATGGACGATGACCAACTGAAAAATACAGACTGGTGCATTGGCACATGCGCTCATGAAATCTCTTTTATTTTCAGCTATTTCATGTTATACTGCGAACAATAATAGGAGTTCTTATATTACCAGCGGGACAATTTAGCCTATCCGATAGAGGTACAGCTATGGTGCGGTAAAGATTATTACTTCAACATCTGGAGCCATCAATACGTCTACAAATACAAGAGCTCGGAAATCGGGCAAAAACTGTATTAAGTGTATTAAGAATATACTGCAGGCATGATCAAAACCGAGCAGGAGTTTCTGAAACGTTTGCAAGAATTGGAGGTGGACACCAATGGGTGATAGAAAAATATACGTTGTTGCAAAAGTGTTCGACCAGCAGGGGTGCATTGCCTATCTCTGCAAGACGCCAAATGAGGCTTGCTGTCTGCCCGGTACGCTGGAGGCGCTGAGAGCAGAAGGGGTACAGATCGTCATTCTGGACTCGCCGGAAATCTATTCCGAATATGCGCCGTATACCTACATCGAGGACATGAAAGAGTTTATCGACAGGGTCACTCTGCTGAACCGATCTTCATGACATTTGATCTGTTCAGACTACTATTTGACTACTATTCTCTCCGCAGCATAGAAAACAGCTTTGAATCGTTGCGCCGCAACGGTTCAAAGCTGTTTTACATATCGCTATATTTTGTGCGTCATACACGAAAACCAGTCGAAATACGCTCGATTTAAACTGTACCCATAAAAATGGACAGGAAGAAAAAGAAGAATCCAAGAAACAGGACAAAAGCGGTTTCTGAAAAAGATGGCGGTACCCAGAGGTTCGTACAGGCGGCTTTTCGAAAACCCATAAAGTTGGACAGGCTGCAATTTAGAATCAATAAAAATAGACAGCCACCCAAAATACTGTCCCTGTAAACAGAACAAAATAGCTTTTGACACGGGTTCGGATTGAGAATAGAATTATCTTGATCAGAATCGGAGGAAAGCGAATGTCCAACAAAACATTTACACAGAAGGAAATTGAAGTCCTGAGGACAAGCCCCTACGTTCAAAATGTGTCTCAATCCATGGTGTTCTTTTCAGCATCGTTCAAAGAACAGTTTTGGAAGATGCTATGCGAAGGGAAAGCCCCGAGGGACATCGTAATTGCACTCGGTATAGACCCGGATATATTGGGAGGTAACCGAATCGCCGGGCTTAAAGCCATCGTAAAGAGAGAGGTCAAAGCCGGCAAGGGCTTTCGGGACTATATAACGTATACCGGAGGAAGCAGCAATTACATGAGTCCTGAGGCAAGAATAAAATACCTTGAGCAGCAGGTAGAGTACAAGGATCAGGAAATAGCGTTTCTAAAAAAAATAGTATCTCTGGGCAAAGGGGACAAGGATTCTTGAGAATACCGCCTCACGCCAAGTATGAGATTATATATGAGATGACAAAGCAGAATGGCAATCGGCTGAGTGTTTCGACGCTTTGCGAGATAGCCGGTGTCTCCAGATCAGGTTATTACAACTATCTGTCCACAGAAGATGGTCGTTTAAAACGAGAGGAACAGGACAGAAAAGATTTTCAGAAAATTCTTGAGGCATACAGCTTCCGCGGCTACAACAAAGGGGCACGCAGCATATATATGCGGCTGCTGCATATGTCGAGATACCGAAGATAGGCGTAAATCTGCCCATCTACCACAGCACAGGGGATGACAGCCTTGACCGGGGCGTTGGGCATCTGCTCGGCAGCTCTCTGCCGGTCGGCGGAGAAACTTCTCATGCAGTGTTAACAGCGCACTCCGGGCTTG
>OIXA01000464.1_pt1 | contig 59054 bp, 92 predicted proteins | sample 1587721 | NCBI WGS metagenome assembly OIXA01 (sample SAMEA3888900, study PRJEB22519) | human gut metagenome | biome: human gut; feature: human-associated habitat; material: faeces | place: Denmark | collected 2013
AAGAATGTCCAGGGTTTCACGAGCCGATAAAGCGCACCGAGATGAAGCGATTTACCGCAGAAAAAATTGCGCGACAGAAACGGGTGTTATTTCAAGTGATTAAAGGAGCTGACAAATGACTGACATGGAACGCAGAACCTTCTGCGCGGCGCTCTACCACTACGGTGGACAGGCGCAAATCACGATGGTTTTTGAGGAAATGGCCGAGCTGCAGGACGTGCTGTGCAAGTTCCTGCGCGGGCGCGTGGACGGTGACACGTGCGCCAACATTGCCGAGGAGATCGCCGACGTCGGGATCATGCTCGACCAGATGGCGATCGAGTTTGAGGTCGAGGACGCGGTGGCGGAGCAGCGGGCCTTTAAGGTCCGGCGGCTGCGGGAAAGGATCGAGAACGATGCCTGAATACATTGACCGTGAAAGGGTGTTTAGGGCAATATGCGGTTAACGCGGCCCGAATAGGAGTCCAGCGCAAAACCGGATGCTGGACAGTTTAATGGCATCTGTTACCTGTATATGCGCCGTCGATGTGGCTCCGGTGGTGCGGTGCAAGGTCTGTCGGTCATACAACAAACCGAGGGTAGGATGGTGCGAAGTCCATCTCGACCGTGAACATCCGGATGACTTTTGCAGCTACGGAAAATATCAGACAAACGGAGGTGCCAGCAATGCCTGAATTCCGTAGACTGACCTACAAGACGCCGGACGGGGCGTGGGGCATCAAGGGCGTGAGCCTGCTCACCTGCCCGGCGCGGCTCTACGGCGCGGCCGCAAAGCTGTGCGACATGGAGACGCTGTGCGAGGAGGCTGCCGCGGCGGGAGACGGCGAGCGGATGCTCGACGCGCTGCAGGAGCTGGTGGACCGCAACACCTGCGCCGTCATGCTGGAACTCATCCAGGGCGAGGGCGGCGTCATGGCGCTGGACCCCGACTATGTGCAGGCTGTGCGCAAGCTCTGCGATGAAAAAGATCTGGTGCTCATTGTGGACGAGGTGCAGACCGGCGTGGGCCGCACCGGCACCTTCCTGTGCTGCGAGCACTACAACCTCCAGCCCGACGTCGTCACGCTGGCCAAGGGTCTGGGCGGTGGTCTGCCGATTGGCGCTGTCCTGATGAATGAGAAAGTCGCTGCCGGTATGGGACCCAGCAGCCACGGCTCCACGTTCGGCGGAAACCCGGTGGTCTGCGCCGGTGCGAATGTCGTCGTGGACCGGATGGACGCCAGCTTCCTCGCCAACGTCAACGAGCGGGCCGTCCAGCTGCGCACCGGTCTGGAAAAGCTGCCCCGCGTCAGGAGCCTCTCGGGCATCGGCCTGATGGTCGGCATCGAGTTTCTCGAGGGCATCAAGGCCGCTGACGTGCTGGCCGCCTGCCGCGAAAAGGGCCTGCTGGTGCTTACCGCAAAGACCCGCCTCCGCCTGCTGCCGCCGCTGACTCTGACCGCCCACAATGTGGAGATGGCGCTGGATATTCTGGGCAGCGTCCTCGCGGAGATGGACCCCAGCAAAACGGAGGAGCAGGCATGAAGCATCTGCTGAAAATGAGCGACCTCACCCCTGACGAGGTGGCCCACATCCTTGATGTGGCCGATGAGCTGAAAGCTCAGCAGAAGGCCGGAGGCACCGAACCTCTGCTCAAGGGCAAGAGCGTCGCGCTGATGTTCTCGAAAAATTCCACCCGTACCCGCACCAGCTTCGAGGTGGGCGTCTACCAGCTGGGCGGCCTCGGCAACTACATGAATGCCGCCACCGAGCTGCAGTCCGGCCGCGGCGAGCCGCTCAAGGATACCGCCCGGGTGCTGGGCCGCTATTATGACTGCGTTGTCTGGCGCACCTACCGCCAGAGCGATTTGGAAGAGTTCGCTGAGTTTGCGGGCGTCCCCGTCATCAATGGCCTGACGGACTATGCTCACCCCTGTCAGGTGCTGGCGGACCTCATGACCATCCGGGAGCGCCGGGGTGCGCTGGCGGGCCAGAAGCTCTGCTTCGTCGGCGACGGAAGCAATATGGCCAACAGCCTCATCGTGGGCGGCCTGCTCTCCGGCATGAAGGTAGACTGCGTCTGCCCCCACGGTTACCGCCCGGCGGCAGATGTGCTGATGTTCGCCCATAAGTACGGCAGTGCGTTCCGCCTGCTGGAAGACCCCGCCGAAGGCGTCAAGGACGCCGATGTCGTGGTGACGGCTGTCTGGAATACCGCCGCCCCCGGCACCTCCGAGAGCGAGAGCCGCCTGCGGGACTTTGCAGGCTTCCAGCTCACCAGCGGCCTCCTGAAAGCCGCAAAGCCGGACTGCATGGTGCTCCACTGCCTGCCCGCTCACCGCGGCGAGGAGATCTCTACTGCCGTCTTCGAGGCCCACGCCGACGAGATCTTCACCGAGGCAGAAAATCGACTGCACGTCCAGAAGGCTGTGCTGGCGGTATTGCTGGCGGGAAAGTAAAATATGCAATGAAAAACGCCGCAGAACGCATCGTCCTGCGGCGTTTTTGGCGGAGGCGACGTGACCTTGTGCGAACTTTTTGGACAGTTCGCCAGCCGCCGCCTCCGCGTCCATGACAAGGTCGAAGTCGGCCTCGGCGTTAGACCCCCCCGAATAGTTGAAAGCGATCCGCAGGTGATCATCGAACAGGTAGACCACCGACACAAAGGCATCAATGACCTTACGCCGGAACTCCTGGCTCTGCAAGCTGCCTCCCCGGAAGCGATCCAGCCAAAAGAGAATCTGATCACGCTCCAGCCGGACATGGCTCAGCTTTTCCAGCTCAATGGCTCGCTTCAGATCTTGGGCCTTGGCTTCAAGATCCAGAAGCCGCTGCTTCGTGGTCGAGGTGATGATTCCTGCCTCGATGGCTTTCATCACGTTGTCGGTGGCCTTTCGGTTTTCTTCCAGCTCGGCGGTCAAGGCTGCCAGCTGCGCCGAAGCCGCCTCCCGCTCCTGATATTCCATCACGGCATCCGCGATCCACTCCATTACTTCAGGCCGGAGGACGTAGTCCAGAGCGGCCTTCACGACTACCCGCTCAATCCACTCGCGGGGCACATTTGCCTTTTTGCAAGCCCGCTCCCGCCGCCGCTTTTGGCAGCCGTAGTAGTAATGCAGTTCGCCGCTCTTCCCGGTGCCGGAGAAGCCGATCATGTAGGACCCACAGTGGGCGCACTTCAGCTTCCCGGTCAGCAGGTAGTCCCCGCCATCTTGGTGACGGCCCCGGACGCTGCTGTTTGCTTTCAGCCGCTCATTCGCCGCCCAAAAGGTGCCCTGATCGATGAGAGCGGGCATCCCGCCCTCGATGCGGGTGTCTGAGAAATGATACACCCCGATATAGGCCTCGTTCATCAACAGCCGGAAACTGCCCTTGTTCCACCGCCCGCCCCGGCTGGTTTTCAGCCCCCGGCTGTTCAGATCGTTGGCGATATCCACAAAGGGCATCCCCGCCGCAGCCTTTCGGAAGATCTCCCGCACCACCTCTGCGTTTGCTTCATGGATCGCAAAGCGGCCGTCCGGCCCCTTGCAGTATCCGAAAGGGATGGAGCCGGAGTTCACCTTGCACTGCTCGGCATTGAATTTCATACCCCGGCGAATATTCTGGGCGAGGGCTGCGCTGTAATATTCAGCAGACCCCTCCAGCACGGATTCCAGCAGGATGCCCTCCGGCCCATCGGGTATGGATTCCTTGGCATACAGCACCCGGACCCCGGCTTTCTTCAGCCGGAATTTATAGGTCGCCGAATCGTACCTGTTACGGGCAAAGCGGTCAATCTTCCAGCAGATCACATAAGCCCAATGGCCATGGGAGGCGTCCTTCAGCATTTGCTGGAACTGGGGGCGGTTATCGGTAGTGCCGGACAGATGCCGATCGGCGTAAACCTTCACCACCCGGAGGTTATTCTGCCGGGCAAAAATCTCGCAGTCCGCCACCTGCTGCTCGATGGAGCAGTCCCGCTGGTTATGGGACGAGTACCGAGTGTAGATCACGGCATCCTGCATTTCAGGTTCAATCGGCTTCTTCTTCATCTTCCATCCTTGCCTCGGCCACGTTTCGAGCCGCAGCCAAAGCAGCAGCGTTCCCGCGTTCAGAAATCAATTTTGCATTTTTAAGCAGCAGCACCCCGCCGACGGCACTCAGCGCACCAAGGATCGCCCACGCCCATGATAGAAGCCCAAGCACCAGCAGGAGAACGCCAAGCGCAATCAGCAGAATGCCGAGGGTGCGATACTGCCAAGGATAAGACTTCCCGGCCTCCAGCATTTCATTGCTGGGGGTTTTCTTTTTGCCACCGGCCTCATGGACGTAGGAAACGCCGGTGCCCGGCACAGACACCGTCGTCCGTGTTCTGCCGTTGCTCATCTTGCCTATTCTTGCGCCCTTCACGCCGACGCTGGCGGAAAGTCCAGACTTGCTGGCGGTGATTTTTGCAGGACCGACATTCAAGGTTTTTCTTATTCTCATTCCCATATATATCCTCCTATACAAAGGGAGGGCTGCCCACGACGAGCGGCCCTCCCTCTTTTTGGCTTCATAGGGGGGAGACCCTCAGCCGCCGTTCCATATTTTCTTTTTGTGCCGCAGCTTCCAGATCAAGAAGCTGCGGACTCGCCCTCCGCTTCTTTTTTTTCAATGCCAAGCTGACGATCCAGTTCAGCATGGAGGCTTTCTACCGATTTCCCGCTATCAATAGATGGCGTACTAGCGGGAACATCCTCGCTGGCAAGAGCTGCCGCAACCTCCTGAATGTAACTCAGAATCTGCTGACGAGTTTCAGGCTTCAGGTTCACGAACTTCTCGATGAGGATGTATTCCCCATGAGTCAAGTCCTTTTCCTGCGCCAAGAGATCCAGCCCGGTGGTCGGCGCAGGAGCATACATCTCACCCTTGCCGGTTCGCAGCCACTCTTCCCGAACGCCGAACTCTCGGCAAATGGAAAGGATGGTCTGATCTGAAATGTTCCGTTTCCCGCTCTCAATCAGGGCGATGGAGTTCTGCTTCAGACCAATCCGCTCTGCAAATTTCTCCTGCGTCAAGCCGGAATTTTTCCGCAGAAATTTTATTCTCGTGTTCAACCCGGTTCACTTCCTTTCATGTCTACATTATAACATCAAAATATCACCTAGTCAATAAAAATTTTTGCTTTTCTATTGACTTTTATCACAATGCGATATATAATTATCACAGAATCAACAAAGGAGGTTGACAAAGATGACCGAGAAGAAAGTCTACGACAGCAGCCAGATCAAGGATGCGAAGAAGCTCGCAGATGTCCTGATCAGCGTCAAGGGCGAGAGCCGCCCGGTATTCGCCCTTATGGTCGAATCCATGCTGATCGGCGCAGAACTCGCGGAAAAGGGCATCGCCCGCACCGCCTAAGAAAGGAGCCGTGCCAGATGGCCAGCACAAAGAACCTCAAGGCCGTGCCGACCACCGGCACGATGCCCCGACTTGACACCAAGAAGATACCCAAGGCAGAGCGGGTCAACATCGGCCAGCTGGTCTTTGACGCCGTCCAGCGAGAGTTCCAGAACCCGGAGATCCGGGCCGAATACGAACGCTGGAAAGCGGATCGGGCCGCCAAGGGCATCGCCTGAAGAAAGGAGGTACATAAGTGCGGGAAAGAATCAGGCTCAGTTTCTACGTCGGCCTGAACTGCTTGGAAATCAAACTGCTCGACGTACAGTTGTTTCTGCTTCGCCGGGCAATGGATGCAAACCGCAGGGTGATTGACCTCTGCGACGTTACCATCGAACTCTGTGAAAGGAGGAACAGAATCCCATGAGAAACGCAAAAATCGCCGCCGCCATTACCGCAGCGGTCGCAGCAGTCCTCACTGTTCTCGGCAAGGCGTTCAACTTCGGGGTGGACACCACCACCCAGATCTTGATGCGCTTCGGCTACGACTGGGGGCAGGCAGCAGCAAGGGCGCCTTTTTATTTCAGCATTTCCATCGGCCTGACCGGGATTCTGGCCTGTATTGGCTGGATCATTTCAGAGGACGCACGTCACCGGCTCTGGAAAAAGTGGAGCAAGCCTCACTACAGCAAAATCACTCGGAACCACGCCCGGAACCCTGAGTATCCGTATCGGGAACGGAGGGATTGAACGTGGCAAAGGCCGAAAGCCTTAAGTGGACGCGAGTCTGCATCCGATGCGGGAAAAAGATGGTCGGCGTTGCCAGCAACAAAAAGCTGTGCGATTCCTGCATCCGCATCCGGCAGATCGAGCACGACCGGGAAAAGGCCAAGCAGAACAAGCTGGAGGTCGTAGAGCAGGCCACACCGAAACACACCCCCAGAGGATTCCCTCCAAAACGATGTCTGGGAAGCAAGCAGGCTGGGCGTGAGCTACGGAAAATACCGGGCTTGGAAAGATGGGAGGATTCACATCCATGGTTAAGTCTTTCTGCAAGGACTGCCCAAACCGACACACGATCTGCCACGACACCTGCCCGCAGTACCATAAGTACAAGCTGGAGTTGAAAGCTGAGAACGCATACAACCAAGCCATGACCGGGCACGTCGGTGTTTATCACCGCGACCATGAGGACCGGCATCGGGAAAAAGGCCGCAAGCGGTACATGGGAGCGAACGGAGGTGCGGACAGGTGAAGCGGACTGCAAGCAAATGGGTTGACCCATCAAAGAGACTGCCTCGTAGCCTGAAGCCCGTCCTCTTTGTAGAAAAATCACTCTTCCACGAGGAAGCGGTGGTCGGATGCTATGACTCCACCTATAAATGCTGGACGATTTTAGAGTACGGGTACAGCACCGCAAGATCCATTCCAACCGAAAACGTGCGGTGTTGGATGCCGAAACCCAAGCCACCTAGAAAGAGGAAACCTGCAAAAGCGAACGGAGGTGCAGACAGGTGAAACCGAAAACAAAGTCTGAGCTGATGGAAGAATGGGCCAGTCAGCCGGACCAGCTTAAAAAAGAGCGCGAGGTCAAGGCCGTTCGGAAAGCAATGGACGATGCTCGCGCAGCAATCCAAGACGGTTTAACGCGGTACGTCAAGAAAAAGACCAAAGCCCGCAGCATGGCAAAGGCCGAATCCGATCCTTTCTCAGAGTTGGCTGGCTGGGAAAGCGTGGAGCAGATTCAGAATGCCTACGGCTACGATGAAATCACCGCCGACAAACGAGACAAATTGCTTGACCTGTGGGAAGCTCGCGAGGCCGCCCAGAACAGCCGCAAGGCTGGCGATAACAAGTATCACGACCTTGTAACGGAGATGCTCGAAACGGCAATCCGGCGTGTCGGAAACGAATATGCGGACTTGCTATTTGAACATGACCAACAGTGCCGGGAAGCCGAAAAGCAATGTGAGCAGCTGGCTGCAGAGAGGATGAGAAAATCTTGAAAATGGCCCTGAAAGAAAACACTCTGCTCATCAAGGAAGCCGACAACGTTCAGTTCACGGTGATCAAAAGCTGGGGCAAGATGAAGTGGTCAAAAGCCACGCAGACCCTCTCCGGCACCGCAGACATCGAACTTCTGGACAAGCTGTCCAGCATCGTCAAACTGCCGCCCCACATTGAAGCCCTGCGCCAGAGCCTCCACGACACGGCAGCAGCCGTCGATCAGGAGCGCATGAACGACAGCCCGGAGCCGCTTCTGAACTACCCGGTCAAGATGAAACTTTTCCGGCATCAAGTCCGTGGGGCGAACATGGCTGCAATGGTTTTCGGGTGGGTTGACCCGAACGGAGGAAACACAACATGAGCGATATTCACAAAATGAGCCTGTCCTCGCTGCTCGGCCAGATCGACAGCATCAAGGACAACAGCGCATCCTTTCTCCCCGGCGAGGGGAAGCAGGACCCAGACAAGAAGATCTGGCAGGACGACGTGGACGCTTGCAACGCAGCCACCGAGATCATCAAGAAGCTCTGCGAGGAAAACTGCTTCTCGGTGGCCGAGGCAATCAGCTACATCGCACAGAGCAAGAAACTCCTGCAGGACTGGGGCAATCTCCACGCCAAGTACGAGGTGCCGTCGCAGCCGGTCAAAAAGGACGGCGTATGGCATTGCCCGGACTGCAACCATCGGGTGAACCCGCACCACTCGCACTGCCACTGGTGCGGTACCCGGCTGCTGGGAGGTGCACTGAAATGAGAAGGAAGGTCACATTCATGCGGGTCGAAAAGGCCCGGCAGCCCCTGCCCGAAAACGGGCACATCTTCGCCACCATGCCCCTGCGCAGAATCGTGCCGAACCCCTGCAACCCGGAATGGAAGCCCGCCACTTGCCCGATCTGCGGGCAGGACTGCTGGCTTCAGACCGGGAACGCCGAACTGGTCAAGCAGATCTACCCCAGCGCAAAGTTCGTGTGCAGCGAGTGCGCATGGACAGGAAAGGCGGCGGCGAACCAGTGAGCGAATACAGAGCAATCTATAAATGCCGCCTTTGCGGTACCGTTTTTGTACACCACGCCCATGCCAACGATGAAGATGAAGCAGCTAAAAAGATAGTGGATTTTGCACTTTTTTACAGCGGCGCAGACGTTCACAGGCGGAAAATCCCCCTCATCCTTCAATTCCATAAATGTAGCGATGCAAGCTATGGGGTTGCGGATTTTCAGGGCATGAAGAAAGTCGGTGGCAGCGATGGGTAAAAAGACAGTTAGCACGGAACACCTGACCAGAATCCTGTTCAAATGGGCGGCAGACTTCTCTGTCGACACTGACATCGTCGCCAGAACAGCAACGAACTGCTACAAGGCAGCAGCATCGCTGGCTTTGAAACTCCCGGATGTTGACCCGGAGAGTTTGCGCCAGAGGACGCACCTGAAGTACAACGCCACAGATCGGACGCTGACCTGCCTGAATTGCTCCGGGGAAACGAAACTCGGAAATTACGACAACCCCGAGGATTTCAAATACTGCCCTTTCTGCGGCTTCAAGGTTGTCAAGATTGCGGGGTGTGGAAATGGGTAAAGGTTTCGGTTTTCTTTTTGAGATGGGCTGCGGCAAGACCCTCACCGCCATCGCCGTCACCGGGGCCGGGTACAAACTCGGCAAGATCAAGCGGGTGCTGATCGTGGCCCCCACTTCCGTCTGCGCCGTCTGGCCGAAAGAGTTTGCAGACTATGCCGACTTCAGGTACACGGTCAAGACGCTGCTGGGCACAAAGCCCCAACGCCTCAAGGCCCTCGCCGACCTCGAAGCGTTCCCCTTCCAGAGTCTCAAGGTGGCTGTCATCAACTACGAATCGACGTGGCGGGATGGCATCTTTGAAAAGCTGATGGAGTACGATGCCGACCTGATCATCGCCGATGAGAGCCAGCGCATCAAGACCCACGATGCAGCCCAGAGCAAGTCCATGCACCAACTGGGCGACAAGGCCCGGTACAAGCTGATTCTTTCAGGCACCCCGGTGCAGAACGAGGCGGTGGACATTTTCAGTCAGTACCGCTTCCTCGACCCGACCATCTTCGGCACCAACTTCTACGCCTTCCGCAACCGCTACGCCGTGATGGGCGGCTTCAACCGCAAGCAGATCATCCAGTACAAGGACCTCGACGAACTCATCCGCAAAGAACATTCCATCGCCTACCGGGTAACCAAAGAGGAAGCCCTGGACTTGCCGGAGCAGACGTTTCAAACCCGGAGCATCATCCTCTCGGCCAAAGAGCGGGCCATCTACGACCGTCTGCGGCGGGACAGCTTCACCGAGCTGGACAACGGCGGGAAGATCACCGCCACCACGGTGCTGACCAAGCTCCTGCGGCTGCAGCAGTTCACTGGCGGCTTTCTGGTCGCCGACGATGCAGCCAAGCCGGAGCTGGTCAGCACCGGGAAGCTCGATGCCCTCTCGGACATCATCCAAGACTACGTTCTGGAAGGCAAAAAGAAATTGGTGATCTTCGCCCGGTTCATCCCGGAGGTCTTGGAGATCATCAAAAGGTCGGAGAGCATCATCGGCAAGAGCGGCATGAAAACCGTGGCCATTTACGGAGCCATCCCGAAAGAACAGCGGGGCGACATCGTCCAGCAGTTCCAGAAAGACCCCTCCACAATGGTCCTCGTCGGACAGATCGACACGGCGGGCACCGGCATCACCCTGACCGCAGCCGACACCTGCGTCTACTACAGCGTCACATTCAACTACGCCACCTACTCGCAGAGCCTCGCCCGCATCCACCGTATCGGCCAGCGCAACACCTGCACATACATCCACCTCGTAGCCGAGAACACCGTGGACAGCACCATCCTCAAGTCCCTGAGCAAAAAAGAGGATCTCGCCAAAACGGTGGTCGATGACTGGAGGCAGTTCTTTTGAAAATCTACATCGTGGACGGCACCCCGGTTTTAGACGGCACCCCGAAAGAGCTGGCTCAGTATCAGAGTATGGCGCAGCAGCTGGCGGTGTACGATGCCTACCAAAAATTGCTCAAAGCTATCGCCGAGGGAAAGCCACCCGGTGGGCAGCTTGAGGATAAACCACCCGCCCGGAAACGGGCAACCCCGAAAAAGAAAAGAAAGGATGAGAGCAATGGTTGATTCTTCGCAAATTCCCTATGCCATCGCAATCGACTTTGATGGCATCCTCTGCCAGAACGCCTACCCCGACATTGGAGATCCGAACTGGGACACAATCCATCAAGCCCTGAAAGAACAGAGCAACGGCGCAAAGCTGATTCTCTGGACCTGCCGGGAGGGGCGGTCACTGGAAAGGGCCGTCGCCGCTTGCGCAGGCTGGGGCCTGACGTTTGACGCTGTCAATGAGAACCTCCCGGAGTGGCGCAAAGCCTACAGAACAGATCCTCGAAAAGTCGGGGCAAACGAATACTGGGACGACCGAAATGTCATCAATGACAACGAAAGCCCGTTGTTTTTTCGTGCCCACCAGTGCGCAGAGGACCATGCGGAATGGGAGGTGCGCCGTCAATGCTTGGAGCAATCCTGACCATCGCAGCCCTCGCAGCCATCGGAGCCTTTGGATACCTTCTCTGCTGGAAAGCTGGCGAAGCTGACGATCGAGCAGAGCAAGAGCAAATAGAACGCCTGAACAGAAAGGAAGAACACAAATGACACTGTTAGACATGGTGCGCGATTACCAGAGCCTTCTGGAGCGCAAGGAAGAACTGGCCGATGAGGTCAAGGCCAACAACGCCCTGATCGAGGAAGCCAAAGCGAACATCTCGCAGCAGATGATCGACGATGACTGCCCCTCGATCTCGGTCGGCGGCTTCAAGTTCACCCTGACCCCCAAGACCATCTACAGCAAGAAGTCCGAAGCGGAGCTGGCCAGCGAGGGCATCAATTTCTTTGAGACCCTCCGGGAAGAGGGCCTCGGCGACATCATCGTGGAGAGCGTGAACACCCGCACCCTCCAGTCCACCATCAAGTCATACGTCGAGGAAAACGACGGCCTGAGCGAGGACCTCGCCAAGTGCATCAGCATCTTCGACACCTACGACATCACCCGCCGCCGTGAGAGCAGCCGGGCCACCAAGGGAGGAAAGAAATAATGGCAAACCAGAACTACCAGCAGACCGAGATGGATCTGCGCACCAATCTCCAGCAGGACGTGGACTGCAGGGTGGCCAGCGTGATCGATGATACCTACGATATGCTCAAGGATTACAACCCGCCCGCCGTGCGCAACCGCCACGAGGCATACGGCATCGCCGCCGACAACTTCACCCGGATCAGCGCAAAGGTCAAGTCCGTTCGGAATGACATGGACACCCTTCTCAGCACCTTGGCGAATCCCAACTACCCGGCAGTCGAGGCGGTCAGTTCCCTGCACAACCGGGTCAGCGAGCTGATCTCCTTGTCGATTGTCATGGCAGCCGAGATGAAGCGCACCATGAACGACCTCTACGAGGCCGAGCGCAAAGACGACACCCCCACCCCGCTGGAGCAGGCTGCAGCCGAAAATGATGGTTTTGAAGAAGCCGAACCCGCCGACGCTGAAGCTGATGATGAAGAATAAATAGGAGGACACATACTATGGCAACCGCAAAAAAGAACACCGAACTGGCCCCCGTTGAGAACTTCGCCCTGACCACCGCCTACGATGGTCTCGACCCGGAACTGGCAGCCGAACTCAAGGACCAGATGGACGATCTGGACGATGAATCCGGCATCAACTGCCGGACCATTAAGATTCCATCTGGCGGCAACCTCGCCTTCACGGTGCAGGGCGACGAGGACGGCGATGAGGACTACCTCAAGGACATCGAGGGCGTGATTGTATTCACGCACCGCATGAACGGCTACTGGCCGAACGCTTTCGGCAGCAGCACCAACCCGGAGGACAAGATCCCGGTCTGCTCCAGCATGGACGGCAAGTCCGGCCTGAACATTCGGACCGGCGAGGTTTGCGAATGCGACAAGTGCCCCTGCAACCAGTACGGCAGCGACCCGAATGGCGGCAAGGGCAAGGCTTGCAAGAATATGCGCCGGATTTACCTCATGCGCAGCAACGACCCGAACCTCTACCTCTTGACGGTGCCGCCCACGAGCATCAAGGAGGTGAACAAGGCACTTACCCGCATCATGGCTTCCAAGGGCATCCCCTACACCAACCTGATCGTCGGCTTCAAGTTGGCCAAGGCCACCAATGCCAACGGCATCAACTACGCCACCGTAGTGGTCGACAAGCGGGGCATCCTGCCCCAGGCAGTCGCCCAGACTGCCAAGACCATGCGGCAGGAGATCAAGGCTAAGTACAAGGAGATTGCCATCACGATGGACGACTACAGCACCTCGGCCTCCAGCAACACCATGACGGCAGACGAAAGTGCACTGGATGTGCAGGTGTCGGATACAGAGTTCACCGACGTGACCGACAAAGACAAAGACCTCCCCTTTGTTTAATCAGGCAGCAGCCCTATAAAATTTCATGCCCACAGGGGGAACCGTATCGAGGCGGCTCCCCTTAAGGCATAAAGGGGAACAGATATGAACTTCAAGAAAGAATGGCGGTGGAGGCAGCATGGCGGCAAGAGAGATAGACCTTGATAAGGTGGTGGATTATCGCGCCGAGTACACCGCCGTGGTTCAGAAATACAAACTCGCCGGGGACAAATTGACAGGTCTGTGCCCTTTCCATGAGGACAGGAACAACAGCTTCTCGGTCGACCTCAAGACCGGCAAGTGGCACTGCTTCTCAGAGGACCGGGGCGGCAACTTCGTGTCCTTTTGGGCTGAGTTCCACGGCGTGGACACCAAAGAGGCATACAAGCAGATTTTGGAAAAATACGGCGTTTCCACCGAGGCACCGAAACCCGCTAAAAAGGAAAAGGCCGCAGTCCTCGAAGGGTTCAGCCTTGCGGAGTACGCCTTTGCAAAGCACCTTCCAGAAGAATGGCTGGCCAAAACCTGCCGCCTCGAAACCCGGAAAGACCGAAACAATGGCACCGAATGGCTGTACATTCCCTACTACAACGCAGCCGGGGAAGAATCCACCTACCGCAAGCGGTACGCCCACAAGGACTTCCGCTGGCGCACTGGCAGCTCCGGCAAGATTTGCCTCTACGGTGAATGGCGCGTCTCAGAGTTTGCAAACGCCGGGTATGCAGTCATGGTCGAGGGTGAGAGCGACACGCAGAGCCTGTGGTACATGGGCATCCCGGCCATCGGAGTGCCGGGGGCCTCGATGTTCAAGCCGGAACAGTCCTCGGTGCTTCAGGGCCTGAAGCTGTACCTGCACCACGAGCCGGACGGCGGCGGTGACACTTTCATCCACAAAATCTGCACCGGCCTCCGGGATGGAGGCTACGAGGGCGAGGTCTACGAGTGGAGCTGCAAGGCTCTTGGCGAAAAGGACCCCTCCGACCTGTACATAAAGCATGGCCGGGAACAGGCTGCCAAGCTAATCCGGGATGCCCTGAAAACCGCAAAGCAGGTGGACTACAAAAAAGAGGACATCCCCGAAGCGATCAGCGGCGCACCAATCAGCCTCCGGCAGCCGGAGGGCTGGATTTACTCGGACAAGGGAATCAGCCGGATCGACGAAAAGAAGTTCCAGCCGGTCCTCTGCTGCCGCACCCCGATCATCCTGACCAAGCGTCTCCAGAGCATCGAAACCGGGGAAGAAAAAATAGAGGTAGCCTTCAAGCGGGACGGCATCTGGCAGAGTGCCATCTACCCCCGGTCTGTGATCTTCCAGAGCCGCAGCATCACCGCCCTTGCAGATCTCGGCTGTACGATTACCAGCGAGAACTCGAAGCAGGTGGTCCGCTTCCTTGGCAGTCTTGAGGCCGAGAACATCGACATCATCCCCAAAGAGGACAGCACCTCCACATTCGGATGGCAGCCCGGCAACAGGTTTGTGCCCGGACACGCTGACGGCATCACGCTGGACATTGACCCATCCCAAAAGGCAATGGCCACGGCCTACTGCCAAAACGGAACTTTTGAAAGGTGGGTGGAGCACATGGCTCCGCACCGTAGCCGCCAGAAGTTCAGGTTCATCCTTGCGGCCAGCTTTGCTGCCCCACTCCTGCGGATCGTCAAGCAGCGCATCTTCTTTGTGTACAACTGGGGCGGTTCCAAGGGCGGCAAGACCGCAGCCCTGAAAGCAGCTCTCTCCGCATGGGGTGACCCGGAGCGGTTGATGGTCAACTTCAACGCCACGCAGGTCGGCCTCGAACGGACGGCAGCCTTTTACTGCGACCTGCCCCTCGGTATCGATGAGCGACAGCTTGCTGGCAACAATCAGGCCGGGCTGGAAAAAATCGTCTACATGATCGCATCCGGCACCGGCAAGATTAGAGGTGCAAAGAGCGGCGGCATTCAGGCCACCCAGCAATGGCGCACCGTCGCTCTGGCCACCGGCGAGGAACCTCTCAGCACCGAGACAACGCAAACAGGTGTCTCCACCCGTGTGCTGGAGCTTTATGGCGGGCCGTTCGACAACGAGCGGGATGCCGGATTGATGCATCAGCAGTCCGTGATGGACTGCGGCTGGGCTGGCCCGGCCTTCGTCAAGAGGATCATCGCCACCCCGGAGCGCATCATTTGTGATGCATTCGAGTTGATGCAGAGTTACGTCCACGCAATGGCCAACGGCAAAAACGGCTCCCACGTTTCTGGAATTTCCGCAGTTGCTCTGGCCGATGCCATGATTGACAGCTGGTTCTTCAGCACGCAGCAGCAGGACGGCCCCACCGACGAGGCCGACGTTCTGCAGCAGCTGGGCATCCACCCGGAATCATGGAAAAAGGCCAAGATCATGGCTGCCAGCATTTTGGAGGAACAGGTGGAGAACAACTCCACCGACGTGAACGAAAACGCGGCGCAGTTCATCGTGGACTGGGTCATGTCGAACAAGGCATACTTCGGAACGCAGGTGATCGGCACCTGCCTCGGCATGATGAACGAGAGTGGAAACACGGTTTATATTTTTCCCTCCATGCTGAATCAGGCCCTCACCAAAGCCGGGTACAGCCCCCGGAAAACCATGAAATATCTGGCCGACAAGAACCTGATCAGCGTATGGACTGAAAAGAGCGGCAAGGTTACCTACTCCACGGTTCGCAGATTCGGCGACCGAAGCTGCCGCTTTGTCGAGTTTTTCATCGGCAAGCTGGCCGAGAACGAGGATCCGATGGATGAACTGGAAAGACAGATGGACGACGAAGAGCCGCCCATGACCCCGGTAGCTGCACCGTTCCAGACTTCCGCCACGCAAACCACCATGCAGGATGATTTCACTGTGATAGACGACTCTGAGGATTTGCCATTTTCAACCTAAAACCGTTACACCTAATTTTAGGTGTAACGCTAGGTGTAACATTAGGTGTAACACGAAAAAGCAAGCAGCCAAGCGGCTTTTTAATAGATTGTTACACCTATTACACCTAAAATACAGAATACAATACGTTTTTGCACATTTTTGCATTTTACACAATTTTCGTGCAAAATTGCAAAATTCTTAAAAATACGGTGTGTGTTCAAAATTAGGTGTAACAGGAGTAACAGAGCCGGAAGAACCGCACCACCACAAGGAAAACGCCGTTACACCTGTTTTTCAGAATTAGGTGTAACAGACCAGATAGGAGGCATTGCAAAATGGAAATGACCTATGAGCGGGCCGCCGAGATCCTCGACCCGGACCACCGGGAAGCTTACGACAGCATCGAACCCGTCATCACGGCTTGCAAGATGGGAATGGAAGCTCTCAAAAAACAGATTCCGACTGAGCCAGATGAAGAGGATTCGGATATGGACGGCTGGGCGGCTTGCCCTTCATGCGGCGAATACGTAGTTCACCCAGACGGCCACGAGGTAACATACTGCCGCTTTTGCGGCCAAGCATTGAAATGGGAGGAAGAAGAAAATGCATGATTACAGTTATAGCGCACATCTGGTGATCAACGACGGGTACGAGGACCGGCTGGATATGAAGATCAGCTGCCAAAACGCCCAGCAGCTGCTTCGAGCAAGAGACAGTTTCTCCGACCAGATGAACACCTACATCGCAGAGTTTGCCATGCAGAGCAATCTGGTCAGGATTCCGAGCGACGAAGAGCAGAATACGGCAGCGCTTCAGGCTATCATTCAGGAGCAGACCGAAAAGGCCAAGCAGCAGGCTCCCACCGAAGATATTACTGGGGAATCGGACCCGCAGGAGGACGAGCGCCTCAGCTATTCGGACATCATGGATGCCGTTCAGGGCGATGCCGAACCCCTGCCCCCCCCGCAGCGAGTAAGCCGCCCTTCCGGCAGGATGGAATCAAAGGGCTGATGAAGCTGCGCTGCCCGGGATGCGGCGACACTTTCCTCGCATTCTCCCCGGAATACCGAGCCGAGTGGAACTGCAAGAAGTGCGGCGCTAAAATTCCGCTGGACAATACCGCATTGTTCGAGTACGACTGCAGCTGCGGTCGGCACACCTTCGGACGGACGAACATCGAAGATGCTGACCTCGACTTTTCATGCGGCGACTGCGGCAAGACAACCAGCCTCAAGTGGAACCCTGCGACCAAAAAATACATGGAGTGATGCAGATGCCCGCCTCGGACGACGACCGGGAAATGATGGCCCGGTTCAATGATACCTTCAGGAAGCTCAAGACAAACCGCGAACAGGTGCCGCTGGAAGTCCTCCAGACGAAATACGGCAAAGCCTACCAGAAGCTGACCAAGGAAATGGCCGGTCTTGCAGACTGGTTCGCCGCCCGACTCCGGGAGAGAATGCCGTTCCCGATGCACCCCAAGGACATCGCCGGGAATCGGCAGCTGTCGCAGCAGATCGCCGCCGTCCTCGCCGAGGAAAGTCAGCCGGGTGCCCTCATGGACCAGTACAGAAAAGCCCTGATCAATGATCTCGACTATGACAAGTTTCTCGACCTCGTCTGGCAACTTTACCAACGCACCGAGGAAGTCTACGAACCCTACTGGCAAAAATACAACTACTGGCACGTTTACCCGGACGGCCACCGCTGGATCAGGAACCACATCACAGGTTTCTTCTGGCAGAACGGCCAGCCGGGAAACGATTCGGATTCATTCACCAACGAGGGGGGCTACTGGATGGACGCCAAGGGCGAATACCAGAGTGCAGCCTTCCCACCACATATCAAAGGAGATAAGATATGGAAAACAAAGCAGAATTGATTGCCCGTTTTGAAGCAGAAATGGCCCGGGTGAAGCGCCCCGGCGTTGACAAGTTGATGGACTACATCCGCAAGAGCGACTTCTACACGGCCCCGGCCAGCACAAAGTTCCACCTCTCCTGCGAGAGCGGCCTCCTGCAGCACAGCCTCAATGTGCTGGATGCTCTCCGGGGATTGCTTGACGAAAATCAGGTCAATGAGGACGGCACCGAGATGTGGTTTTACATAGTCGCCGGGCATCCCGTCATCCAGATCAGCGATGAAAGCCTCATCATCATCGCTTTGCTCCACGACATTTGCAAGACCTACTTCTACAGCACCAGCACCCGGAATGTCAAGAACGAAAAGACCGGGAAATGGGAAAAGGTGCCGTTCTACACGGTCAACGACTTGATGCCCCTCGGCCACGGCCCCAAAAGTGCCATGCTGGTCAAGAATTACATCAAGCTCACCTCGGAGGAAATGTATGCAATCTGGTGGCACATGGGCTTCACAGATCAAAATACGGACACCCTGAGCCTGACAGCCGCCATCCAGAAATACCCCATCATCTGGGCGCTTCACACCGCAGACATGATGGCGTCCAGCTTCATGGAGGACAAGGACGGGAATAAAGATGGCTTCGGATGGCAGGAACTGGGCGCAGAGGATGCCAGCGGCAGCGCAGGACAGTCCGCCGATGACCCGGCCATGCCCGGCGACAGCGATGAACCTGTGTTCATGGAGGCGGCACCATGCTGATAGAAGTCGGACCCAATGAACAGGCGATCTACGAAGAGGACCTCATTCACGAGGCCAACATGAGAGCCGAAAAGAAAGAGAAGTTGATGAAACCCATCCGGCTGGAAGTTAAAATGGAGCTGGCCTACGACTTGATCTCAGAGGTGAATGCCGATGTTTGCCGGACGTGGCCTCGTTCGCCAGCGAAGGACGAAACGACCGAGACGGCGATGGACGCTCTGCGAAAAATCATGGAGCTTTCCCGCCGAGTAAGCGAGGCGTACAAATGAATATCACACGGAACATCCTGCACAGCTGGTATCGCAGCAAAGGGGCCAGAACGGTCGCCGACGTACAGCGGCTCGCTGCAAGCGAATTCGGACTTAAACTGACCGCCGATAAAGTCGTAAAAATCCTTCACGACCAGATTCCACGTGAACAGTGGTATCAAACAAGAATCATTGCCGCCGTCAAGCAAATTTTTCCCGGCTCTTTTGTGAGAAAGATGTCTGCTGGAGTGTACAGCGAAAGCGGATTCCCGGACGTGCTTGTAATCTATGATGGCCTGTACATCGGACTCGAAGTTAAGCGACCTTTTCTGGGGGTGCCATCTCCGCTCCAGATTTCGACGATCAAGGAGATTCAAAAAGCTGGTGGCGTGGCCGCGATTGTCCGTATGCCAGAAGAGGCGGTGGACCTCGTCAATTTTGCAATGGAGGACATTCAATGAAAAACGATGATTGCATCTTGCTCAAGAAATATCTGTCTCGGTATTACAGAGCGAAGCAACGCAACGCCATCCTGAAAAACAGGCTGGCCGAAATCTCGGAGGAATTGGAACACCCCTCCATGCCCCCATGCAAAACCGACGCCATGAAGGTGGACACTTCGGAGGGCGGCGAAGGGGCCGCTTCTCTGGTCTTCAAGAAAGCTGACGTTGAAGATCGCATCCAGAAGCAGATCGAGTCGGAGGTTCAGATCATCCTCGACATCAACGATGTCCTCGAATGCTTGCCCAGCGATAGCGTGGAGCGCAGCATCCTTGAACTCCGGCACCTTGACTGCAAAGGGTGGGGGTACATTTCAAGGGCCACTCACCTGACACGATCCCCGTGCTACGACCACTACAAAAAGGGCATCCGCATGCTTTTGCAGCATCCCTTCGTTCAGAAGAAGCTTGAAGCGTACAAAAACCATACGCGTACAGAATAAAAACACAGCGCATATCCCCAAAGTCAGTACACAAAAGGACACTCGGATGTGATACAATAGCATTGTGGTCAAGGGCCAGAAGAAAACGTCCACGGGTTTCCATAACGAATCTCCTTCTCATCGGAAAAAGAGCCATCGAGCAACAAATGTTCGATGGCTCTTTTGTTTTTTACGCTTTAATCCACCGATTCCATTCGTAGGTACTACTGGAAGAATTTTCCATTGCGGGGCAAGGAAGGCGCGAAGGATTTTCCGACGAAAACCGAATTTTTCTGGCCGTTTCGTTACGCAAACCCCATATAGGAGGTGAAAACCATGCAGCAGACCAACCCCATGCGGATGGAAAAGCGTCGGCTGGCCGACCTAATTCCTGCCGCTTACAACCCCAGAAAAGCCCTGACCCCGGCTGACCCGGAGTATCAGGATATAAAGGCCAGCATTCAGGGGCTGGGCTACGCTGACCCCATCGTCATAAATTACGATGGCACCATCATCAAGGGACACCAGCGGCGCACCGTGATGATGGACATGGGCATCGAGGAAGCCGAGGTCGTCGTTCTGGACATCCGGGACAAGGCCAAGGAAAAGATGATCAACGTGGCCCTGAACAAGATCACCGGCAAATGGGACCTTCAGATTTTGAAAGACCTTCTGTCTGATCTTGACCTCAACGGCTACGACTTCTCTGTGACCGGCTTCCATCAGGACGACCTCGAAGATCTGATTCAGCAGTTGGATGTGCCGGACGAAGCCCATGATGATGACTTCGACCCGGACGCAGCCAAGGAAGAAATCGAAACCCCGGTCACCTGCCGGGGCGACATTTGGAAGCTGGGCCGCCACCGTTTGATGTGCGGCGACAGCACCGACCAGAGCGACGTTGCAGAGTTGATGGCCGGGAACGAACTGGACCTGATGATCACCGACCCGCCCTATAACGTCGTCTATGGAGCCAAGACCGAATATATGTCAGATTCCGGCAGGGGCGCAGGACATGGCAGCATCGCCAACGACGATATGCCGGAGGAAAACTTCTATTCTTTCCTCCGGGATTTTTACGGAAACGCGGTGGAGGCCATGCGGCCCGGCGCAGTGATCTATGTTTTTCACTCCGACACGCACGGCCTGACCTTCAGGCAAGCGTTTCAGGATGTCGGCCTCAAATTGTCCGAGTGCCTGATATGGGAAAAGAACTCTTTTGTCCTTGGCCGCTCGGATTACCAGTGGCGGCACGAACCGATCCTCTACGGCTGGAAAGAGGGAGCGGGTCATTACTTCATCAATGACCGCACACAGGACACCGTCCTTCTGGATGACCTGCCCGACTTCCAGTCAATGAAGAAGCAGGAACTTCTGGCCTTTATCGACCAGACGCTCCGGGAATACAAGGACCAGACCACGGTTCACTTTGAGCCGAAACCGACCCGAAACGATATGCACCCGACCATGAAGCCTGTGCCCCTGATCGGACGGCTGATGAACAACTCCAGCCGCCCCGGATGGATGGTCGGTGACTTTTTCGCCGGGAGCGGGTCCACCCTGATGGCAGCGGAGCAGCTTGGACGAACAGCATTCTGTATGGAGCTGGACGAAAAGAACTGCGACATCATCGTAAAGCGATGGGAGACGTACACAGGGCAGAAAGCTGAAAAGTTATAACCGCCGTGACGGATTACGAATTAAATCTTGCTATCTGCGGGGGGGGGGCTTCTCAGTTTGAATGACAAAGGCGAGATCACAGGCGGCTCCATGTACAGGGTGGAGATCATAGCAAAGCTGTTCGGAGTAACAGTTCGCCGCATTCAACAGCTTACGCAGGAGGGCGTACTCCCCACAACCGAAACGCCGGAGGGGCGGCGCTACGATCTGGTGCCCACAATCCAGAAATACGTTCAGTACCTGTCGGATAAGGCATACGGAAAGAACCGCTCTGAGAAAGAGCTCGAACTCCGAGAGCAAAAGCTTCAGGCCGACATCGCGTTGAAGGAAAGTCAAGGTGAACTGCATCAGATCAAAACAAAAATCGCAGCGGGTACATACGTCGACATTGACGATGTGAAACGCGATTACAGCAACTTTTTCACTGTTTTCAAGCGCTTTGCCTTGTCCCTCCCGGGAAAGATCAGCAACGAGGTCATCGGCTATGTTGGCCCGACCGAAGCAAGACGCATAGAAAAGGATCTTCAGGGGGAGATCTTGAGGCAGCTCGGTGCCTTTGTCGTTGCAGGCGTGACCGAGCTGCCGCAGAAGAATGCCTCCAAAAAATAGAACTCCCCGCATCCGAAAGTATCTCGTTACCCCGTATCAAAAAGAGGCGCTCCGATACCTGCAACCCCCTGATGACATTACTGTGTCGGAGTGGGCCGAAAAGTACCGGGAGCTGGGATCCACATCGTCTATCCCCGGCCCATGGAGAAACAGCAAAACGCCGTATCTTCAAGGCATCATGGACGAGTTCAACGTCTACAGCACCGAAGAAATAGTTTTCTGCAAACCGACGCAGGTCGGCGGCACGGAAATTATTTTGAATACGGTCGGCTACATCATCCACGAGGACCCAGCGCCTACAATGCTGGTTTATCCTTCGGATGATTTGGCGCTGAGCGTCAAGAAAAAGCGCTTGGAGCCAATGCTCGAAGCCTGCCCGGAACTGGCCAAGCGATACCTGAAGGATGAGTCCATAAAGCAGGAGCTAAAATTCGAGGGCGGGATGTACATGAACCTGACCGGCTCCAACTCCCCCAGCGATCTGGCATCAAACCCGATTCGTTTCCTTTTTATGGACGAGGTCGATAAATTCCCCGGTGCATCCAAGAAAGAGGCTGACCCCATATCGCTGGCCAGAGAGCGAACCAAAACATACCGCAGCAACCGAAAAATCTACATTACATCCACCCCGACGCTAAAAACCGGCCATATCTGGAAGGAGCTGGAAAGTGCCGACGCCGAAAAACACTATTTCGTTCCTTGCCCGCACTGCGGAAAATTCATTGAACTCAAGTGGGCGCAGGTAAAGTTCCCGGGCGAAGAAGGGATGACCTATTCAGATCGGGCAGAGCTTGCAAAGTATGTCTGTCAGGAGTGCGGCTGCATTATTACTGACGCAGACAAGCCGAGGATGCTCCAACAGGGCGAATGGCGAATCGTCAGGCAATCTGCGAAAGTCCCCAAAAAGGTGGCCTTCTGGCTGAACACCCTATACTCGCCTTTCGTTCTTTTTTCGGAATGCGCAAAAGAGTTTCTGACCAGCAAGGACGACCCTGAAAAGTTCCAGAATTTCACAAACTCGTGGCTTGCAGAGCCATGGGAGGACACAAAACTCAAGACGAACGCCGACCTTGTCCGCGAGCGGCAAACTGACATCGAAGCCTACCAGCTCCCGTCGTGGACAAAGCTGCTCACTGGCGGTGTTGACGTTCAGGAGAATTGCATCTACTGGACGATCAGAGCGTGGGGAGACTACCTCACGTCGCAAAACATCGCGCACGGTCAGGCACTCGGCTGGGAGGATGTAATCAAGGTGATGAACCTCGAATACAAGCTCCCAGATGGGACACCGCTCATCGTGAATCTTTGTCTGGTTGACTCCGGCGATCAAACGGATTCGGTCTACGAATTTTGCTACGAAAATACCGAGTGGGCGCTCCCATGCAAAGGCTCATCGAAGTCGCTTCTCGGATACTACAATATTTCGACGGTCGGAAAAACCGATTCCAAGGCTTACGGCATGAGGCTGATCATCGTCGATGGCGATAAGTACAAAGACATGATTGCCGGTCGAATGCGCAAGCCAAACGGAACTGGCAGCTGGATGGTCTACCATGGAGTAGACCCGGAGTATTGCGAGCAGGTTACATCGGAACACAAAGTCGCAGAGCGTACGGCATCCGGCAGCAAGGGCAACCTCAAATGGCGGCCCAAGCATAGCCACCCGAACAACCACTATCTGGATTGCGAAGTGTATGCCGCCGCCGCTGCTGACCTTTGCCACGTGCGCGAGCTTTTCCTGCAGTCCAAAACGGACGAAAAGCCTGCGCAGCCACAGGTAGCGCCCACCCCGGAGGAAGGGTGGATTCATCAGAACGAAAGCTGGATTTAAAAGAGGTGAGTAAAAAAATGAAAGTCATCACGAAGTCCGTCACTGCTGGCACACCGGTCGTTTTCAGATTTGATGCCGCCGGGAGCCGCTTCCTCATCAAGAACTTCACCAAAAGCCCCATCTCCTGCAAAATCCTCGATGCTACCATCTGCATCCCGGCGAACACGAGTCAGATGGTGGCCACTCGGCAGCCGCCGCAGAGCTTGGAGGACTATACCGACACCATCACCGTGACGGCCAGCGAGGAATACGAGCAGGGGGTGGAAATTCAGTGCATGGATTACTGATCGAACCCGAAATCGGCGGTCAAATGGCCTATATCGGCCTCGCCGTTGGCGTATATGGTCAGGGCGACATCGAGTACAGGCACTCCACTGGAACTGCCGTTTTTTATCGGCGCTTTATGCGATTCCACGAACGTGATTACAATCAAACCGAAAGAGTAAGGAGGACCCCCACATGGCAGACTTAGAAACCAATTACAGCGACCCGGCCTACTTACTCTCCGAAGTAAACAAGGCCATCGCCACCGTCATGGTCGGCGGTCAGAGCTACAAAATCGGCTCCCGCAGTCTGACTCGCGCAAACTTGACAGAGCTGCGGAACCTTCGTGCAGATTTGGCGGCTCAGGTGGACGACCAGAAAGATTCTGAGTTTTTCAGAAGCACATATGTCGCCTTTTTTGAAGGGAGATAACGATGAACTGGTTTGATAGAGTAATCGGGTTTATCTCCCCGAAAGCGGCCTGCACAAGAGTAGCATGGCGGCAACAGCTCGACTTGCTGCGCGGTTTTGGCTATGACGCCGCAGACAATGGCCGCTCAAATATGAACTGGCGAGCCGTCAATGAGGCCGCAGATCTTACCGATCGCAGCGCACGCGATGTCGTCAGAGCCAGAGCGCGGGATCTGGAACGCAACTCCGACATCTTCAATGGCGTCGTTTCCTCCTTCAAGCGGAACATCATCGGCACCGGATTCACGTTGCAGGTTCGGACCGGCAACGACGAACTCGACAGCCAAATTGAAAAGCTTTGGAAACGCTGGACCAAAAAGCAGAACTGCGACATTACCCAGCAGCAGAGCTTCAATGACCTTCTTCGGATGGCCGTTGTCCGAAAAAAGGTGGATGGCGGCATCATTTTCAAAAAGTGCTACACAAAAGGCGGCGTCTTACCGTTCAAGCTGCAGGCCTTGGAAGTTGATGAGCTTGCCGGTTCTGTTGCATCCCCGCATACCAAAGGGAACCGTGTCGTTGGTGGCGTTGAGCTTGATCAATACAATCGCCCGGTCGGCTATTGGATTGAGCAGTACAACATCGACGGGTGGGAAATGAATGAACCCGTTTATTATCCCGCCAAGGACATCATCTTCTACTACAGCAAAAAGCGACCGAGCCAGCTGCGCGAAATCAGCGATATGACGCAGAGCCTCACGCGCATCCGCGATGCGAATGAGTTCATCACCGCCGTGTCGATGAAAGAACGTGTCGCCGCTTGCTTTGCATTGCTGATCAAGCGTGCCGTGCCGCTTGGCGGCCTCGTTGGCCGTGCCAACAGCGCACAGGACTCGCAGGGCCGAAAGGCTTACAATAACAGGATGCTCACGCCCGGCATGGTTTCGGAACTGAACGCAGGTGATGATGCTCAGGTGGTGGATCCCAAGGATTCCAGCAGCGACGCAACCACCTTTCTCAAACTGATCCAGCGCCTGATCGGCTCTGGACAGGGCCTCAGCTATGAGGCAACGGCCCGAGATATGTCGGAAACCAACTACAGCAGCGCCAGACAGGGCATGATTGAGGACGACCTCACCTATGCCGAGGAAATCGAACTGCTTCAGGAAAACCTCATGTCTGAGGTCTATGAAACTTTTCTGATTTCGGCAGTCCTCTCCGGGAAAATAAGCATCCCGGACTTCTGGGCAGATCCCAGTAAGTATATGGAGCATAAATGGACGGCTTCACCGAAGCGCTGGATTGACCCTCAGAAAGAGGCAGGGGCAAACAAAACAGCTTTGGAATCTGGGATTAAGAGCTTCAAGCAAATTTCCGCAGAGCAGGGCTGCGACTGGAAAGAGCAAATCGACGATATGGCCGAAGTCGCAGCTTACGCAAAAGAAAAAGGTATTCAGATTGGAGGTTCCAAGAGTGCCGAAAAAAGTACCGAAGAACCCGTCAAGCCGAAAACTCCCGACGAGTAACCAAGGCTTGCAGCGGGACTTCATTGCAGCAGGGACAAACATCCGCGCTGTTGATGACGACAAAGAAAATCGCACATTTGATCTGAGTTTTAGCTCCGAGGAACCCTGTCAGCAGTGGTTTGGAGTGGAAATCCTCGACCACGATCCTGCAGCGGTTGACATGAGCCGTATGCAGGATGTTGGCGTTCTGCTTTATAACCACAACCGAGACAAGGTAATCGGAACGATCCTCCGCGCATGGATCGAAAATGGCCGTGGCATGGCGACCGTGAAGTTTGATGATGACGCAGACAGCGAAATCATCAGAGCCAAGGTTGCCAGCGGCACCCTCAAGGGCGTCTCGGTCGGCTATCGCGTGACCAATTACGAATCAGTCAAAGAGGGAGCAAAGTCCCTTGATGGCCGTTTCGCCGGCCCGTGTTATGTCGCAAAGAAATGGATGCCCTACGAGATCAGCATTGTGTCAGTCCCCGCAGACGCAACGGTCGGTGTTGGCCGTGAACTCGGCGAGGATGGCCCGCAGCCTGATGCTGCGGAACGCCCGGCACTCTCATATTTTGAGAGTTGCATCACGGCAAATAAAAACCACTAACAGGAGGTACAGCATGAACAAAAGAGCATTGATGCAGCAGAAGATGCAGCGTCAGCAGGCAATCCTCGCAGCCGCCCGCACTGCAGGCCGGGACATGACCGAGGAAGAAACCCGCGAGTTTAACTCGCTTCAGACTGAGATCGAGGCCCTGCGCCCTGAAGCGGAAGCAGAAGCCGAAGCTGAGCGTCAGGCGCAGATTGAAGAGGCCCGCACCGCAGAACGTCAGCGTGTGACCGAAATCACCACCCTGTGTCGCAACTTCGACACTGACCCTCAGCAGTACATCACCGGTGGCCAGACGCTGGATCAGGTCCGCGAAGCTATCATGAACAATATGATTCAGAACGGCGCACCCGCCCGCACCGGCATCCATGTGACCAAGGACGAGCAGGATAAGTTCCGTGCAGCCGCAGCTGATGGCCTTATGATTCGCAGCGGCAATGCTCCTGCGCAGGCTGCGGATGGCGCTCGGAATTTTGCGGGCATGAGTCTGCGGGACATCGGCATCGAGTGCCTGAGCCGCGAGAATGACAAGAGCGCAAATGATTACCTGCGCATGGCTCCTGACGACATTTATACTGAGTTGGCCCGCGCATTCCATAATCCCGCCGCAGCGTTCCCCGCAATCATGGATCAGGCTATCAATAAGAGCATTGTCCACATGTACAGCCATGTGCCGACCACCTTCGAGAAGATCACCCGCAAGGGCACCCTGCGTGACTTCAAGCGCACCGACGGCCACAATTACCTGATCGGCGGCATTGGTGAGCTGCTGCTGGTTCCCGAAAACGGCGAGCTGAAGGCAGACACCCATCAGGAAGCAACCCTGCCGCAGCGTAAGCTGGACACCTACGGTCGCCAGTTCAGCATGAGCCGTCAGGCCTTTATCAATGACGACATCGGTTTCCTTTCCGAGGTCCCTGGCCTGTATGCAGCCAAGAGCAAGAAGCAGATCAACAAGGCTGTCTACTCTATCCTGTACGGCAACGGCACGATCTACGATGGCAAGACCTTCTTCCACAACGACCACAAGAACCTCATGTCTACCGCCAGCGCACCCAGCGCCGCTGCGATCCAGAGCATGATTCAGCGCCTGCAGATTCAGGAGGACCAGTTCGGCGAGGCTATCAACCTGACCCCGAGAACTCTGGTGGTTCCCGTTGGCTATGGCTTTACCCTCCAAACCATCTTCGGCAGCCCCACCATTCAGACTACCGAGAACACTCAGGCTGTCAACCCGCTGTACAATTACCGCTACCCCATCGAAATCGTCGAGGACGCCACCCTGAATGTTCTGGCTGGCACCAATGCCTGCCCGTGGTTTCTGGGCGCAGGCAAGGACGAAACTGCTGGCATTCAGGTGGACTACCTGAACGGTCAGGAGACGCCCACCTTCCGCCGCAGCGAAACTGCTGGCCAGCTGGGCTTCGTCTGGGATATTTGGCTGGACTGGGGCATCACCGTCATGGACTACCGCAGCTTCGTCAAGAACCCCGGCGTCAAGCTGCCCACTCTGTAAGACAGGAGGAACGAGCAAATGATTGCAAATTACCAGCAGCCCGGCTCTACCATTGACTTCATCAATAGTACGAGCGATACCATCAAGGCCGGTCAGGTCGTAAGCCTGACCACCCGCATCGGCGTTGCGGGTACCGAAATTGCAGCGTCTGCCGTTGGCAGTCTGCACGTCAAGGGCGTCTTCTCCATGCCCAAGGCTACCGGTGCCATCGCAATCGGTGCCGCCGTCTACTACAACGCATCGACCGACAAGATCACCACTACCGCCAGCAGCGCCGTCCCCGCAGGCTGGGCCATTGCCGCAGCAAAGTCTGAGGATGCAACTGTTCAGGTTTGCATCGGTTAAGGAGGCCCCGCCATGACCTACGTTGCAAACAGCATCGTCACTGTGGATGGCAAAGAGTACCGCCCCGGCGATACCATCCAGACGCCCGCCGATTCGAAGGCGCTGGGGATTCTGGTCGGCATTGGATATGTGATCCAGCGCCCCTGCATCGACGATGCGCAGCAGCCCGCCGTTCAGGCGGATGCAGCCAGCGAAGCAGTCACCGGCAATTTTAGCCGGAACGAGCTGGAAACAATGACCAAGGCCAACCTTCAGAAGCTGGCCGCAGACCTCGGCATTGATGCTGCAGCAGAGCTGAGCAAAGCAAAACTCATCGATGCCATCGCTTCCGTCGAGGTCGGCGTCCCTATTCAGGAAAGCGAGTAAGAACCATGGAGCTGACATTCAAAAGCGCCATTGAACAGGACAACAAGGAAGTCTTTTTGAACGCCCAAGAGTTTGCGGACGGTCACACGATCAACGGGAAACAAATGCCCGCCATCGTTGATGACAACGAACTGTTGGAGCGAGATAAGGCACATCTGCTCAATGCGGATATTTCTGGGCTTTACTATTCAAGGCGGCTTTTGTATGTCGCCGCTTCTGATTTTGGCAGCCGACCGGTCCCCGATTCTTTTTTGCAGCTTGATTCTGCCATGTATCGCGTCAAGTCCGCGACCGAGGAGGCTGGAATTTATGCTATTGAAATCGAGGCGGTGAGAGCATGAGCGAACCGTTTGTGGTAGTTGACGTTGACGAGGGGTTAGAAAGAATTTTGCGCAGCTTGCAAAAGCTCCCCGATCAGCTGGCAGCCCCGCAGGTTTTGCAAAAAGCGCTTAATACCACGGCCCGGAAGGCGCGAACTCGCCTGATCAAGGAAGCCGGGAAGCGATACGCCCTCAGCAAGCCGGAGGCTCTAAAAACCGAAAGCAAAGTGGAAGCCAGCACCAGCGACACTTCTGCAGCGATTATTTCAAAAGGCTCCATGCGTGACATCATGGACTTTTTGACACAGCCCAACAGCGACACCGCAGCAGCTGCTGCCCAAGTTTTGAACAGCGGCTCTATGAGTCCGCTGGAAAGCAACGGAATGAAGGCATTTGTTGCACGGTTCGCAAGTGGGCACGTCGCAATAGTGCAGCGTCAAGCCAACAAGAGGTACACCTCTGCCGGAGCTTCTACCCGTGCAGAGAAGTACGGCAGCGGCGTTGACATGACGAAGATCAAGAAGCTGCTTTCTCCGGCTGTTCCCCAAATGTTGGGAAATGCAGAAGGCGTGGAGGCGGCGCAAGCGCTGGTAATTGAACTATTGAATAAAGAGCTTGACAAGCAAATTGAAAAGGCTCTTGAGTAGGAGGCCATATGTCTGAAATCACCTTGGAAGATGAACTGGTAGCAGAGCTCCAAACCCTTTTTGAAGGGATGCAGCTCCAAACCCCAGACGGGCAGCTGGCGCAGATTCAGGTATTCAAGTACGATCTTCCCGCTTTCCTTGCAGGGCAGACGCCGGTGCAGGAGCCGTTCATAGCGGTCTGCCCGACAACCGGCCAAATTTCCGAACGGGGAGCCTCGCCCGAAACGGACATAGGACTCGGCATTCGGATATATAACCCCGCACCAGAACACGCCGGAAATGATGATCTTATGAGCATCATTCGGAGGATTTGTCTCCGCTTTGCATCCAACCCTTACATCGGGAAAAAGCATGAATGCAAATACCCAATTAAATGGACGTTGAGCGAAACGTCCAGACATCCATACTACATCGGAGCGGTCGCATTCAAAGCAGAAACCGCGCAACCGATTTATCAGGAGGTGCCTTCTATCAATGGCGAATGCTACTAACAATTCCTTGGTTTACATCGGCCCGACCATTCCCGGCGTTGCCTACAACGGCACAGCATACCTCAATGGCCTGCCTCCCGCGCTTGAGGATGCAATCCGTGAAACCCCCATGCTGCGGCAGCTTCTGGTTACGCCCAGCGCCCGCCCGGATGCACAGGCGCAGATCTCCCAGCAGAGTGGCCGTTTCTATTCGATTTATAAGGCCGTGCAGACTAAGTTCGGCCAGAAGGGAGTGAAATAAATGCCTCTCTATCATGGCGCATATTCCAGCGAAAAAAGCACTTCGCTGGTTAGCCCCGTAACCAGCAGCGCTGGCCTTCAGGTATATGTCGGCACGGCTCCCATCTACCTGACCAATGACCCCGCTGCCACGGTCGGGAAGCCCATCGTTTGTTATGACTTCGCTGCCTGCCAGCAGCAGCTGGGTTATTCGGACGATTTCAAGAACTTCACCCTTTGCGAAGCAATGGACGCCAACTTCCGCGTCTTCAACAACGCTCCGGTGATTTTCATCAACGTCCTTGATCCGAACAACAGCAAGCACGTCACGAAGAACGTGGAGGAAAGCCTGACACTTTCGGAGGATGGTGTCGCCGCCTATTCCAAGAAGTACGTTCTTCTGGACAAGCTGACCGTCAAAGCCAACAGTAAAGAGCTGGTGATGGGAACGGAGTACATCACCGAGTTTATGGAAGGCGGTGGCCTGCGGATCACGCTCCTGATTCAAACCCCCGTCGACAAGACCATCAAGGTCGCCAGTACGTCCCTGAACCCGGAGAACGTAAGTACGGCGGACATTGTCGGTGGCTACAACAGCGTGACGGGAGCAGAAACCGGCGTCGAGTTGATCCGTCGTATTTTCCCGCTCTATGGTCTGGTTCCCGGTAGCCTGCTGGCACCCGGTTGGTCGTCCAACCCCACCGTCGCAGCAGCGCTGGCCGCAAAGACCAATGCCCTGAATGGCAACTTCAAGTGCATGTCCCTCGTTGATATTGCAGCGGATGCAAACGGTGCCACCGTTTATACGGACTGCAAGAAGGCAAAGACTGACCTCGGCGCAACGGACATTCGGACCATCGTTCTCTGGCCTATGGCCCAGATCGGCACGAAGAAATACCATCTCTCGACCATCTGCGGTGCCCTTCTGGCCAGCACCGATGCGGAGCATGGCGATGTGCCCTACGACTCTCCCTCGAATCTGGCCGCAAAAATCACCGGCACCATTCTGGCGGATGGGACTCCGGTGTTGCTGGATCAGCAGCAGGCCAATGACATCCTCAATGCGCAGGGCATTACTACCGCCATCAATTCTATCAACGGTTACGTGCTGTGGGGCAACTGCACCGCAGCATATCCCGGCAACACTGACCCGAAGGATTACTGGATCAACTGCCGCCGTATGTTCAACTGGGACGCCAATAATTTTATTTTGACGTATTTCCAGCATGTTGACCGCAATTACAGCCGCCAGCTGGTCCGCACTATCGTGGACAGCAAGAACATGACCGGAAACGGGTATGTGGCAAAAGATTACATGGCCGCCTATAAATGCACCTTCCTGGACAGCGAGAACACGGAAACCGATATTATTTCCGGCCATCTTACTACGCATACCTATCTGGCGCCCTACGTCCCCGCGCAGTACATCGAGAACATCGACGAGTTCGACGTTGAAGCGCTGAACGCGGCCCTGAAAGGAGAGTGACCCTGAGTGAAAGTAGTCCCTACTAAGCTGACCAAGTTCAATGTGTACGATGGATTCACCCGTCTGGTCGGTATTGGCGACGAGGTGACGCTCCCCGATTTCGAGCCGCTTTCGGATACCGTATCTGGCGCAGCGTTTCTGGGCGAATTTGATGATCCTACCGTGGGTGCCTTTGGCAACATGAAGATGGACATTCCCTTCAATGCCCTTACCAGCGAAGCCCTGAATATGCTGGATATGCTGAAGGTAAAGACCATCACGCTGGCTGGTGTTGCCCAATGTCTGGACGTGGAAGGAAACATTGTTTTTCTTCCGACCCGCGTCGTGATCCGTGGCCGTGGAGGCACGCTGAAAGGCGGATCATTCAAAGCGGGCAGCGGCACTGGAACCAGTGCCTCCGTCACAATTTTGGCCATCACAATCGTGGTGGGCGGCGAAACCGCAGTCGAGCTGGATAAAGTAAACCCCACCTACAATCTCTGGGGCGTGGATCAGCTCGCCTACATCAAAGCAAACTGCTAAGGAGGTTTTTCTAATATGAACGCACACGTTTCTCCTGCACAGGAAACACCGAAAACCACCGCAGCCTATGAGGATCCCGCCCTGTATGGCGGTTTGGACGAACCTTCTCCTGCCGTTCCGTTCCCGGACGCAGATGTCGAGGATGAGGACGAGGATCCGCTTGTTTTGGAGCTGACCACTCCCTATACCTTCGGCGGCGTTACCTACGAAAAGCTGGATCTTCACGGCTTGGAAGGCCTGAAGGCGGGTGACCTGAAGCGCACCACGAAGCTTTACATGAAGCTGCATCCGACAGCAAACCCGGCCACGTTGGAAAGCAATCTGGAATTCACTTTCCTGATTGCAAGCCGCATTCTGGCCCAGCCGCTGGAATTCTTCGACGAGCTCCCGGCTCGTGATGCCATTGCACTGAAAACCTCTATCGTGGGTTTTTTGTACGGCGCGGATGGTACGGACTAACCCCGGATGGAGTCACAAGACTTTGCATCAGCCTTTCTGTGGCTCTGAATTCCGATATTAAGAATTTGGAAAGCTCGTCAATTGACGAGCTGGCCGAGATGGCAAAAGCGTACAACGATTATATGGCGGAGGTGAAAGCGCAGAGTGGCCAAAAGCAGTAAAATCTACGAGCTCATGCTCAAGATCGGAGCCAAGCAAGACAGCTCTCTGAAGAAAGCCTGCGCCGATGCCGATAAGAACTTGTCGAAGCTCAGTAAGAGCGCCAAGGCCGTCGGCAAGGTGGTTGCTGGTGCATCCATTGCAGTGGCCACCACGGTCGCAACTGCCGGTGTCGCCGCCGTGAAATCCGGCATTGATTATCAGAAACAGCTCGCCAACGTCTCTACGCTGTTGACCGGAACTGAAGCGGAAATTTCAGCGAGAACAGCGGAAATCGGAAAGGACATTTTGAAAGTGTCCAACGATACCGGCGTCGAAACGGCAAATTTGACCGATGGCATGTATCAGGTCATTTCCGCTTTCGGCGACAGCAAGGACGCAATGAGCATTCTGGAAACGTCCGCAAAAGCGGCGGCGGCTGGCAATGCGACCACCACGGACAGCGTGAATCTGCTTTCAGCAGTAATGAAGGGCTACAAAGACGTTTCTGCAGAATCTGCGCAGAAAGTCGCTGATTTGTCCTTTGCGACCGTTCGACTCGGTCAGACCTCCTTCAGTGAACTGGCATCCAGCATCGGCAAAGTTGTCCCACTTTCTTCTGCGCTGAATGTTCAGCAGGAAGAATTGTACGGCGTCTTTGCTACTCTGACTGGTGTAACCGGTAGCACTGCGGAGGTCGCCACCCAGTATAAGGCTGTTCTGTCTGGTTTGATGACCCCGTCCAAGGACATGACCGCATCTCTGAAGAAGCTCGGCTTCTCTACAGCAGACGCAGCCATCAAGAGCCTCGGATTCCAAGGCACTCTCGAAGCACTGAAGGGCACTGTCCACGGTGACGAGCAGGCCATGGCAAAGCTGTTCAGTTCCACCGAGGCCCAGACCGCCGTGCTGGCCATGTGCGGCGCTCAGTCCGAGAACCTGACCAATAAGACCGCCGAAATGTACACGGCGACCGGCGCAGCAAATGCGGCGTTTGAAAAGCAGACCAATACACTGGATTATGATATTCAGATGATAAAAAATCTGGGAGCGAACTTTCTGACGGAAATCGGCACCAAAATCATACCATATGTGAAGGATCTGGCAGACGCTGCACTTCCCCGCGTACAATCCGGTTTGGAAGCTGCCGGAAGCTATGTAATCGGAACACTTATCCCCGCAGCGCAGCAGGCTGCCCAATGGGTCAGCGAGCATCGTGTTCTGCTGATAGCTCTGGGGGCTGGCATCACAGCGGCAGTCGTTGCTTACAAGGTGGCCACTACGGCAATGACCGCCTATAATGCAGTGATGGCCATTTATAAGGTAGTCTGCGCAGCCAGCGCAACAGGCACGTTTACTCTCGCCGGGGCGATGACGGCACTGAACCTCCCCATGCTGGCAGTCGTTGCGGCAATCGGTCTGGTCGTTGCAGCAGGCGTCCTTCTCTATAACAACTGGGATCTGGTAAAAGAAAAAGCTGGCGAGTTCGGAACCGGCGTCGTTTCCATATTCAAGGGAATGGCAAACGGAGTGATTGGATTCATCAACGGAATCATCGGAGGAGTAAACCGGATGATTACCGCGATCAATGGCATTTCGCTGACTGTTCCCAGCTGGGTTCCCGTGGTTGGCGGTCAGAAAATCGGATTCAGTCTGGGCACCATCCCAACTATCCCAGCGCTGGCCGCTGGTGGTATCGCAACCGCCCCCACAACGGCGCTGATTGGCGAAGGCGCGGAGCCGGAAGCGGTTCTGCCGCTTTCTAAGCTGGCCGATATGATCAAAGGATACCTCGCACTGAACCGTGGCAGTCAGCAGAGCGGAGGCGGAGGCGCAGGAACCGGCGGGGACGTAATTCATTTTTCGCCCACAATGTACTTCACCGGCAGCGCAAACGCCCAAGAGGTAAAACAGGCCACGCGCCTGTCCTTCGAGGAATTCAAAAAATTCTATCGGCAGCTGAAAGCTGAGGAAAGCCGCAAAGGCTTTACACCTGCGAGGTAATCGGAGAACCAAAGAATGAGCGAATCAACCACACAAGCAGATCTGACCTATACCACCAAACAAGGTGACATGTGGGACATGATCGCATATAAGGTATACGGCTCGGAGGAATACACCTCGTTTTTGATGCAGGCGAATTTCCCCCTGCTGGATATTTTCATTTTTGATGCCGGGATCATTGTGAACACTCCGGCACTCCCCGAAAAGCCCGTCGTTACGACGGCCCCAGCTTGGAGGACTTCATGAGCGCTAGAACCGCAACCGTCAATATTTTTGTCGATGGGAAAGCCATGGACAAAGAGCAGCGTAGCACTGTCACGAGCGTCACATACACGGACCCCGCAAGCGGAAAAGCTGACAGCTTGGACATTGCGGTGTCCGGCGGCGGAAACAAATGGATCACCGACTGGTATCCCGGAGAAGGCAAAGTGCTTTCGGCTACCATTGCTCTTTCGGACTGGGAACAGGAGGGCGCACAGGACATCACACTCGACTGCGGAAAGTTTATTCTGGACGAGCCAAAGTTCTCCGGGTGGCCGGTATCCGGCACCCTCTCGGCTGTATCCACCCCTGCAAACAAGGGGTTCAGCAAAACCGAAAGAACCAAAACATGGGAAAACGTCACGCTAAAGGAAATCGGGAAAAACATCGCAGACCGGGCAGGAATTGCTCTGGCTTGGGATGTTTCTGGCAGCAGTTTTTCTATTTCCAGCGTTGAGCAATCCAAAGAAAATGACTGCACATTTTTCACCAACTTGTGCAATGACTATGGATTGCAAGTCAAAGTTTATTCCCATAAGCTCGTTGTTTATGACCGCGAGGCATACAAGAAGAAAGCCGCCGTTGATACCGTAGACGCCTCAGAATTTACCAGCTGGGACGGCGGTCCATCTATGTCGGAGGTCTACACAGGAGGAGAGTACACCTATACCAACCCACAGACCAGCAAAAAAATTGTGGCGAAGGTTGGCGGCGGCGATAAAATCCTGAAAAAGTCCGGCAAGGCTGACAGCGCAGCGGATGCAGAACGTAAAATCAAAGCCTTGGTGAGCAATGCAAACCATGGACACATCAAACTCAATTTTGAAATGATGGGCAACGCGAAGTGGATTTCCACGCAGTGCATCCAGATCAACGGTCTGGGTGTCTTAAGTGGGAAATATTACCTCGACAGCGTATCGAACAAAGTAGATGGGAGCGGCGGCAGCACGGTATCTGTCGAGGCTTCCATGGTAGAGTAAAGGAGAGCAGCGAATGGACAGCAACGAAATTCGTGTCGGAAAAATCTCCTCGGTAGATTACACAAGCGGAACTGTCCGCGTAGTTTACGAGGATCAAGACGACGCCGTTACACGCCCCATCCCGCTGCTCTCTTTTGAGTATTTGATGCCGGAAGTTGACGACATGGTTCTGGTTCTGCATCTTTCCAACGGCACAGAAGCAGGCTTTGTTATTGGACGCCCATGGTCGGATCGGTGGGTCCCGCCGGAGAGTGGTCAAGGGTTGTACCGAAAGGACTTCCATAATGAGGTCGGCAAAGCGTTTCTTCGCTTCAACGAGAAAGACAACGAAACCATGACACTGCACGTCAAAAATCTTGTGATCGAGGCGGAGAATGTCACAGCCAAAGCGGAAAAAGACATTGTTCTGGATGCAACTGGGAACGTGACGATCAAAGCCGCCGGGAAGATTTCTGCGGAAGCAGCCGGAGCGCTCACTGTAAAGGGCTCCTCTGCAACGATTGACGCTCCTGCAACCTCTGTCACCGGCAGCATGACTGTTGCTCAGGACGCAACTGCAAGTGGTATTTCTGTGGCACACCATACGCACCCCACGCCGCACGGCGTATCTGGTGCGCCGCAGTAAAGGAGTTTTGAATGATCGGAGCATTTGGAACCTCTGTCATTTTCGAGGTGAGCGAGGACCGCGTCCTTGCATTCAAAAAGCTGACCCAAGATGTAAAAGGCCGCTGGGCATCCCACGAGACTCTCGGAGCAAAACCGAAAAAAGAATTTCTGGGAGCAGATGCACGAGAATGCGCTCTGGAAATTTACCTTTCGGCCAGTCTTGGAGTTCGTCCGCGCACAACCTTGCAGGAGCTTGAGAAAATGGTCGAGTCGGGTGCCACAGAGTACCTTATCATCGGAGATATGCCGCTAAGCGAAAGCAAGTACGCCATCACCGCAGTCTCGGAGGCATGGGACAAAGTTTACAATGACGGCTCGCTTGTAAAGGCGACTGTGTCGATTACATTGGAGGAATACCCGATATGAATTCTCTTCTCAGTTTGGCAAATAGCGAATTCGAGTATGAGGGGCAAGCCTCATACGATCGGAAGCAGAACCTCCTTCAGCAGGTGCGTCTCTTGACGTCAACCAGAAAAGGAAGCGTTCCGCTTGACCGGGATCTGGGGCTGGACTTCAGCTTTGTTGACCGGCCTATCGGAGTGGTTCGCAGTCTCTACGCTGCGCAGATCACCGAAGCAATATCAAAGTACATTCCGTCGCTGAAAATCGTAGAGATCAAGTGGAGTGGCAGCGCTGACGGTCACATTTATCCGAGGGTGGTGGTATCAGATGCCGGATAGTATCAAGAATATGCCGGACGTTTCCTTCATTGACGGAAAAAACGTGACCGACATTCGAGGCGAAATGGTAGAGGATTACGAAGCTTATGTCTCGAAAGCAACCGGCAGCAAGGTGAAGCTGTCCAGAGTTTCCCGCGACAGAATGATTTTGTATGCCTGCGCAAACGCCATTCACCAAGGCTTCCAGTATACTGACCGAGCTGGAAAGATGAATTTCCTCAAATGGTCCTATTCGGATTTTTTGGATCATCTGGGCAAATTTCGCCGCGTAACAAGGAACCCCGCCAGCGCAGCGACCACAACGCTGCGATTTACGGTATCGACTATCCGTGCATCGGCAACGCCTATTCCGCAAGGCACTCGCGCCGCCGCACTAAGCTCCGTCTACTTTTCCACAGACGAATATGCAGAGATACCAGCAAAGGCTTCCTATGTCGACGTTCCAGCGACCTGCGTAGAGGTTGGCAGTGCAGGAAACAGCTTCGCCGCAGGCGAGGTTTCCGAAATCGTCGACCCGCTCCCCTACATTAAGAGCGTTGCCAATATTTCGGAAACAGAAGGTGGCGCAGACATCGAGAGCGACGAATCCTATCAGGAACGGATCTGGCTGGCCCCTGAGTCCTACTCCGTAGCAGGCCCGGAAGGTGCCTATAAATACTGGGCTAAGACCTATTCAAGCGCCATCGGTGACGTTGTTGCAAACAGCGATCAGGCAGCCGGAGAGGTGGACATTGCATTTTTGCTTTCCGATGGATCCATTCCCGGCCCCGAAACTATATCCGGCCTGCAGGAGTTTCTGAAGAACGACGGCATCCGTCCATTGACAGATAAAGTCGTGGTATCCTCCCCGGCAGAAGTCAAATATTCCATTTCCCTGACATATTACATCGACCGCAGCAATGCAACGATTGCTGTGTCCATCCAGACGGCAGTTGATGCGGCGGTTCAGGAGTACATCCTCTGGCAGCGCAAAATTGGTCGGGATATTAACCCCTCCAAGCTGGTTTCTCTGATTATGGCAGCAGGAGCAAAACGTGTAGACGTCACCTCTCCGATCTACACCAAGGTCGGCGAAGCAGCTGTTGCTCTTCTGACTGGAACCGTCACGGCGAATTACGGAGGGTTGGAAGATGATTAAATTTCAGGACATCCAGCCAGCCGACATTCTCCCGGAAGGCCTGCGGGACGACGTGAGCGCTCTGGGCATTGCCTACGCGATCTGCCGCCAGATTGAGAAATGGTGTGCGTTCAATGACGGAATCATGATCTATTACATGATTGCATCCCTGCCGGACGAAATTTTGGATCTCATGGCCGCAGAGTACAGAACCCCAGCATACAGCACAAAGTACAGCACCGACGTGAAAAGAACGCTGATTGCTGACACTATGCTGTATTTCATGAAGCTGGGAACGCCTATGGCGGTGCGCCGGATTATCACCTCCATCTTCCAAAACGGAACTGTTTCGGAATGGTTCGAGTATGGCGGCGAACCGCACCACTTCCGCATCAACATCTCAAATCCCAATGTTGGGCCGAATGATCTGGACGAATTTGTGCGGCAGCTTCGGAACGTGAAACGCCTTTCCTCTTGGCTGGATAGCATTTCCAGCGAATTGGACATTGAAGCCGCCGCCATCGGCATCGGGTATTGGGTACACACCGGCGATTTTATCCGCCTAAACCCGATGATCATTGAGGATGTGGCTCGCCAGATCACCAGTACACCATATACAGGAATCGGGCTGGCCACCATTGACCATGTAACCGTTCCAGCAGAATAGGAGAGATAAAGATAAATGTTCAACGCCCCGGTATTTACCACGGCAGGCAAAGCCCTGCTTACTCGGAATATTGCCGGTGAACAGATCAGGTTCACCACCATTCAGATGGGAAGCGGGTACATTTCGGGGTCCATCGACGCAATGACGGCGCTTGTCAAGGTGGAGGCCACAGTTTCAGCCAGCGCCAAAAACGAAGATGGACAGTATGTCAATGTTTCCGCAGCCTTCACAAATCAGAGTTTAGAGAATGGCTTCTACTGGCGCGAAATCGGCGTATTTGCAGCAAACCCCAGTGCTCCGAACGACCGATCGCAGGATATTCTCTATTGCTATCAAAATGCATACGATACCGCCGAGTTCATCCCGCCCCCGTCAGCCGCAACGATTGAAAAGGGAATCTCCATACCAATCATCGTCGGCGATACCTCCAAGGTCTCGGCTCTCCTAGACAAGACCCTTGTTCTGACCACGCAGAAAGACTTGGAGGACCACAACAACAACAAAGACGCTCATGGTCCTTTTTATGAGAAGATTCAGAACTGGGTCAAGGAACAGCTCAAAAACTTCACAGGGATGGTCAAGACCATCAACGGCGGAAAACCGGATGCAAGCGGGAATATCGACCTGAATTTCATGCCCAAGAGCGGCGGCACCTTCACAGGGAGAATCAACTTTCTGAGCAGCGCTCATTTCATTGACGGTGGCAATGCCACATTGAAAAACCTGACCACGACCGGCGATATTTCCAGCACGGGGAACATTCATTCCGGCGGAAACATCGATGCCACTGGATACGTTACTGGTGCCAAGACCTACCACGGAGTTTACAACGATTACGCGGAGCTCTTCCCCAGAGGTGAAGAAACGAGGCCGGGTGACATCATCGCCCTCGACCTGAGCAGCCAGAAGGAGCGCTATGTCAAGGCAACCCGCGCCTCCCGCAGGGTTGTGGGCGTCCACAGCGACGAGTTTGCAACGCTGATCGGAGGAAAGACACCGACGGATGGCAGCGACCTTCTCGCCGCAAATGAAAAAGATTTTATCCCTGTATCTCTGGCTGGCCGCGTGAGGACGTGGGTCATCGGCCCAGTACACACTGGCGACCTTATCGTCCCCTCCACGACCCCCGGCGTCGGATGTGCACCACAAGCCTGCACTTCGCCGACGCAGGCACAGGTGGTTGGATATGCGGTCGAAGGTGACGACAGAACCAACCTGCGGCGCATTCGCATTAGAATTGGAGGCTGACCAATGGCAAATCAAGGTGAATTTATTACGGCAGCCGAGTTTCTCAATTTGAAGGCAGCTCTTCAGACCGAGGTGCAGCGCCGCAGCAACAGCAGGTCCGTCGGATCAATGGCAGCTTATGCGGGCAGCACTTACCAGTACACGGAGCCGCCCAACAAGGATACCGTCGAATTTAAGTTTGAGCATATCGAAAAAATCACAAAACCTTTGGATGCAATCACAGGCGGAAAGCTTACCCCGGAGGCTGGCGGATATGTGGACGCTGACACTTTGGACGCCGCAGCGCTGAAGGTTTCAGAATTGAGCGGCAAAAGACTCACAGTGGCCACCCAGAAAGAAACCGGCTGCGCCGCAAGCTGCTCTGGACTTTGCTACACAGGGTGCTATTCTGCCTGTACTGGATGCACCGGCACATGTCAGGGAACCTGTCAAGGAAGCTGTTCGACGACCTGCACCGGCGGGTGCAAAAACCAATGCACAAGCTGCGGCGGAAGCTGCTCCAATAATTGTACCAACGGCTGCTCTGGCGGATGCAAAAACACCTGCAGTGGCGGATGCAGCGGCGGGTGCTATACCGAGTGCGACAGCTGCGGCGGAAGTTGCTCAAATGATTGCGACAGCAGCTGCTCCGGCGATTGCACCGGAGACTGCGAGGCCTGCAAACGCAGCTGTCAGGCTGGCTGCTCTCAGGACGGATGCACCGGCACCTGCTCCGTCACCTGTGGCGATGAAGCCGCCTGTCACGGCAGCTGTTCAGGCGGATGCAGCAGTAGCTGCTCCGGCATTTGCAAGAGCGGTAGCTTTTTCTGAAAGAGGTGGTTAAATGCCTACTGCAAACATTGCCCCCGCCAGCGCCCCGGAATTTCAGTCCTACGACCGACACGAGTGCCTTTATAAATTCCTCATGATGAAGACTTTCAGCGCCGCAGATTTCACAAAGGAAATGAAGCTATTCCCCAAAGAGGGGCGTTTCTTCAATTCCCTTTGCTACATGGGGGTTTACAAAAACACCGGGATCACTGATTTTTCTGCATGGCTCACGGAATGTACGGCTGCGGTCAAAAGCATCGCTTCGGCCTGTGGGCGCATTCTTCGAAGCGATGCAGAACGGGATTTATACGCTTGGGGTCTGGCGGTGCACACCTTCGTTTTTGATGATACGCACTCTCAGATGCCCATCAACGAAGATCTCCTGTTCAGAATTTTTGATATTCCGCCCGACACGGAAGAGGCTCTCTGGGCGCTGTATCAGATCGGCGCAGCAGCTCTTGACAAGATGGAGTATACCCCGCGAGAGGGGCGAAACCTCTCTCTGTTCACTCGCCTGCTGATGGAAACACTCCGAATCAAGGACGATTTCGAGGCACTAAAAACAGTTCACTATGACACCGAGAAAGGGATAATCAATTATGGCTGAAAGTACATTTCGACTGGCCGAGGAGGAAAGTCTGACCATTGAGCGCCTCAGCTACATCTATGAAAGCAACAAGGCCGTTGTGGCGATTCTGGCACGTGAGCTGGCAAACGCCGAAAACCCGGACGCAAAGGAAATGTTGCGCGAGGTATGCAACTCCTGCCGTGCGTCTTTCCTGAAAATGAGAGTGGCTCAGGACGCCGTTCTTAGTGCCCTGATTGAGGGCTTCTATTCTAAGAGGGTAGAGTTCGCCTTCGATTTTAAGGCGCAGGAGGTGCACTGCAAATGGTGACACGAAGCGAAGATTATTCCAACTTTGTCCACCGACTTTTCAACAACGGAAACCTCGGGTTGGAAGCCTGCCGAAATATTACTTTTCAGGTGACCGGTGACTGCACTTTGCGATGCTCATATTGCTATGAGCACCACAAAAGCTGCGGTGCCATGAGTCTGGAAACTGGGAAGAGGATCATTGATTACATCATCGACCTTTACGAGGACGGCACCGGCGATTTTATCAACAAAAACACTCAGGGTGTCGTTTTGGATTTCATCGGTGGCGAGCCGCTTTTGGAAGCGGAGCTGATCGAGAAGATCACGGATTACTGGTTCGAGCAATGCTGGAGGCGTAAGTGCCCTCTCTGGACAAGGGCGCGGGTCAGCTTCGCCACCAACGGCCAGCTGTGGTTCAGTGATGCAGCGCAGCACCTCTTCCATAAATACCATGAAATCATGAGCGTCACCGTTTCCATCGACGGCGTTCAGGAGCTTCACGATAAGTTCCGGGTGGACAAGAACGGCGTCGGCAGCTTTGAAAAGGCATGGGCTGCATTTCAGGACGGGAAGAAATACGGCTGGCTCAACTGCAAGATGACCTTCGTCGGAACCAGCTTCAAATTTATTTTCCCCAGCGTAAAACAGATGATCTCGGAAGGGTGCAAAGAAATCCATTGCAATTACGCCTTCGAGCCTGTTTATACCGAGCAGGAAGCCCGGATCCTTTACACCGAGCTGCGACGGCTGGCCGATTACCTCATTTCGGATGCACCTGACGTTTGGGTTGGGATCCTCGATCCGAACATTGGGCAGCCCTCTCGCGATGACAAAAACTGGTGCGGCGGCACCGGCGAGATGTTGAGCTTTGCCCCGGACGGCAAAGCGTACCCGTGTGTCAGATATGCCCCCATATCCGTGGGTGCAGCTTTGGCAGAGCCTATGTGCTTGGGCGACTGCTACACGGGTCTCTATACCACCGAGAAGCAGCGTGAAACCAAGGCCATGCTGGACGCTATCACACGAACCAGTCAAAGCCCGGAAAAATGCCTGAGCTGCCCGGTGGCCACCGGCTGCGGATGGTGCAGCGGCTACAATTACGAGAGCTGCGGAACCCCCAACTGCCGGAATACGAATATCTGCCTCGCGCACAAGGCCCGCTGCCTTGCGGTTTGCTATTATGTCAATAAGCGTTCCCTGATTATCGGCGACACCAAACCGAAAAAGATTTATCTGCCCCGCGAGGAAGCGGTGCAGCTGATCGGAGAAAATGCAACCGCAGCGCTTTGGACCTTGGCAGAGGAAGCCAAGAACAATGTGGAGGTGAAAATCTAATGGCAGCATTATTCAAGCCCGGCGTCCTGACCACTGACGGAAAGGCGCTGCTGGCAAAATGGCAGGCCGGAGGAACGGCGCCGCAGATCACTCACGCGGCGATTGGTTCCGGCAGTTACACCAAGACCGAGGACGCATCAACCAGAACGTCCCTCAAAGCGGAAAAGCTCCGCGTCGGTATCAGTTCCGCGACCGCAGACGGCGACACCCTGAACCTTCGTTTTGTGTTCAGTAATGACAGCGTAACCACCGGCTTTCCCGTAACCGAGGTTGGCGTCTTTGCAAAGGACCCGGACAAGGGCGAGGTTCTTTACAGTATTTCGGTCAGCGCAGACGAGAGCGTGGCGGATTTCTTCCCCGCGTACAGCGGCAACCATAGCGTCAGCTCTATTTTCGACTACTACATCAAAACGTCCAACTCCGAAAACGTAACTATTCTGGGCGGCACCGGCGCTTTTGCTCTCGCGGATGATATGATCCGGACGCAGCGCCGGGTCAATGCTTTAGAATCCTGCGGCTTTGTCGTGGTAGACGGCGAGCTCTGCGTGAAGTATACCAAACCAACAACTTGAAAGGAGTAAAAACTCATGGCAAATTCGGAAATCATCTCCCCGGTTTATAAGGACGAAACCGCTCAGGAGAACGGCAAAAAGCTGGACACCATTGCAATTTTGCTTGGTAACATCGCAGCGTCCCAGCGAGCCATTGCAAACGCACAGCCGGAAGTCAGCATGGACGTTGACCTGAACACCGTCCGGCAGATCGTCGCCAGCGGCGCAGCCCCGAAAATCTACCCGCTCGGCACCCAGCTGGTCAACACCTACACCGACAAGGACGGCAAAACTTACAGTTGCCCTTGGGACGTCGTCCAGCCGGACGACACCGCAGAGGGCGAAACCGGCAGCACCGCCCCGGCCCTTACCATGCAGATGCACTACGCAACTCTGTATGACATCCCCTTCTCGGCAAATCGGGCATTCTACATCGTCCCGGAGGCTGGCCTGCCCGCTGGCACCTACCATGTGACCTTCGGCTTCAACTGGGGCACGAACGTCAAGACCGGCACCACATGGCAGTTCACCACGAGCAAGGCGCTGGCGGCAGGGACCCTGCTCTGCGGCTTCTACAGTGCCCCGGATGTGGCCATCACTTCCTGCAAGGTGTACGCCTACAAGGATCAGTACAAGAGCGAGCTTCTCGACACCTGTACCGTTTCTTCCGGCGACGAGGGCACCGACCTCGGCACCTTCATGCAGAAGGAAAACGGTGACCTGAACAGCCTTCAGGCCGTGGCCTACGGCGACAACCGCTGGTGGAAATCTGTATACCGCCAGTGGCTGAACAGCGACCAGCCCGCCACGAAGTGGTGGACCCCGCAGGACAAGTGGGACATGATGCCCGACTGCGCAAAGACCATTCCGGGCTTTCTGGCGGGCTTTTCGGAGGATTTCAAGAACGCCCTGACCCGCACCAAGGTCGTGACCTATGGCAATACGGTGACGGACGACGGCTCGGCGGTGATCACCTACGACAAGGTGTTCCTGCCGTCGCTGGAAGAAATCTATTGCAATCCTCAGGTCAAGGGCGAGGGCGCATACTGGCCCTATTGGAAAGAGGCCACTGGTGCCACAGCGCCGCAGGCGCTGTGGCAGACCTACCCGCTGCGCATCACCCGCGATCTGGCGCAGCCGACCGTGGGCCGGCACGTCCGCTTGCGCTCTGCGCGTAGAGGCGACGCGGGCTACGTGTTCTACGTGAACTCTGATGGCTACGTGGGCACCTGGAACGCCATCAACGCGTTTCGGTCTGCCCCGGCTTGCAAAATCACCACACTGGGCCAGTAATCGCCGGACAATACCTTGTCCGGCGGGAAAGCGAGTAACCTTCAATGGCAATGCGAAAAGACCAAATTGCTGATAACAAATTCACCCTTCCCAACGACGCCCGCGATCTGGCGCTCTATGTGCGGCAAATCACGCAGAACGTGAAGGTCTTTGATCCAGCGATTGACGCCAACCTCCCAGCGCAGCTACGGGCAACAGCGGATCAAATTTATTTTGATATTTTTGAAGCCAACGGCGTGCGGGTGGACAGCGCAGACACCAAGAAGGAACGCCTCGCCCTCCAGAAAAGAGCAATCCGGCTTTGCACCCGAATGCTGGCCCTGATGGATATGGCTCGCCGCTGTTTCCATCTTTCTGGCAAACGGTGCGTTTTCTGGGGAAGGAACGTGCGCGACATCCGGCAGCGTTGCCGGGACTGGCACGAAAGTGATTCAAAACGCTATAAGGCGTTTTGATATAAATGGCTGTAGGCTATTGGGCCGGAACGTCCGCTTGCGCTCTGCGAATAGAGGCAACGCGAACAACGTGTTCAACGTGAACTCTGATGGCAACGTGAACAACTGGAACGCCATCAACGCGATTCGGTCTGCCCCGGATTGGACGGCAGCAAGCCCACAAAGGCTCTTGCATAGCAAGGGTTGGGCGTAAAACCGCCGTGCAAGGAGCCGAGTGCCATGTCTGCCCATTTTTCGGACAGATGAACAATATTCGCCGGACGCAGCTGCCCCACGGGACTGCCTGCTATCACCCGGCGAAACCTTGCAGGAGACTAAAGTGCAAGATGAAGAAATAATTGGGTTTGATGCTCTATATGCCTCCATGAACCTGTGCGCAAAGAATGTCCGCCGAAAGGCAAATGTTGGACGATTTTTGATGTATGGCATGGACGAAATTCTCAAGCTCCAAGAAGATCTCGAAAACGGCACGTATAGACCTCGCCCGACATCGACTGTAAAAATCACATACCCAAAGCCACGAACCGCCGTTGCAGCGAGTTTCCGTGATCGGGTATACCAGCGCTCTCTAAACGATAATTCAGTTTATCCCAGAATGACCGCCAGCTTCGTCCGGCACAACGCCGCCTGTCAGAAGGACAAAGGAACCGACTGGGCACGTGAACAGGTGAAGTTCTTCCTAGAAAGGGAGTTCCGACAGCATGGCCCGGACGGTTGCGCTCTTCTGATTGACGTCCACGGATATTATGCCTCCATTCGGCATGAGATCACAAACCAGAGGTTTGAACGGAAGCTGCCACCCAGCCATTACAAGCGGGTGCGGGATGTTCTGGATCACCAGTATTCAGGTGAAACCGGGTATAACCCGGGAAGCCAGATGGTCCAGCTGGCCGGGATCTCCGTCCCTGACCCCATCGACCATTACATAAAAGAACGCCTACGGGCAGACAAGTATCTTCGTTTTATGGATGATAGCATCATAGTCCACCACAGCAAAGAGCAGTTGGAGGAATGGTGCGAGGCCATCCGGCAGCAATATGCTGCTATCGGTCTGGAACTTCACCCAAGGAAAACGCGGATCGTTCGCCTGCAGGACGGCTTCCGGTATATGGGCTTTATTTATCGACTGACGCCGCAAGGTAAAGTCATAATGACGGTTGACCCCAAAAACGTAAAATCAGAGCGCAAGCGCCTATTTCGGCTGGCGCAGCTCGTCAAGGCGGGCAAGAAACCGAAATCTGCCCTATATGAGCAGTACCGCTCTTGGAAAGCCCATTCGGCAAAAGGCAACTCCGACAAATTGCTTGGTCGCATGGATGAATACATCAAAACACTATTGGAGGGTATCCCATGAAAATTGTGTACAGCTCTAGCGGCGTCCAGCAGGGCCGCGAAACCGAGAACCGTGACGCTGCTATTGCAAACGCTGCGTCTATGATCGACTATCTGTGCATTTTGGAGGGCGTCCCGACCGAGGACGACACCACCGCAACCGCCGAGGGAGGTCTGGAGAATGAGTGAGAAGAAGCACAGCCCCGCATTTAACATCGCCGTCAAAGAGTACAACGCAGGCCGCTGGAACAAAGCCATGCTGAAAATTCTGGTGGAGCGTAAGCCGCAGCGTCTGACCGAAGATGAGTATCAGGAGATCACCGGCGAGCCGTACTCCGCATAACGGCATGGGGGACAGATGGAGCTACAACTTATCGAATTTCTGATAGACACCGTCGAATCCCTCCTTCACATCGTAAGGCAGCAGAACAGCCAGCTTTCGCAACTCGGAGCCGTGGCCGCAGAGGAACAGCTCCAAGACATCGAGGCCGCCTATTCTGCCGTTCTGAAAAATGACAGCGGGAAGGAGGTGGACAAAGCCAATGTGGATTGATGTGGATACCATCATCAAGACTGCCGCCCTTGTGACGGCTCTGGGGGTCCTTGGCGGCGTGGCTGTATCGCTTTACAGAGCATCCGAGCGGGACAGAAAGCAAAGCGAGATCATCAAGGAGATGATGGCCGAACAATCCCTGATTTGCTATGGCCTGCGAGGCGCACTTCAGGGTCTCATTGAGCAGGGGTGCAACGGCCCCTGCAAAGACGCACTGGAAAAGCTCAACAAGCACCTGAATCAAGAAGCTCACCACAATAATGATTTATAAACAGGAGGAAAACTATGAATATCACCGAAATTGCAACCGCCATTCTGCCCAACGTCATGGAGATCATCGGCACCATTGCCATGTTCATGGCTGCCAAGATCGGCATTCCTTGGCTCCGTGAACAGCGCATCTTCTCGCTGGTCCGCAAGCTGGTCAAGGGCGCAGAGAAAGCTGCAGAAGCTGGCAAGATTCCCAAGACCGACAAGCACGCTCTGGTCGTCAGGTTGCTCAAGATGAAGGGCATCGAGGTCACGCCCTTCTTGGACACTTTCATCGATGCCGCCATCAAGGAGATGGACGAGGTAGCCGAGAACATCGCCGACGAGATCACCAAAGAATAACACATTCAGACCTTCCCCGGTGGGTGCAGCAGCCCGCCGGGGAGAAAGGAGGTCGCTCCCATGAGCAACAGTTCTCTGATCTCCTACACCAAGATCAGCCCGAACAGGACAAGCCCCCGCAAGAAGCCCATCCGCAAGATCACCATCCACCACATGGCTGGCAATCTGACCGTGGAGCAGTGCGGCGCAGTTTTCACCCCGACCAGCCGCAGGGCAAGTTCCAACTACGGCATCGGCACCGATGGCCGCATCGGGATGTACGTCGAGGAAAAGGACCGGGCATGGACCTCCAGCAGCCCGGACAATGATAATCAGGCCATCACCATCGAGGTGGCGAACAACACCCTCGGTCCGAACTGGACTGTGAGCGACAAGGCGATGGCCTCGCTCATCGACCTGTGCGTAGACATCTGCAAGCGCAACGGCATCCAGAGGCTCAACTTCACCGGCGACAAGACCGGGAACCTCACGATGCACTGCTACTTCAAGTCCACGCTCTGCCCCGGCCCCTACCTCAAAAGCAAGTTCCCGTACATCGCCAGCGAGGTCAACAAGCGACTGGGCGCAGAGGCTGCCCCGGAGCCGTTCACCGTTCAGATCACGGCCAGCAGCCTGAATGTCCGCAAAGGGCCGGGCACGAGCTACGCCGTCGCCCAGACCGTGAGCAAGGGGCAGGTTTTCACCATCGTGCAGCAGCAGGGCGGCTGGGGCAAGCTGAAGAGCGGAGCCGGATGGATCAGCCTGAAGTACACCGCCAGAAAGTGAGGGCACCATGCAAGCAGAAGAACTGAAGTATTTGTCCCACGAAGCGGTCATCAAGAAGGTTGCACCGCTGGCCACCTTGGACAACGTCGTGTCCGGCATCCCGGCAGCAATCACCCTCGCCCAGTTCATCATTGAAAGTTTCTGGGGTCGGTCTCCGCTGGCCTCGGCCTCCAACAACTGCTTCGGGATGAAGAAGAACCTCTCCGGCAACAACTGGCCCGGCTCCACATGGACCGGGAAAAGCATGACGTGGGTATCTTCGGAGGCCAGCAGCGGAGGGACCGTCCGGCAGCCCTCCGAGTTCCGGGTGTACGCCAGCGTCGAGGACTCCATCGCCGACCACAGCGCATACCTCGCCGGGGCAATGAACGGCACCGACCTGCGGTACAAGGGGCTGCGCTGGCAGCTGGACTACCGCACCGCCGCCCAGATCATCAAGGACGGCGGGTACGCCACCGCTCCGGACTACGTCGAGGTTCTCTGCGCCATGATCGAGCGGTACAACCTGACCCAGTACAACGTGGCGCAGCCGCCCTTTCTGGTTCGGGTGACCGTCCCGATGGTCGCCGCCCGGAAAGGCCCCGGCAGTGAATACCCCGCCACCGTGGTCGTCCGTGGCCCGAACGTCTTCACCATCACCGAGGTGCAGGGCAGCTACGGCAGACTCAAGAGCGGAGCCGGGTGGCTCAATCTCCGCTACGCAGAGTGGATCTGCAGCGAGTAAAACCACACGCAAAACAAAGGGCAGATGCACAATAGCACCTGCCCTTTTCTGCGCCCGCACAGAAAGCCCCTGCGTGGCGTTTTGTGTATTCAGAATAAAGTTACACCCCCGGAGAGTTTACACGCTTCTCCGGGGGTGTTTTTTCCGTTGGAAAAATCAAGGCTCAAGGGGCGGCTTTGAAGCCCATACGAGCAAGGTACTTCTCAGCCTGCGGCAGCTGGGTGAATGTGCGGCTCCTGCGCTTCTGGCGATCACGCCCGATCACAAGCGTTTCGCCGATGCCCTGAACCACCCACGTCTCCTTCCCGTGCTTCCATGCCCGATTGAAATAGACGGCCTCGCCCTTTGCGTTTACCATTTTCATGATTTCGTCCTCCTTCTGATATACGCCTCCGCCTGACGGCGGGTATCGAAATGGGAGCTTTCATACACAATGAACACTGGCATCGTGCAGCCGATGCCGGAGGGGGCAAGAACGCCACCCTCATGCTTCATACCGCGCTCGGCCACGAACCCGCCGTGGGAGCTTTCCCGGATACGCCACTCCATTCTTCAGACACCTCCTTAAAATTCCGGCTTTTCATCACCCAGCGGCTCCCACGTTCCACCCGGAACGAAGAACTCAGCAGTATGATCTTCGAGCGCAGCCATGAGGTTCTCCCAGCTAGGCCAGCGAACCTCGTATCCGTTGACGATCATATAGGTGTAGCCCTCTTTGGTGCGGTATTTTTCCTCCAGCTCACTCTCTTTCAGGTAGAACAAAGGGAAAGATTTATTTGCGATCTTCTTCATCGAGCTGTCTCCTTATGCTTTAATGATATTTCCGTTCTTCAGGACGAACCACTCACCGTCATCCCGCATGATGGTCTTGCAGCCCTGCGCCCGGAGAAGCAGCCGCATCTTCTGCAGCTGCTTCTCGGTGCATTGGCACCAGAAGAACCCCGCCCGGTTAAACCACTCGCTGGTCTCGATGTTCATGTTCTGGGCGTTGGCATAGATCTTGTCGAACGTACTGGTGGTCATCGTTTCGCTGCCCCCTTAGTCTTTGATTTCACACACGTCGGTCACTTCGTAGACATCCAGACCGTGCCCGGTCTCGTCCACCAGCCGCTGCACGGCTACGTTCCGGGCGTCCACCGGGTCGATTGCGTTGACCTCGTAGCAGTCCCAGAACTTATCAACCGTGTTGTAGACGTACACCTTATAGCGTTTCATGGTTCAGTCCTCCTTACTTTCGGCTTCCTGCTCAATTTCGAGCAGCTCATTGTAAATTCTTTCGGCCTCGTCGCCGGTTAAGTTGAACTGCTCGATCAGGTCGGGAAGATCGCTGGCCCGCCAGCCGCCCTCGTACAGGGAAGCCGCAGAATACTGGGTATCGTACTCCTCCTGTCCGCCGCAGCGGAGGTCATCGCGCCAGTTCTCGTAATCGGTCTCTGTCATGTTCAACATCATAATTTAGCCCTCCCTCTTAGTAGCAAACCGTGGATTCATTGATGCGGATGAACTTTCCGTACTTCTTGCCGAGCCGCTCTGCGCAGATGTAATTGTACACATCCAGCCGGTTTCTGAACTTCGGATCTCTGTCGGTGAACACCAGCGTCTCGTTTCTGAAGATTGCCTCGAACTTCGTATACTTGGTCATTTTGTTTTACCCCCGTCCTTTATTGTGTCTATATATTACCATACATACGCATGGTTATCAAGATGTATACTGCACAAATAACAATGCGCATGTATGGTTATTTCGTCAAATTGACAAAGCCATACACACGCAGTATAATAGACTCCGAAAGGGAGTGATCACCGCATGAGGAAACTGACGATGACCGAGAACATGACCCCAATCGACAAAAGGCTGATCGAAAAGGGCATGACCAGATCCGACCTGTCCAAGCAGAGCGGAGTCCCGCTTCGGACCATTGAGTCGTGGTGTCGCCGTCTCCGGGTGCCCCGTGACGTTTACCAGTTGCTCAAGCTGGCAAAGGTTCTCGGCTGCCAAATCGAGGACCTGATCGAGCCGGAGGCCGGGGATAAGAAGAAAGAAGAATAAGAAAACCCCCGGCATCGCTGCCGGGGGCCTTTTTGTTCTTCAGATCTCAAACCCTGCGTTTTTGACGGTCTCGGCGATAGCATTATAGGTGCGCTTGCCGAGAGTGGAGTACCACCGCTCCTTGTAGGCATCCCGCCGACCGTCCGAATAGAACCACACCCGGCAGACCCCGGCCTCCAGATTGATGAACAGCTTGACCTCCAGCGTGGAGGTCTGCTCTCCGTACCAGCAGGTCTGCACCCGCTTCTCGTACTTCTTGGAGAGCAGCGTGTGTTCACAAGCGAACTCCATGGACTGTGCGGTGGTGAAGCCCTGAGCCTTCAGCATATCAACCAGAACGTTCTTCATTGCGGTGCTCTCCTTAATTCCTGCTGGCGGCCAGTGCCCGGTTCAGGTCGGCCATGACGGTGAATTTGTTATCGACGAAGATCTTCAGTTCAGCGGCCTCATCGCTCCACAGCTTCAGAGCGGTGATCAGGTAGTCGTAGGAGCTGCCATAGTAGGCGAGGGCCTCGGCCTCTTTACGGTTCAGTGTGATCTGATATTTTGCAGAGTTTGCAAAGTATTTAGCGGTCATTTTGTATTTACCTCCGTCCTTTATTGTGTCTGTATATTACCATACACACGCATGGTAAACAAGAGCTAGACTGCACAAAGATACTGGCGTGTATATGGTCTTTTTGTCAAAAAATAAACCCCGCCTTTTCGGGGCGGGGTGCTTGTTACAGCAGCTCTTTTTTCAGGGTTTCGACGACTTCCAGAGCCTCGTTCTGTGCAGCAAGATAGGCCCTGAAATCTTCAGGCTTCAGATCTCCATAAGAAACGGTCTGGATGGTGAACACTTTCGCTTTAGAACCAAAGAATTCGCTGTTGTAGTAGATCTTCGGGACGTATCTGCTACACCCGTCCACGGTAGAAACCCGAATATCATCTTCCACGGCTCCGCTTGCATAATCGGTATGGAAAACCTCGACCTCGTACTGGCCGACCTGATACAGCTTCATGCCGTAGTTGTCACCATCGATTTCCTTGTGCAGCTCTTTAACCAGATTCATTTTCATTTTGTTGTCCACCTTTCCTTTACTGTGACTATATATTACCATACGCACGCATGGTTATCAAGATGTATACTGCACAATTATTGACCGCACTATGTTGTTTATATTGTCAGCAGGGCAAAAAAAATAGGCACCCGGCTATCAAGGCCGAGTGCCTATTTTTTACCGCTCAGGGAGCGGCATGGTCAGGACGAAGAACGCACCCACGAAGTAGATCGTGGGGGGTTCGCCTGATTCACATTTGGTGGAGCATCAGGGAGTCGAACCCTGGCACCGGTCTCCCGGCCTATCGCATTTTGATTCGCTGGCAACATCCGCGAATTGTATATCGCAAATATGGTGTCAACCTATGTGCAACCAACTTCCCTTGCGATTGACAAGTACCCTGCGCCAGACGAAGCGCGCGCACAGCTTCTCTGGGTGGCGCACATGAACGGGCTGAAAGCGCAGGCTGAAGAGGTAGTGGTGAGGGAAGTCGTGTATGCAGAACGAAACCACGCTTCATCTTGTCTATCCATCCAAGCATGGTATGGGGTGATAAAATGGCCTATCTGAAATTGATGATGGATGAAAAAGAAATTGCCCACCTAAGCGAAGATGGGCAGTCTCTTTGCGCAAATGAGGATGTGCCGCAGTATAATCTGCCCCTGAACCTTTTCATCGGTGACAAACGCAAAGTTCCATTGGTCGATGTTGTGGTTTGGGCAAAGAAGCGTATCTTTCCGAAAAATCGGATGGACTGCAAAGAGATTTTGAAATTGATGGGGCTGCCCGACTACAACGCTTGGGAAATCGTCAAGCGCACCAACGCCTGCCTGATGGAAGACCCCTATTGGTTGCGATTCAGCGAAGATGAGACCTTTGAGGACACCACGCGCGGACGAGCCAAAAAAATCATGGACGAAACTCAGAAAAACAGCTGATACTAATTGGTATCAGTTGACAAGTATAGCAAAACCCACAGGTTGGACACACATACCAGCCTGTGGACTTTGACAATTTTCCGCGTTATTAAATCTGTCCCATACTAAAACGTACAGAACTGCTTAACAGGTGTAAGCGGGAATCTTTTTTCCACGCCTGCCATGATGCACATTTGTGTGCCGGGCAATTCCAGAGAAGCGTGTGCGCAGGAAACTGCCGTTTTAAGCAGTTGGTCGCCTTGGGTGCACTGCTTTGCGATTGCGTAAGAACTACAATCAGGTCAATGAGCAGGCCGTAAAAGCGGCAGGCGCAACAGCCTCTTTTTCATTCATGTTGCAATTTTTTCAGCGTTTCAAACGTATCTAAATTAAAGTGGCATATCATATTCCTTTTCACACATACTTGCCATTTTCAGACAGGAGGTTGCTTTTATGAAAATATCTGCCGACTATCGTATGCTCGCTCTCGATGCTCTGCGCGGAAAATGGAAAACTGCTGTTCTGACAGGTATTGCCGCCAGTGCGCTCGGTGCTACCATTGTGAGCAGTTCCAACAGTGTCGTTTCCAATTCCAATCAGGCAAAGGACATTCATTTTAACCTGTTCGCCCAGCCAAACGGCGGTCGGCTGCTTGCTGTTTTGCTTGTCGGCATTGGTCTGTGGGCAATCCTCCAACTGATCGTGGGCGGTGCAGTTCAACTGGGATATGCTCATTTTAATCTGAACCTTGTAGATGGAAATGATGCTGCCATCTCGGACTTGTTCTCTCAGAAAGACCGTCTGTGGGATGGCTTCTGCATGAAATTCCTGCAGGGTCTGTACATCGCCCTCTGGTCGCTGCTGTTGGTGATTCCGGGAATCGTGAAAACATACAGCTATGCGATGACACCTTACATCATGTCCGAACATCCTTCGCTGACCGCAAATGAAGCGATCACAGAATCCCGGCGGATTATGGACGGCAACAAATGGCGGCTGTTCTGTCTGGATTTCAGCTTCATTGGCTGGGAGCTGCTCTGTTCGTTGCCACTGTATGCCGGGGGTTTTCTGGTTCTCAAATATTTCACCGGTTCAGAGGCTATGGCGATTTCTCTTTTTCTTCTGCTGACAATTCCATTGAGCATTGGCTTCTTTTTTGTACGCCCCTATGAGGAAGCTGCATGGGCCACTTTCTACCGCGATATTACCGCAGCACCTACCGAACCGGATGAAGCATATTGATTTTTAGAACACCAATTTATGCTGAGAAAGCAAGAAAAAGGGGCTGTTGCACCGGGTTTTATCCTTGTGCAACAGTCCCTTTTTGTGCGTCGTTTCAGCAGTGATACAAAACTCCCCGCCGGGAGCACGCGGGATGCTTCTGGCGGGGAGGAGTTAGGAGGAGGCTGAAAAAATTATTTGTTGTTGAAATCGGAGATGCGCTCCACGATGCGGATCAGATCTTCCAGAGTGGTCTTTTCCTTGGGCAGGTAGCTGTTGCCGGTCTTGGCGGTGACAAAGCCGAAGTAGGCGCTGGCACCCACGTTGTCCTCGTACACGGATTCGATCTGGCTGGCGTCGTCGAACTTCGGCTGAGTGCCCAGCGTCTCGTTGTAAGGCACGCCACAGGACAGCAGAGCGATGTGGCCCATCTCGTCGCGGTCGATGGTGGCATCGGGCAGGAAAGCGGTGCGCTTTGCACCTTCAGAGCTGGTGACACCGGCGTTGTACAGGGTGCCCTGTGCGATGGCGCTGGTGGGGTCTTTCAGCTCGATCATGCCGGCCTCGACCACAGCGGCGATGACGCCGTAATCCGGGTCGCTTGCGGGAATATCGGAGATCGTGACCGGTGCAGACGGGGCGGTCAGATTCCACAGCTTGCCCAGCATCTTGGCGCATTCGCGCTTGGTGATGGGGCGGTTCAGGTCGAGTGCGTCGTTCTCGTCGATGTAACCCTTGGAGGCAGCGCGCAGCAGCTCGGCATCATTGGTGGTGCCGGCGATCTCGGCGCTCCGCAGCACCTTGTAGGGGATGCTGGTGTCCTGATTGCCGCTCCGGTCGGTGGAGACGAACTTGATGTACTTTCCGGCCAGATAAGAGGGAACCGCATAGCTGCGGCGGATGCGGAAGAAATGGTAATCGCCGTCGGCGCTGTCCGAGATCAGCCACTTGCTGCTCAGGTCGGTATCTTCGCCGCCCAGCAGGGTGGAGCTGCCCTCGATGCGCTGGCCCGGGACAGGAACGCCGAGGATCTTGGTCTCCACGGGACGGGGGTAGGTCTTGCCGTTGATGGTCACGTTCTCCATGACGGGGTCTTCCCAGTTCAGAGCGCGGATGTCGGTGCCGACGTTGGAGATGTTCACATTGCGGAACACCAGACCAGTGATGGGAACTTCCTCAAAGGCCTCCATGAAGATGCCGTACTCGCCGCCGCTGCTGGTCAGGTTCTCGATGGTGATGTTCTTGAACTGAGGCAGATAATCACCGTCACGGCCCACATCGTACAGCATGGTGGCGTGGACGACGGCGTTGCCGACGGATTTGACCTTGGAGTTGCGCAGATAGATGTTCTCCACAGCGCCGCCGCGCTCTGCGTTGGTCTTGAAGCGCAGGGCGTAGTTCAGAGTGGGGCTGTCGAAGGTGTTGTTGTCTGCGAACAGGTTCTTGATGCCGCCGCTCATCTCGCTGCCGCAGGCGATGCCGCCGTGGCCGTCTGCGAAGGTGTTGTTGCGGATGATGAGGTTCTGGGTGGGATGACCGGCTTCGCCCAGCTCACGGCCATCGCGGTTGCGGCCGGCCTTAACAGCGATGCAGTCGTCGCCGGTGTTGAAGAAGCAGTTCTCGATCAGGACGTAGTTGCAGTTTTCGGGGTCACAGCCGTCGTTGTTGTAGCCGTGGGTGTCGATGGTGACGCCGCGGGCGGTGAAGTTGGTGCAGAGGACGGGGTTCAGCTCCCACATGGGAGAGTTGGCGATGGTGACGCCCTCGATCAGGACGTTGGTGCACTCGATGGGTTGGTAGAAGTTGGGACGCAGATAGTGGCCTTCGCCGAAGATGCGCTCCTCTGCGGGGGTGCCGTTGTCGGTCATCTTGCGCAGCAGCTTGACGTCTTTGTTGCCGGGCTTAGTGATGGTGCCGTCCGGGTTGACGGTACGGGACCAGTTCCACCAGTTGTTCTTGTCAGCCTGACCATCGAGGGTGCCCTTGCCGGTCAGAGCGATGTTCTCCTGCTGATAAGCGTAGATCAGCGGGCTCCAGTTGTACAGCTTGGAGCCTTCGTAGTGGGCGAACACCAGCGGGTAGTTGGCCGGGGTGATGTCCCGGGTGAAGCGCAGGATGGTGTCCTTGCTTTCCAGATGCAGGTTGACGTTGCTCTTGAGGGTGATGGCGCCGACGTCATACACACCGGAAGGGATGACGACCGTGCCGCCGCCGTGGGCGCTGGTCTCGTCGATGGCGCGCTGGATGGCTGCGGTGTCCAGTTTACCGTCGTTGGGGACGGCGCCGTAGTCCAGAACATTGACCGTGTAGGCAGGGAATACGGGGTCAGAAATGTGGGTCAGGATCTCTTCTGCCATGTCCCAAGACAGGTCGTTGGAGTTGGTAGCAGCAGGAGTGACCTTGCGCAGGCAATTCTCGTCTGCGGCTGCTGCATGAGGCAGGCTGGAAAGGAGCAGTGCGGCAGAGGTCGCACCGGCAGAGGTGAGAAACTGACGGCGAGTGATTTTTTTCATGATACAATACTCCTTACACTTCGTGCGGGTTGAAGGATGCATCCCTTCGCAGGCGGTGCGCTCCGTAAGATGGCTAAAGTATAGTAAAGATTTCACAAAATTTCAACGGCAGATGAAAAATGTCCTAGTTTTTTAAAGAAAGTATTGAAATATATCAGTTATCTTGCATAAGTTCCCGAAGGGCATGATTTTGAGAGGATGGAAAGGCAGAGGAGGAAAAGGCAAAAAAATAACACCAGCGCAGCAGATGTGATACGAGATCGCATCTGCCGCGCTGGTGGCTCGATCCAAAATCAAAAAAATGTTCAGCGTCCGCGTCCTGCGCCGCCGCCGTGGCTGCTGCCGCCGCCCATGCCGCCAAAGCTGCCGCCGCTGCGGCCAGCTCCGCCGAAACCGGAGCCGCCGCCCATACCGCCAAAGCCTCCGAAACCGCCTCCACGGGGAGGCCGCGGCCCGCGCGGGCCTCTCGGGCCGCGGGGACCGCCGTAGAAACCGCCGCCGGGGCCGAAGTCATCGTAAGGGCCGCGCGGAGGACGGGGGCCTCTGCGCCGCCGCCGTGCGCCGAACCAGCCGAAGGGACCCCAGTACCAGCCAAAGGAGTGGCCGAGGGGGGTGATGAAGACAAAGAAGAGGGCGATGGTCACGATGATATAAGCCAGCAGCTCAAAAAGCCCTCCGATGATGTTTCCCAAAGAGGCGTGTGCCGGATGGCTGGGGTTCGGGACTGCACTTCCGTCGGGAGAAATGGTGGCACCGTTCAGGCTGACGCCATAGACCTCTGCGATGTTGTTTGCCACATTGGTGGCGCAGGTGAGGACGGCGGCGTCGTACTTCTTGGAGGCGAAGTCGTCCTCCATCGTCTGCACGAGGGTGCTTGCCTGATCGGCCAGCATGGTACTGCGGAAGCCGTCGCCGTAGGTCAGGTAGTAGTCGCCGTCGGCGTACTGGGCCGACGGCATCACCAGCAGGATGAGCACGCCGTTGTTCTTGCTGGCGCTGCCGATGCCCCAAGCGTTGAAGGCCGCTGTGGCGTAGTCCTCGGTGGTGGCGCTGCCGGTGTAATCCACGGTCAGCACGCCGATCTGTGCACCGTCACAGCTGGCCGAGAGCTGTGCGTTGATGGTCTCAAGCTCGGTGGTGGTGCTGTCGCTCAGGACACCGGCGTCGTCCACGACGCACTTGTCCTTCGGCAGGCTGGGCAGCTGGATGGCGGCAGCAGAAGCTGCCGGGGCCAGCGCCGTGAGGCCCACCACGACAACAAGGAACAGGGCCGCCATCCGGCGGGAGAGCGTTTTCATCGTCTTCATGCGAAAAGTTCCACCTCCTGTACGCCGAACAGCCTGCCCAGCAGATTGGCCGGGAAGCCGCCGACGTCGCTTTGATAGCTCTGGACTGCGTCGTTATAATGCAGGTTGCTGAGGATGGTCTGAGCGCTGTTGAACTGGCTGTACTGCCCCTGCACCGCGCCCATCTTCATGGGGTCTGCGG